>Ga0075418_10000102_pt1 | contig 72153 bp, 68 predicted proteins | sample SoiMetdeltSBSDD2_FD_81776 | JGI IMG/M metagenome (GOLD analysis project Ga0075418, IMG submission 81776) | Bulk soil microbial communities from a Populus tree surrounding site in Tennessee, USA - Soil MetaG P. deltoides SBSDD2 | ecosystem: Environmental > Terrestrial > Soil > Tree plantation...
ACGCTCGCTTTCACGAGCGCGCGGTAGCGCTCCCAGTCGAAGTACGGCCCAGGATCCGTCTTGCGTCCGGGAGCGATATCGCTGTGACCGGCGATATCCGTGGCCGGGTAGCTTGCCTCGATCGCCCGCGTGAGATCGGCAAGCACGATGTACTGGGCGTCTTCAAACGGCGCATGATCCGTGCCTTCCAGCTCGATGCCGATCGAGAAATCGTTGCACCGGGTTCTTCCCCTCCAACTCGACTCTCCCGCATGCCAGGCCCGGCGGACGGAGGGAACGAACTGAAGCAGATTCCCGTCACGGCGGATCAGGAAGTGGGCGGAGACCTTCAGGTCCGAAACGGTCGCGTAGTAAGGATGTGCGGCCGGGTCGAGACGGTTGGTGAACAGATCGATGATGCCATCGCCGCCGAACTCCCCGGGCGGCAGGCTGATCGCGTGGACGACGATGAGCTCGACGGCGCAACCGGCGGGACGCTCGTCGCAGTTGGGCGACGCGATATAGCGCGCGCCCTCGATCAGCCCATCCTCATTCAGCAGGAGCGGTGAACCGGTAGAGCGCCGTTTCGGGTCACCAGTCACAGGTCACGGGTCACGCCGTCAGCTCTTGGAGTCAAGTTCCTCCTTGATCCCGAGACGGTCCATGCGGTAGCGCAGGGCGCGGAAGGTAATGCCGAGGAGCCTCGCGGCGGCGGTCCGGTTGTAGCGCGTTTTCTCCAGCGCCTCGAGGATCGCCCCTTTCTCGATACGCTCGAGGTACTCGGGCAGCGGCGTGGATGACCGCAATCCCACGAGGTCCTGCCGCGTGATCGTCTGCGCGTCCTTGTGCGCGCCCAGCTGCAGGTCCTCGACACGGATCTCGTCTCCCGAGGCAAGAGCCAGGGCGCGCTCGAGTATGTTCTCGAGCTCCCGGACGTTCCCGGGGAAGGCGTATCCCTGCAGCGCCTTGACGGCGGGGGTGCCGAGCCGCGGCGGGGCGACCTTGAGGGGCGCCGTCAGCCGGCCCAGTATGTCCGCCGCCATGAGCGGTATGTCCTCCGGCAGCTCGCGCAACGGCGGCATCGTCAGCTCGATGACGGCAAGCCGGTAGAAGAGGTCCTGGCGGAAGTCCCCCGCCGCGACCAGCTGGTGCAGGTCCTGGTGGGTCGCGGAGAGGATGCGCGCGTCCACCGGAGTCTCCTCGGTCGAGCCTACCTGGCGCACCGCCTTCTCCTGTATCACCCGCAGCAGCTTCACCTGCATCGCGAGCGGCAGCTCGGCGACCTCGTCGAGAAAGAGGGTGCCGCCGTGCGCCGCCTGGAAAAAGCCCTGCTTGTCCTGCGTCGCCCCCGTGAAGGCGCCCTTCCTGTAGCCGAAGAACTCGCTCTCCATCAGGTTCTCCGGTATCGCGCCGCAATTCACCGGGAAGAACGGGCCGTCGCTTCTCACGCTTTGCTGATGGATCAGGCGCGCCGCAAGCTCCTTGCCGCTCCCGGACTCGCCCGAGATGTAGACGGGCGCCTGGCTCCGCGCGACCTTCTCTATCATCTTCTTGACGTGCTGGATGGCGGCGCCCGTCCCGAGAAGCTCGCGCAGCGACTGCACCTGGGATTTCGAGGTCTTCCTGGGCACGTCCGCGGTGGAGAGCTTCAGCGCCTGCTGGACCAGGGTCCGCAGCTGCCGCAGCTGCACCGGCTTGGAGACGTAGTCGAACGCGCCCGCCTTGAGCGCCGCCACCGCGTTCTCGGCGCTCCCGTGGGCCGTGATCACCGCGACGGGCAGGTCGGGGTGATGCTTCGCCACGTACTCGAGCACCGCCAGTCCGTCGCCGTCGGAAAGCCGCATGTCGGTCAGGCACAGGTCGTAGTGGTTGCTGGCGAGCAGCGCGAAAGCCTCGGTCGTGCTCGCGGCGCACTGCGCCTCCAGGCCCATCCGCGACAGCGTCATCCCGAGGAGCTCGCGGATGTCGGCCTCGTCGTCGACGACCAGGACGTGGTTCTTGGCGCTCATTTACCCCTCAGGCGGCGCGGCACAGCACCGTGAATTGTGCGCCGGCCGCGGTCTCCACGAAATCGAGCGTCGCGCCGTTGGCGTCGCACACTTCGCGCGCAATGTAGAGGCCCAGCCCGGTACCGCCCACGGCCGTCGTGAAGAACGGCTCGAACAGCTGGCTGCGCGCCCCCGGCGCGACCCCCGGACCGTCGTCTATCACCTCCAATTTTACAACAGGGATCGCGCGCTCCACCGAAACGCGGATGCGTATGCTCGCGCGCTCGCGCCGGCAGTGGCGCAGCGCGTTGCGGCACAGATTCCACATCACCTGGTTCAGGTGGCTGCGGTCGAACAGGACTTCGGGGTCGGCGGCGAGCTCTATTGCGAAAATCCCGGCGTCCACCTTCTCGATCTGGGCAAACTGCTCGACGAAGGTCCTGAGGAAATCGACCAGCTTGAAACGCTCGCGGTGCGCGCGCTCGCCGCGATTCAGGCGCAGCACGTCGTTTACCATGCGGTCCAGGCGCTGGCTGTTCTCGTGGATGATGGTGAGGAGCCGCCGCGTGGTGTCGTTGATCGCGGGCTCTTCCTGCATCAGCTCCGCCGCGTGGCTGATCGCGCCGAGCGGGTTCCTGACCTCGTGCGCGATGTTGGCGGTCAGGCGGCCGATCGCCGCCAGCTTCAGCTGCCGCGCTTGCGCCTGCACGCGCGACTGGTCCTCCAGGAAGATCACCGCGCCCAGGCGCCGCTCCCGTCCGACCGGGACGAAGCGCACGCTCACGTTCTGGTTGAACGGCACCCCGGTGTCCGCATCCGTCCCGGACTGCCCGCGCCACATCTCGAATCTGTGGGCAAGCGCCGGGGCGCACTCGGCGAGCGACGGGTTGCGGCGCTCGTACGGTATCGGCCCCAGCAGCCGCTCGGCACGGGCGTTGAACTGGCGGATAACGCCGTCCTCGTCCACCACCAGCACGCCGTCCTGCATGTCGCGGATGACCAGCTGGTTGACCTGAGCCATGTTGGCGAGGTCTATCTCGCGCTGCGCCGCGAGGCGCTCGCTTGCCTGCGCGTACTTGGCGAGTGTGTGCGCCAGCCACGCCGTGGCGAAATAGCCCCCGGAGAGCAGGCCCGCCTGCACGTACTGGGCCACGGGCGCGTCGAACCTCAACACCTGGTAGGTATGCTCGAGCAGCACCGCGAGGGCGGCGAGCGCGGCGTAGAAGAGCGCCAGCCGGCCGCGGCTGATCAGGCCCGCGCCGGCGAGTGCGGTGAGCAGAAGCAGGCCCAGGCCGCTCGAGATGCCGCCGCTCGCGTACATCAGCACGACGATGAAGCCGATGTCGGCCACCACCTGCAGCAGCAGCAGGAAGTTGAAATGCCAGCGCGCGCTGATGAGACCGAAGCAGCCAACGCTGAAGAGAACGTAGGCGACGTCGGTCACGACGAACAGCGTCATGTCGTAGGAGCCGAGCCACAGCCTATTGCCCCAGATCGTGACGATCAGGAGGAGGAGCAGCCCGATAGTGAGCCGGTAGGCGTTGAAGAAAAAGAGCGGGCGGCCGTACTGCTCGGGAAAGCTCGTGACGGCCGCGGCGGGAGCCGCCGCCGGCGCCAGTGCTCGCTCACCCGTGCTCATCGTGGAACCTGGTGCTCCCGCTGGTGTTCGGGAGTGCAGAAAAACCGGCCCTGGGTCGTCACGCTCTCGCTGCGCGGCAGATGCACCCCGCAGCGCTCGCACCGCACCATGTCCTCACTGCCCTTCGCCGACGGGGGCGCGCCGCGGCGCTCGACGCCGCGGCGATAGCTTTTCAGGATCCAGTAGACGAGGGCAAGGGCGAGAACGAACAGGATGATCTTCAGCGCCGTCTCCCTCCGGAATTTGGCATGCGTCAGCTTCGTAGTGTGCCGCAAGCCCGACGGAGCGTCGAGCCCCGGCAGAAAACCGGGAAATGGAGAAAAGGGAATGGTCGGGGTGAGAGGATTTGAACCTCCGACACCTGCGTCCCGAACGCAGTACTCTACCAGGCTGAGCTACACCCCGACGTAAGAACCCGTGACCGAGAATGGCTGACGGAGCAAGCGCCGGTAAAAAAAGCGCGGCCATGCCGCGCCAGTTACCGTTCACTGTTTACTGTTCCCCGCTTACCGGTCCTAGTAAGTTCGCGTGACCGCGAAGTCGGCCAATTGTAGCAAGAAATCACGGTACTTTGAATCCGGGAGCGGCGCGAGCGCGCGACACGCGGTGCGCGATTCGGCGCGCGCCTGCTCGCTCGCGTAGTCGAGCGCGCCGGTGGCCCGGATGGCGTCGATCACGTCGGCCAACCCGTCCCGGCCCCCGACCTCGATGGCGCGCCGCACCCGCTCGGCCTGCGCGGAGGTCCCGTGCTTGATCGCGTAGATGAGCGGCAGCGTCGGCTTGCCCTCCGCCAGATCGTCGCCGACGTTTTTCCCGATGACGGCCTGCTCGCCGGAGTAGTCGAGAACATCGTCGACCAGCTGGAACGCCGTGCCCAGGTGGGATCCATACTCGGCGACGGCGTCCTCCTGCGACCGCGACACGTCTCCCAGTATCGCGCCCAGTCGCGTCGCCGCCTCGAACAGCTTGGCCGTCTTGCAGCGTATGACCTCGAGGTAATCGGCCTCGCTAACGTCGGGATTGTGGCAGTTCATGAGCTGCATCACTTCGCCCTCGGCGATGACGTTGGTCGCATCGGCCAGCACCTGCAGCACGCGCATGTTGTCCACACCCACCATCATCTGGAACGCCCGCGAGTACACGAAATCCCCCACCAGCACGGCCGCGGTATTGCCGAAGAGCGCGTTCGCCGTGGGCCGGCCGCGCCGCAGATTCGAGGCGTCCACGACGTCGTCGTGCAGCAGCGTCGCGGTGTGTATGAACTCGACCACCGCCGCAAGCTCGTGGTGGTTCGTGCCGCGATAGCCGAAGGCGCCCGCTGACAGTATGACGAGGGCCGGGCGCAGGCGCTTGCCACCGCTGCCGACGATGTATTCGGCCACCTGGCGGATCAGCACGACCTCGGAAGTGAGCCGGCCCCGGATGACGGTGTCCACCGCGTCGAGATCCGCGGCTATGAAATTACGTATCGCTTCCAGTGTCACCGGGTCACCCGCAAAGAGGGGGGGATCATACCGCAACCATCAGGGCCGGTCTCGCCGCGCGGGCTAGCGGTAACCGCTTGATGCGAAACAGGGACCGGGACGCGAGCCGGGGCCCATTCCTTTGACTAATGGGCATCATGCTTGTAGAATTCGCGGCCTTCTCAATGAGCTGATTCGAGAGCGGACCATGTATGCGGTAGTGAAGACCGGCGGCAAGCAGTATCGCGTCAGCGCCGGGGAAAAACTCAAGATAGAACAGATACCTGCCGAGGTAGGGACTGAAATAGTCCTGGATCAGGTGCTGCTCGTCGCGGACGGAGAAGCGGTCACGATGGGTACACCGCTCGTGGCGGGCGCGCAGATCAAGGCCCGTGTGGTGAGCCACGGGCGCGGCGAGAAGGTGCACATATTCAAGATGCGGCGCCGCAAGCACTACCGCAAGTCCCAGGGCCACCGGCAAAACTACACCGAGATCGAGATCCTCGGCATCGCCGCGTGACATAGCGGCTCCAACCCATTTCAGCACAGGCTAGTCATGGCACATAAAAAAGCAGGCGGCAGCTCTCGCAACGGGCGCGATTCCCAGTCGAAGCGCCTGGGCGTCAAGCGTTACGGCGGCGAGCTCGTGTCCGCCGGTTCCATCATCGTGCGCCAGCGTGGCACCCAGGTGCACCCCGGCGACAACGTCGGCATGGGCCGCGATCACACGCTCTTCGCCAAGGTGGAGGGCCGCGTCCAGTTCACGCACAGAGGACCGGGCTCCCCCAAGACGGTGGACGTCGTTCCGGCCTGAACGGACCCGCGCCCGCCGGGAAGCCCTGTTCAAGGACAGGGCTTTTTTGTTTAGTGTTGAGTTTTGAGTGTTGAGTCTTGAGTTTTGAGTTTGAAATTTGCCGCTGTGCCAGGCTCGTCCACTCAACACTAAAAACTCAAAACTGTCTTCCATGAAGTTCGTCGACGAAGCTCTGATCGAGATCCACGCCGGCAACGGCGGGGACGGCTGCGCGAGCTTCAGGCGCGAGAAGTTCATACCCCGCGGTGGGCCCAATGGCGGCGATGGCGGCCGCGGCGGGAGCATTTACGCCGTCGCGGACGGCAACCTCAACACGTTGATCGACTATCGCTACGCGCGCATACATCGCGCCCGCGACGGCGAGAACGGTCAGGGCTCGGATTGCTACGGCAAGTCCGCGTCGGACGTCGTGCTGCGCGTTCCGGTCGGCACGGTGGTGAGCGACGCGGAATCCGGCGCCCTGGTCGCCGACCTCGCGCACGACGGCGTGCGCGCGCTGCTCGCGGCGGGTGGCCCGGGGGGCCTTGGGAACCTGCATTTCAAGTCGAGCATCAACCGCGCTCCCCGCCAGTTCACGCACGGCACGCCCGGCGAGACGCGCCGTCTCAAGCTGGAGCTGAAAGTGCTGGCCGACGTGGGGCTCCTGGGCATGCCAAACGCCGGTAAGTCCACCCTGATACGGGCGGTCTCCGCGGCGCGTCCCAAGGTGGCGGACTATCCGTTCACGACGCTGCATCCCCAGCTCGGCGTGGTGCGCGCGGACGTCAACCGCAGCTTCGTCATCGCCGACATCCCCGGACTGATAGAGGGCGCGGCCGAAGGCGCCGGTCTCGGGCACCAGTTCCTGCGTCATCTCGCGCGCACGCGGCTCCTGCTGCACCTCGTAGACCTGGCGCCGTTCGACCCGGACGCGGAGCCCGCGCGCGAAGCGAAAGCCATCGTGAATGAATTGAGGAAGTTCGACGAAGGGCTGTACCGCAAGCCGCGCTGGGTCGTGCTCAACAAGGCCGACCTGGTCGAACCGCCGGAGCGCGCCCGTGCGGTCAAGCGATTTCTCACGCGCTTCGGGTGGAAGGGCAGGAGCTTCGTCGTCTCGGCGCTCACCGGCGAGGGCTGCCGGGAACTGGTCTTCGCGATCGCCGAATACCTGCAGGATGCAGGATCCAGGAGCCAAGAGCAGGATTCAGGATCCGGGAATCAGGATTCGGAAAAACCGCGACGAAAGCGCAGTGTCGCAAAGGCCGCGTCCTGAATCCCGAATCCTAGATCCCTCAAGCAATGGCCTCCGTCCTGGAAAACGCCAAACGCCTGGTCGTCAAGATCGGCTCCAGCCTGCTCGCCAGCGGCGGCGACGGGCTGGACGAGAGCGCTCTCTCGCGCTGGGCCGGGCAGATCGCCGAGCTGCGCGCCATGGAGCGGGAGGTCGTGCTCGTGTCGAGCGGAGCGATCGCCTCCGGCATGCAGCGGCTGGGCTGGAAGAAGCGCCCGCACGCGCTGCACCAGCTGCAGGCCGCCGCCGCGGTCGGCCAGATGGGACTCATACAGGCCTACGAGTCGTGCTTTCGCCGCCACCAGCTCACGACCTCACAGATACTGCTCACGCACGAGGACCTCGCCGACCGCAAGCGCTACCTCAATGCCCGCTCGACCCTGCGGACGCTGCTCGGGCTCAAGGTGATCCCCATCATCAACGAGAACGACACCGTTGCGATCGACGAGATCCGCTTCGGCGACAACGATACGCTGGCAGCGCTCGTCACCAACCTGATCGAGGCCGACGCCCTCATCATACTCACCGATCAGGCCGGCCTCTATCGCAGGGATCCGCGCCAGGATCCGGCCGCGGAGTTCGTGTCCGAAGCCAGGGCGGACGATCCGGCGCTCGAAGCGATGGCGGGCGGCGTCGGCAACCCGTACGCCCGGGGCGGGATGCTGACGAAGGTGCTGGCCGCCCGGCGCGCCGCGCGCAGCGGCGCCCATACCGTCATCGCCTCGGGCCAGGTCGAGCACGTTCTCACGCGGCTCGCGCGTGGCGAGGAAATCGGCACGCGGTTGACCGCCGACCGCCCGATGCTCGCCGCCCGCAAGCAATGGCTCGCCGACCACCTGCAGGTGCGGGGAACGCTCCTGCTCGATGCCGGCGCCGTGAGGGCGCTCCGTACGCAGGGCAAGAGCCTGCTGCCGATCGGCGTGCACGAGACGAGCGGCGAGTTCGAGCGCGGCGAAGTAGTGAGCTGCATCGACGAGTCGCGGCGCGAGATCGCGCGGGGACTCGTCAACTACAGCGCCGCGGAGACCCGCCGCATCCTCCGCACGCCCTCGGGCGAGATCGAGGCCCGGCTGGGTTATGTGGACGAGCCGGAGCTCATACATCGCGACAACCTGGTCCTGCTCTGAGAACTAAGTCCTGCGTGCGAACTCACGCGCGGGCCTAGTATCGGGCAGTCCTTATTAGACAGACAGGAGACCGTCATGCGTTTCACCGCTGCCTCGCTGCTTGCCGCCGTGGTCCTCTCTCAAAGCGCACTGGCGGCCGCGCCGAACATGAGAGAAGGCATGTGGGAAATCACCATGAAGATGGAGATGGCGGGCATGCCCGGCGGCATGCCGCCGCAGGTCGTGAAGCAATGCGTGACGAAGACGGACACCGAAAATCCCCAGAAATTGGCGCAGGGCGGCCCGGGGGCCGAACGCTGCCAGGTAAGCAACTATCAACTGAAGGGCAATACCGCGTCGTGGGACATGGCCTGCAAGGGCGCCGAAGAAATGACCGGCACCGGCACGATGACCTTCAGCGGCGACTCCTACACCGGCACGAACCGGATGTCGATGAAGAGCGGCGGGCAGACCCACAATATGACCATGCAGTACTCGGGGAAACGCATCGGCGACTGTAAATAACGGTCAGGGGTCAGGGGTCAGCGGCTGCAAACTGCGCAAACTGACAGCTTCTCAGCGCAGCCTCTGGCTCTCGCGCGTCAACGCTTCGAGAATTCCCTTCAAGGTCAAAGGCACTGGCTCGCGGCGATCCACGCAGTAGAATTCCTTGAACAGGTTCCACTGGGGGCGATTCAGCTCCCGGTACGCGATGCCGCGCCACGCCGGATCGCGTGCGCGCGTCCATTTGCCGTCGCTGCGCCCCACCGCGTAGAGTTTCTGCTCGCCGGTCGCGCAGCGTATTCCCTCGAACGAGACGTTGGTTACGTTGCCGGCCCTGACCATCATCGTGTACCGGACGACGCCATCCTCACCCACCGATAGTGACGGTGCGTCGATGTAGAAGCGGTTGCCGCTCGCCACGCCGCCCTCGAACCGGAGCAGGTTCTCGGTCCGGGGATAGGCGGGGAGCCGGGCCTCGATTTCGGACCACGGCTTCTTCTCCTCGTCGAATTCCGAGTCGAACGAGCCCCATTGCGCCGCGGCGGGAACCACCATTCCCACGAAAAGCAGCGCGCCCGCCGTGAGAGCGCCAGGCCGCGTTGGAGCGCAGAGTCCGGGCACGGCCGGCTCTCAGCCCGCCAGGTCGCCCGCGAGCGACGCCCGCGTCTCGGGATCCACGCCCGCAATGGTCGCGCCGTAGAGCGGGTGATCCACTCCAATTGCAAGTGCCGCGCCTCCTTTCAGCGCCCGCGCGGCGGATGCCTCGAGCTCGAAGCGCAGGAAATGGACCGCGGAGGTCTTGGCCTCGTTCTCGCGCTCCATATCCTCGTCGGCGACCGCGTACACGCGCGCATGCCCGGCGACCTGCACCCATACGCGGCCCTCGATCCCGATCAGCCGGGCGAGCATCTCCCGGCGCTCCTTCTCATCGGGATACTCGATCAACATCGTGGCTTTCCAGTTGGTGCCGTCGGGGACGAGCGGGTTGTAGGCGTCCAGCTCGCTCTGAATTCCGTCGTCCTCGAAGATGCGCTCGGCGCGCAACATCTCCTGGATCTGGTAGCGGATGGTGAGCTCGTCCTCGAAGATGAGCGTCACGTGCTCCCCCAGGGCGACGGTGCGGTGCTTCTTGTGCGCCATGACGCGCGCGCGGAACTCGGGGCGCGCCCGGGCGTAGGCTTCGAGCGTCAGGAGACTGTCGCGGGTGATCTGTGCCATTGATTAGAGACTAGGGACTGGGGACTAGGGACTGGTGTGCTCCCACTGGTCTCTAGTCTCGAGTCTCTGGTCTCACCGTTTACAAGCCATAGGCAATGCGCAGCAGCGTGATCGGGTGCCGCTTCTCGGCTTTCGTTTCGCCGCCGATCCCCTGCCCGATGTGGCGGATCGCTATGGGACAGTCTGACGTCAGGTAGCGAGGATCGCCTTCCGCCATCTGGCGGAATACCGGCCGGCCGATCTTCATCGAGTTCTCGAAGTACTCGGACTTCACGCCCCAGGTGCCGTCATGCCCGGAGCAGCGCTCGACCGTATGGACCGTCGTGCCGGGGACGAGCTCGAGCATCTCGCGCGTCTTCTGCCCCATGTTCTGCACCCGCAGGTGGCAGGGCACGTGATAGGAAACCGCGCCCAGGCCGGCCTTGAATTCCGTCTTCAGCAATCCGTCGCGGTGGCGCAGGACGAGGTACTCGAAAGGGTCGAACATCGCTTCCGCGACCGCACCCACGTCGGAGTCGCCGGGAAACATGAGGGGCAGCTCCTGCTTGAACATCAGCGTACACGACGGCACGGGCGTGAGTAGCGCGTAGCCCTCCCGGGCGAGCGCCGCCAGCCGCGGCACGTTGGCGTCCTTCAGCCGCGCGACCGATTCGAGATCGCCCAGCTCGAGCTTGGGCATGCCGCAGCACGCCTCCTGCCCGACGAGGACGGCCGGAATGTCGTTGTGCGCAAGCACTTTCAGCAGGTCGTGGCCGATGTCCGGCTCGTTGTAGTTCACGTAGCAGGTGCCGAACAGGGCGACCTTGCCCGGTGTGTTCTTACCCTCCTTCGGGGCAAACGCCGCCGCGGGCCGCGCGCCGGAGCGAAACGTGCCGCTCTGCGCGTACTCGGGCAACACGCGGTCCCGGTGGACTCCGATCGCTCCCTCCATCGCGCGGCGCGCGAGGCCGTTCTTGTTGGCCGCGTTCACGAACTGCACCACCACGGGGATCGTCGCGAGCTTGCCCAGGGCGTCGGTGCTGGACAGCAGGCGGTCGCGGAACCTGGCGCCGGTTTTCCTGAACTTCGCCGACTTTGCGCGCAGCATCAGGTGCGGGAAGTCCACGTTCCACGGATGCGGCGGCACGTACGGACACTTGGTCATGTAGCACATGTCGCACAGGTAGCACTGGTCGACGACCTTGCTGAAGTCGGTTTTGCTGACTCCGTCGACCTCGAGCGTCGGGCTTGCGTCCACCAGATCGAACAGCGTGGGGAACGCCGTGCAGAGATTCACGCAGCGGCGGCAGCCATGGCAGATCTCGAAGACGCGCTCCAGTTCCTTCTCGATCCTGGCTTCGTCGTAGAACTCCGGCGACTGCCAGTCGATAGGATGCCGCGTCGGAGCCTCGAGGCTCCCCTCACGTGTGGTCATACTTGTCTCAAGGGCCGGGAATCAAAAAAAGCGGAAAGCAGGCTTCTGCCTTCCGCTTTCATCCTTCCGCCTTGCCGATCAGTCGGCCAGTACGTCGAGAGCCTTCTGGAAGCGGTTGGCGTGCGAGCGCTCGGCTTTCGCCAGCGTTTCGAACCAGTCGGCGATCTCTCCGAAACCCTCCGTGCGCGCGGCTTTCGCCATGCCCGGATACATGTCGGTGTACTCGTGCGTCTCTCCCGCGATGGCCGCCTTCAGATTCTCGCGGGTCTTGCCGATCGGCAGATCCGTGGCCGGGTCGCCGCAGGCTTCCAGGTATTCGAGATGGCCATGGGCGTGGCCCGTCTCGCCCTCCGCGGTCGAGCGAAACACGGCGGCGACGTCGTTCTGTCCCTCGACGTCGGCCTTCGCGGCGAAATAGAGATAGCGACGGTTGGCTTGGGATTCTCCGGCAAATGCCGCCTTGAGGTTGTCGTGAGTCTTGGTTCCTTTGAGCTGCGCCATATTGTTTCTCCTTCCGGTCAAAGCATTACGCACAGGGTCGCGCAGCCCCTCGTAGTTCGCCGGCCGGGGGCTGCCGTCGGGTGACTCCCTCGCCGGGAGTGGATTAGACTAAGTCTAATACCTGAACCCACTATAAGCACGGCCCGAAACGCTGTCAACCGGGGAATGCTTACCGAGCGAGCGTAGCCTCGATTTCGGAGAAAGTGCGGGCCACCTCGGTCATCTGCATGCTCACGCCGAGCTGCCGTGCAATCTGGGTCGCGGAAAAAAGCCCCCGCACGATTTGCCCGCCATATCGGTCGCGCTCCACCACCACCGCGTGCTGCCGGCCCGCCTTGGAGAGCGTGGCAACGACGTGTCCCACCTTGGCGCCGCGCACCGCCGCCATGTCCAGCACCTCGATGTGCTCCCGGGGCGTCATGATGTCGCGCACCTGTATCTCGCCGCGTACGGAGCCCCGCTCCACCGCCACCTGAACCGGTTTTTCACCCAGTATATCGGTGGCGGTGATGACCCCCAGCACGCTGCGGTTCTCGTCCACCACCAGCAGCAATCGCACTGCGCGCTGGATCATCCTGCTGTGCGCCTCGTCCACCGTGTCGGCGGGCAGGATGATGATCGCCGTCGTCGACTCGAAATCGGTCATGACCTCGAGCGCGGCGGCGTCCAGCGTGACTTTTTCAGGCAGGGTCTGCGTGGGCCGCGCGTACGGGACGCCCGGCTGCAGCATGACGAAATCGAGCGGTGGGTAGTCGCGGAACACCGGTTCAGCCGCGCTCTACGGGACCGGCGGGTAGCAGCCGCGCGCCCGGCCCGTGCCGCGTCTTGCGCTCCGCACGGCCGTTCAAGTACGGTGCAAGCTCTTCCAGCGCCTTCTGGTACACGTCCCGCTTGAATTCGATCACCGATTCCATCGGTATCCAGTACTCGCTCCAGCGCCACGCGTCGAATTCCGGCTTGCGCGACGAGCGCAGGCTCACGTCGCAGTCGCGGCCTACGAGCCGCAGCAGAAACCAGATCTGCTTCTGCCCCCGGTAGTTGCCGCGCCATTCGCGGCGCAGCCACTGGTCCGGCACGTCGTAGCGCAGCCAGTCGCGCGTGCGGCCCAGGATGCGCACGTGCTGGGGATTCAAGCCCGTTTCCTCCTTGAGCTCGCGGTACATGGCCGTCTGCGGCCGCTCGCCGGGCTTGATGCCCCCCTGCGGAAACTGCCAGGAATGCTCTCGGACGCGCTTGCCCCAGAAAACCTCGTTCTTACAGTTACATAAGACGATGCCGACGTTCGGGCGATATCCATCGCGATCTATCATTGGACCCCGGCGCGCTGTCCCATCTCGGGCTGGATTTTTTCACACTTCCGCATCGAACAAAAGCCTGCACAGCCCACGAGTCCCGCCAACCTGCCGGCAGGCCTCGCCATCTGTCGTCAGGCGTTTTCCCTGCCCTCGACGGTGGCGGGCCCCATAAAGAGGCATTCCTTGCTGCTGCGATTCATCCTGTTCAACCCGCGCACGAAGCGGCCGAATTCCAGCCCGTAGCGCGTCTCGAGATCGCCCGCCTTCTGCGAGAGCGGCTCCCACTGCGCGGACCCCGGCGAATCCCGGAAGCCGAACACGATCACGTTGCCGGGCTTTTCCGCAGGCAGGCACAGCGTGGCGGCGGGAAACGCGGACTCGATGCGCCGCAGAAACTCGTCGAACCTCCGGTCGTTGCCCCACAGGTTCACGACGAGCATGCCGCCCGCGGCGAGCCGCGCCCGGCAGGCCTGGTAGAACAGCGGCGTCGACAGCTCAGCCACCTGCGATGCACCGTCGTAGCCGTCCACGACGATGGCGTCGGCCGCCGGCCCGGGGCGCGCGACCCAATCGGCGCCGTCGCCCAGCCGGACCGTGAAGCGCTCGTCGTCCGGGGGGACGAAGAACGAACTGCGCGCGATGGCCAGCACGCGCGGATTCACCTCGATTACTTCGAGCCGCGCCTCCGGCATGCGGTGATAGATGAACTTGGCGAGCGATCCCCCACCCAGCCCTATCATCAGGATTTGCCTGGGACTCTCGTTGAACAGCAGGAATGCCATCATGCTGCGGGTATAGGCGAGCTCGAGATCGTTCGGGCGCAGGAGCCGCATCGAGCTCTGTATCGTGTCGCTTCCGATGTGGAGCGAGCGCACGCCGAAGCGCTCGGTGATGTACACCTCGTCGTCGCCCCCGGTCGTCTTGCGCCACAGCCACCGCGCGAAATTCATCGCGGTAGAATAAACTATTTGGAGAGACTGACAATCATGCGCGTCTCGCAGTTCTTCATCACGACCTCGCGGGAGGATCCGGCCGACGCGGAGGTGGTCAGCCACAAGCTGATGCTGCGCGCGGGGCTCATACGACGCCTGACGAGCGGCGTCTACACCTGGATGCCGCTGGGACTCAAAGTGGTGCGCAAGGTCGAGGCGGTGGTGCGCGAGGAGATGAACCGCAGCGGGGCCATAGAGCTCACGATGCCGGCGGTCCAGCCGGCCGAGCTGTGGCAGGAATCGGGCCGCTGGGCGGAATACGGGCCCGAGCTCCTGCGTTTCAAGGACCGGCACCAGCGCGACTTCTGCTTCGGCCCGACGCACGAGGAGGTGGTGAGCGACCTCGTGCGGCGCGAGGTGAAGAGCTACCGCCAGCTGCCGCTCAATCTCTACCAGATCCAGGTGAAGTTCCGCGACGAGATCCGTCCGCGGTTCGGCGTCATGCGCGGGCGCGAGTTCACGATGAAGGACGCCTATTCGTTTCACCCGAACAAGGCGAGCCTCGACGCCACCTACGCCGAGATGTACGACTGCTACTCGCGCATCTTCACGCGGCTGGGGCTCAGGTTCCGAGCGGTGGCCGCGGATACCGGCGCGATCGGGGGGACAGGCTCGCACGAGTTTCACGTGCTCGCCGATTCCGGCGAGGACGCCATCGCCTATTGCCCCGGCTCCGACTACGCAGCCAACGTCGAGCTGGCGGAGGCGCTCGCCCCCAACGGTACGAGGCCGGAGCCGCGCGCGCCGCTCGCCAAAGTCGCCACCCCGGGCGTGAAGACCATCGCCGATCTGTGCGCTTTCCTCAAGATCGCTCCCGGGACGACGGTGAAGGCCGTGGTCGTGGACGGAGCCGACGACCGGCCGCTGCTGCTCCTCCTGCGCGGCGACCACGAGCTGAACGCGGTCAAGACGGCCAAGCTACCGCAAGTGAAAACACCCCTCGCCTTCGCCTCGCCGGAGGCGATCCGGGCTGCGTTCGGCGCCGGACCCGGCTCGCTCGGGCCGGTCGGCTACAAGGGCGCCATCGTCGCCGACCGCGCGCTCGCCGGAATGGCCGATTTCGTGACCGGGGCGAACGAGGACGGCCAGCACTGCACCGGCGTCAACATCGGGCGCGATTTTCCGGAGCCGCCGTTCGCCGACATCCGCAACGTTGTCGTGGGCGACTCGAGCCCCGACGGCATGGGGCCGCTCGATATTCAGCGCGGCATAGAGGTCGGCCACATCTTCCAGCTGCGCACGAAATATTCCGACAAGATGAAGCTCACCTTCCTGAACGAGGCCGGCAAGCCGCAGGTCATGGAAATGGGCTGCTACGGGATCGGCGTGACGCGCATCGTCGCCGCGGCGATCGAGCAGAACTTCGACGAGCGCGGGATCATCTTCCCGCGCGCGATGGCGCCGTTCGAGCTCGCGGTGGTGCCGCTCGGAGCCGGCCGCAGCGCGACGGTGCGGGAAACGGCGGAGCGGCTCTACCGTGAGTTCGCGGCCGCGGGCATCGACGTGCTGCTCGACGACCGCGACGAGCGCCCGGGCGTCATGCTCTCGGACTGCGAATTGATCGGCATACCGCACCGCGTGGTGATCGGGGACCGCGGCCTGAAGAGCGGCACCGTGGAATACCAGGCGCGCCGCGCCGCGCAGGCCGAGCCGCTGCCCGTGGGCGAAGCGGTCGATCTCGTGAGAGCGAGGATGTGATCAGGTCGTGAAGAGGTCTGCTCGCGCTACCTCCAGCCTGCTGTGGGCTCTCGCGGCCGCGGTGCCCGGCAACGTCTTCGGCGGCGCGCAGATCTACGAGCCGCTCGCGGCCAGCGTGCAGGCGGCGTTGTACGCGGCGATCTCCGACCAGGCGGCACCCTACCTGGCTTTCACTACGGAAGCCGAAGCGCAGGCGTGGCTCGCTGCCATGTCCCTGAAGCTCGCGGGACGCATACCCGAGCGCACGAGCCGCGACGAATTCCTGGTCACGGTCCACTACGAGGCGAAGCGCGCCGGGCTCGACCCGCAGCTCGTGCTGGGCCTGATCCAGGTGGAGAGCAACTTCCGCAAGCACGCGGTCTCCTCTGCCGGCGCGCGCGGCTACATGCAGGTGATGCCGTTCTGGGTGCGGCTGATCGGGGCCAAGGACCACAATCTCTTCCACCTGCGCACCAACCTGCGCTACGGCTGCACGATCCTGCGCCACTACCTCGACATGGAAAAAGGCGATCTCTACCGCGCGCTCGGGCGCTACAACGGCAGCCTGGGCCGGCCCGAGTACCCCGCGCTGGTGGAAGCGGCCTGGCGGCGCAACTGGTCCTACGGCGCACCCCGGCCGGTGGGAGGGCGTTAGGATCGGTACGATGGTCTATGGTCGGACACCATTAACCCAAGGCGATAAATTGGATGGAATCTGGCCTCGGGAGGACTTAGACCTCCGTCTCTATCAGCACATCGGTACCCCACGAGATTCATCGCGCTAACGTGGGATCAACGGTCACCGGACGTCATCGCGACGGCCAGCGTTCGCTGCTGCGGTGGTCTGCCCCAGTTTCTTAGCTTATGCAACACCGTGTGATCCCGGTAGCGCGCGCCACGCTTCTGAAGCGCGCATGCATGCGAGAGCGCGGATCAGATTATCGTTAGACCTCATAGCCGCGCCGACTCAAATAGCTACACTGATCCTTCTTTTCGATCTTTTTCCTTCGGTGCGGTTTGTGCGAAGAGCGCTTCGACCGAAAGCGCGAGGTTCTCCCGTACTCCACCTGCGAGCTCGAGCGCGTGGCGATCCAGTTCCTCGCCCGATTGCCGGACCGGCAGGCGCGGATCACCGCGAAACACGAAGAGCTCGTAGACGTCGGCAACCCTGACCCCGGAAAGATTCCGCGCGAGTATCCAGCCACCACGACCGCGTCCGATCCAGCCGGAAGCGTTCATCGCATCCAGTATCGTCTCGATCTGGTCGATCGGGATCTTGACGATCCCGTGCAATCGCCGCTCCCTCACGGCGGCGCCCTGCCCCTCCCACAGTACGTGCAGGATCTGCAGCGCACCGCGAAACAGGCTGTCCGGGCCGGACTTGAGCTGGAATGTGCGCTCGCGCCATTCCGGAAGCACCGCAGCGGCCGCTGCCCCGAACAGCACCACAACCCACGACAGGTAGATCCAGATGAGGAAGATGGGAATTGCAGCGAATGCCCCGTAGACGAGCTTATAGGCCGGAAACCGGGTGATGTAGAGCGCGAAGCCGTGCTTCGTTGCCTCGAAAGCGGCAGCGGACAGAAACCCGCCCGCAAGCGCATCACGCGCCCGCACGCGCCGGTTGGGAAGCGTGATGTAGAGCATCGCGAACGCGAAACCGGTCAGCACAATCGGCACGATCCGCAGCAGGACGAGTACAGCATATGGCGCTTCCTTCACCAGCCCCAGCGACACGCTCACGACCCAGGAAGTAAGCGAAAGCGAGAGGCCGATCAGCACCGGGGCCACCGTGAGGAGCATTCCGTATATGAAAATCCGCCGTGCCACCCGGGGCGGGCGCCGCACCCGCCAGATCCTGTTGAACGCCTTGTCTATGCTCAGCAGCAGCAGCGTTGCCGTGACGAACAGGAAGACGAGGCCGATTATCGTCAAACCGGCCGCGTTGTCAGACAACTCCTGGGCGTAAGTTGTGACGCTCGCCGCGGATTCGGGGATCAGGTTCGCGAGCAGGAACGTCTGCAGCTGAACCGAGGTCTCCCTGAATACGGGAAATGCGGAGAGCACCGCGAGGGCAACGACGATGATCGGCACGAGGGCGAGGAGCGTGGTGAATGCCAGATCCGACGCGATCGACATGCAGCCGTCCTCGAAAAACCGCTGCCAGACCATCCGGGCAAAGTTTTCGAGGGGCCGCACGCTGCGCAATTTCGGCTCCAGGCTGTTCTCCACGGGAACGATCGCCTATGGTTTGTCAGGTTTTATATACTACCCTGATGAAGGAGGTTCTCGTTCTCTACTACAGCCACACGGGCGCCGTGCGGGACATGGCGCAGTTGGTCGCGCGCGGCGTGGAGCAGGTGGACGGCGCGGCCGCGCGCCTGCGCACGGTCCCGAGGATCTCGGCGGTATGCGAGGCGACCGAGCCCCAGGTGCCCGCCGCGGGCGCTCCCTACGTCGAGACGAAAGACCTGGAGGAATGCATCGCGCTGGCGCTGGGTTCGCCGACGCGCTTCGGCAACATGGCGGCGCCGCTGAAATATTTCTGGGATTCGACGGGCGAGCTGTGGCTGAAGGCGCGGCTCGCCGGGAAGCCCGCCGCGGTGTTCACGTCCACGGCCAGCCTGCACGGGGGACAGGAGACCACGCTCGTCTCCATGATGCTGCCGCTCCTGCATCACGGCATGGTGATCGTCGGCCTGCCCTACTCGGAGCCGGAGCTTTTCGCGACTGCCGGCGGGGGCACGCCCTACGGCGCAAGCCACCATGCGGGAAGCGCGGGCGAGCACCCGGTGAGCGAGCACGAGCGCCGGCTCTGCCTCGCCCTGGGCCGGCGGCTCGCGGCGATCGCGCTGAAGCTCGACAGGCCGTAGAAATGGGGCATAAGTCGCACCCGGCTTTTGCCTCCGCCCCGCCCCGGCGTGTTATTCTCGAAAAACACAGAAAAACCTCGGGAGGGGCTCCATGCCGTTCGTTGCAATGACCCGCGAAATGGGCTCGCTGGGGAAGGATGTCGCCGCCGGACTCGCGGAGCGTCTCGGCAGGCAGGTCGTGCACCACGAGATCATCGACAACCTGGCGAGCAAGATGCGCCTGCGGAAGAGCCACGTCGTGCGTTTTCTCGAGGGCAAGTCCGGTATCTGGGAGCGCCTCACCACCGACAAGACGAGCCTCTCGATCTATACGGCGGACGAGACCTTCGCCCTGGCCGAGAGCGGAAAGGTCGCGGTGATCCGCGGCTGGGGCGCGACGCACCTGCTGCGTCCCGTGCCGCACGTCGTTTCCGTGCGCGTCTGCGCCCCGTTCGAGGTGCGCGTCAAGCGCATGATGGAGCGCTTGAACACCGACGACCGCGATTTCGTCGAGAACGAGATCCGTATGTCGGAAGAGGCCCACGCCGCCATCACCAAGCGCCACTTCGGAATCAACTGGCAGGAGTCGGAGCACTACGATCTGGTGCTCAATACCGAGCGCCTGACGATAGACGAATGCGTCGACGAGGTGATGACCCTGCTGGACGACGCGACGTTCGAGGAAACCGCGGCGTCGCAGCGGGTCTTCGGCAACCTCGCGCTCACCGCCCACGTGCGCGCCGCCCTGCGGCAGGACGAGCGGACGAGCCGCTTCCAGATTGTCGTCAAGGCGGAGGACGGGGTGGTCACGTTGGCGGGGCTGATCGACCCGGGCCAGGAGCCGATGCACAGCATCGAGGTCACCTCCAAGGTGCCCGGGGTGAAGAACGTCCTGAACCGGGTGCGCACGGCGGTGCCGGGCGCGCGGCACATCGTCGAAGGATAGAAAAGGAGATCGCTCATGTACGCCGTCGTGGTTCCGCTCAAGGTGAAGCCGGAGATGCGCGAGAAATTCCTGGCCGCGGCGCTGGACGATTCGACCTGCTCGAAGCGCGACGAGCCCGGCTGCCTGCGCTTCGACGTCCTCCAGGACAATACCGACCCGAACAAGTTCTTCTTCTACGAGGTCTACCGGGACGAGAACGCCTTCAAGGCCCACCAGGCGAGCGCGCACTATCCGCGCTGGCGCGCCGCCGCGGCCGAGGTCCTGGCCGAGCCCACCAACGCCAGCCGCTGCACCACGGTATTTCCGAAGGACTACAAATGAAAAAAGCCGCCTTCGGCGACTTTTTTCATCAATCAGAACCTATTCCAACCTACGCCGTCGAGATGGCGTTGCGTTAGCTTTAGCGCGCGGGCGCAAGATTAGCCCGTCCCTCGCTCCAATCGCGCGCTAAAGCTTAAAGCTGCGGGTTCACCCGCACCTCCTTCGAGTGCAGCTTGTTCAGCGCGTTGAGATACGCCTTCGCCGAGGCGACCACGATGTCGGTGTCGGCGCCCTGGCCGTTGACGATGCGCCCGTCGCGGGCGAGGCGCACGGTGACCTCGCCCTGGGAGTCGGTGCCGGTCGTGATGTTGTTGACCGAGTACAGCTGGAGCTCCGCGCCGCTCGCCACGACGGACTCGATCGCCTTGAAGGAAGCGTCTACCGGGCCGCTGCCCTGCGCCTCGGAGCGCCGCTCGACGCCGTTTTCCGCCACCACGATCCTCGCGTAGGGAAGCTCCCCGGTCTCGGAGTGGGCCGTCAGGGAAACGAGCCGGTAGTGCTCACTCTCGACGTGGTCTATGCCTTCCTCGCTGATCAGCGCCTGCAGGTCCTCGTCGAAGATCTCACGCTTCTTGTCCGCGAGGTCCTTGAAGCGCTTGAAGGCGGCGTTCAGCGCTTCCTCCGAGGCGAGCTCTATACCCAGCTCCAGGAGCCGCGTCCTGAAGGCGTTGCGGCCCGAGAGCTTGCCGAGAGTGAGGCGATTGGTGCTCCAGCCCACCGCTTCCGCGCTCATGATCTCGTAGGTCTCGCGGTGCTTCAGCACGCCGTCCTGGTGGATCCCGGACTCGTGCGCGAAGGCGTTGGCGCCGACGATCGCCTTGTTGGGCTGCACCGGATAGCCGGTGATGCCCGAGACGAGCTTGGACGCCGGCACGATCTGCGTCGCGTCGATGCCGGTGTCGCAGGAGAACATGTCCTGCCGCGTGCGCACCGCCATCACGATCTCCTCGAGCGAGGCGTTGCCGGCGCGCTCACCGAGGCCGTTTATGGTGCATTCGACCTGGCGCGCCCCGTTCAAAACCGCCGACAGCGAGTTGGCGACCGCCAGCCCGAGATCGTTGTGGCAGTGGACCGACCAGATCGCCTTGTCGGAATTGGGAATCCGCTCGCGCAGCGTCCTGATCAGTCCGCCGAACTGATCCGGCAGCGTATACCCGACCGTGTCGGGCACGTTGATGGTGGTGGCCCCGGCCTTGATGACCTGCTCGATGATGCGGCAGAGGAAATCGATGTCCGAGCGTCCCGCGTCCTCGGGAGAAAATTCGACGTTGTCGGTGTACTCCCGCGCCCATTTCACCGACCGCACCGCCTGGTCGATGACCGAGGAGGGCTCCATGCGCAGCTTCTTCTCCATGTGGATGGGCGAGGTGGCGATGAAGGTGTGCACCCGGGGCGATTTCGCTTCCTTCACCGCTTCGCCGCAGCGTCGCACGTCGAGCTCGTTGGCGCGCGCGAGCCCGCATATCGTGCTGTTCCTGATGGCGCGCGCCACGGCACGCACCGCCTCGAAATCGCCGTCACTCGAAGCCGGGAAGCCTGCCTCGATCACGTCGACGCGCATGCGCTCCAGCTGGCGCGCGATCCGCAGCTTCTCTTCCCCGGTCATCGCGGCACCGGGGCTTTGCTCGCCGTCGCGCATCGTCGTGTCGAAGATGATCAGTTTCTCTTGTGCCATGACGCTCTCCGTTCTGTCATGTCCGCCACGGCGCACGCCGCAACGGAACGGATGGACTTCTGCCCGGGCGGATGCCGCTTCGCCCGAATTCACTACGTACTACGATGTATGGAGAGTATTATGCGCCGCGCGGGCGCAGCAGCAGGCCGGCCGGCAGAATGCCGGTGGAAAGAAGCAGGGCCTGTGCATAGCGGAACATAATCAGAATATATAGACATTCCAGATGAATGGCAACCCGCCGCCGGTCAGGCCCCCGTCGTCGCCGGCGGCGGCGGCGGCATGCGACCGACGGTCCGCTTCCTGACCAGCTCGTAGAGCCAGATCACGTACCCCGACACGCCGTAGCACAGGGCGAGCAGGAATAACATCTCCGGCAGCGTGCTCGACACCGCGAAGAGCGCCATGATGGCGAAGGCAATCGCCACCACCGAAGAAAACGGCACGCTTTTCCTCAGGTTGATGTCCTTGCCGCTGTAGAACTTCAGGTTGCTCACCATGGTGAGCCCGGCGAAAGCGGTCAGGGCCCAGGCGAGCCACTTCACGTCCTGTCCCTTGATCTGGTACTCGTTCATCGCCCACACCAGCCCCGCCACCAAGCACGCCGCCGCGGGGCTCGGCAACCCCTGGAAGAAGCGCTTGTCGGCAACGTCGAGCGTGGTGTTGAAGCGGGCGAGGCGCAGCGCCGCGCACGCGCAGTAGATGAAAGCGGCAATCCAGCCGAGCTTGGTGGTGAGCCACGGCCCGAGCCAGGCCACCGTCTTCATGCTGGCGAAGTCATTGAGCGCCCAGACGTACACCACCAGCGCGGGCGCGACCCCGAACGACACCATGTCGGAGAGGCTGTCGAGCTCGGCGCCGAACGCACTCTGGGTGCGGGTCCAGCGGGCGATACGGCCGTCGAGTCCGTCGAGCACCATGGCAACGAATATCGCCATCGCAGCGATCTCGAAACGGGAGTTCATCGCCTGCACGATGGCGTAGAACCCCGAAAAGAGCGATGCCAGCGTGAAGAGATTCGGCAGCCAGTAGATGCCGCGCCGGGCGAAGCGCGCCCTGATGAAGAGCTTGTGCTCGCGCGGCTCCATGCTCACCAGCCGTGAGCCATGAGCCGTGAGCCGTGAGCCGAACGCCTCGCGGAAACGCACCGGTGATCCCCCCGATCACCAATCACGAATCACCGCCTTTCTGCGGCTACGCGGGCAGGACCGCGAGTATGGACTCCGTGGCGTAGACCTTGTCGCCCACGCTCGCCACGAGGCGCGTCCCGGTCGGCAGGTACACGTCGACGCGGGAGCCGAAGCGGATGAAGCCGAAGCGCTCCCCGCGCGCGAGGCGCTGCCCGCTCACCGCGTAGCACAGAATGCGCCGGGCGACGAGCCCCGCGATCTGCACGCACGTGACGTCGGCGCCGCCCGGCGTGCGGATCCACAGCGCGGCGCGCTCGTTCTCCAGGGACGACTTGGAGAGCGCGGCGTTGAAGAACTTGCCGATGTGGTACCAGGTGTTGCGGACCTCGCCGTCCACCGGGCTGCGGTTCGAGTGCACGTCGAACACGTTCATGAACACGCTCATCTTGATCGCGTCGCGCTCGAGATACGGGTCGTGGCTGCGCTCGACCGCGACGATGCGCCCGTCCGCCGGAGACAGCACGGCCCGGGGCTCCCGCGGAACCTGCCGCGGCGGATCGCGGAAGAACTGCACCATGAAAACGACGAGCAGCCACAGGGGGGAGGCCCACCAGGGGCCCAGCGCCCAGTGCACGACTCCCGCGCCGATGATGCCCACGAAAATGAACGGCCATCCTTCGCGTGCGATGATGGGATGTGGATAGCCACGGTCCCCGCCGTCGGCCGGGAGGCGGGATGGGGGAGATGCTTCAGCCAGCGACTTGAACTCATCACTCATCGTTCGTCACTCCTCACTATCACTGGTCACTAGTCACCGGTCACTGGTCGCTTAGTTCTTGGACTGATCCACCAGCCGGTTCTTCTTGATCCACGGCATCATGTCGCGCAGCCGGGCGCCTATCACCTCGACCGGGTGCTCGGCGGCATTGCGGCGCATCGCTTTCATCGAGGGCGTCCCGGCTCGATTCTCCAGTATGAACTCCTTGGCGAACTGCCCGCTCTGGATTTCATGCAGAATCTTCTTCATCTCGGCACGCGTCGCATCGTTGATAATGCGGGGACCGCGCGTGAAATCACCGTACTCGGCCGTGTTGGATACCGAGTAGCGCATGTTGGCGATGCCCCCTTCGTAGATCAGGTCCACGATCAGCTTCACCTCGTGCAGGCATTCGAAGTACGCCATCTCCGGCGCATACCCGGCCTCGACCAGGGTTTCGTATCCCGCTTGTATGAGTGCAGTAAGACCGCCGCACAGGACCACCTGTTCCCCGAACAGGTCGGTTTCGCATTCCTCTCGGAAAGTGGTCTCGATGACCCCTGCCCGCGCTGCGCCGATCGCCGCCGCGTAGGAAAGCGCCACATCGCGCGCGTTGCGGCTGGGATCCTGGAAGAGGGCTATCAGCGAAGGCACCCCGCCGCCCTGGGTGTAAGTCGAACGCACCAGGTGGCCCGGGCCCTTGGGGGCGATCATGATGACGTCGAGATCGGCGCGCGGTTCAATCTGCTTGAAATGGATGTTGAAGCCATGCGCGAAGGCGAGCGCAGCTCCCTTCTTGATGTTCGGCTCTATCTCGGTCCGATAGACCTCGGCATGATGCTCGTCGGGCAGCAGAATCATCACGATGTCTGCTGCTTTCACCGCCGCGCCCACCTCCTTCACCGCAAGGCCGGCGTTCTTCGCCTTGTTCCAGGACGCGCCCCCTTTGCGCAGACCCACCGTCACCTTGACGCCCGAGTCCTTCAAGTTGTTGGCGTGGGCATGGCCCTGTGAGCCGTAGCCGATGATCGCCACGTGCTTGCGCTTGATCAGCGAAAGGTCGGCGTCTTTGTCGTAATAGATTTTCATCGTTTCCTCTTCAAATAGGGATTAGGGACTAGGGACTAGAAAGCCCACCTGAGCGGCGCGCTCGACCTCCAGTCCCCAGTCCCTAGTCTCTAGTCCCTAGATCCTCAGGACGCGTTCGCCGCGTCCGATCCCCGACGCGCCGGTGCGCACCGTTTCCAGTATCGCCGCGCGGTCCAGGGCCTTCAGGAACGCATCGAGCTTGGAGCCGGTGCCGGTCAGCTCTATGGTGTAGTCCTTATCGGTCACGTCGATGATGCGGCCGCGGAAGATGTCGGCCATGCGCTTCATCTCCTCACGCTCCCGGCCCACCGCGCGCACCTTGACCAGCATCAGCTCGCGCTCGATGTGATCGCCGTCCGACAGATCGATTATCTTGACGACGTCGATCAGCTTGTTCAGCTGCTTGGTGATCTGCTCGACCACCTCGTCCGAGCCGTTGGTGACAATGGTCATGCGGGAGAGCGTCGCATCCTCGGTGGGCGCGACAGTGAGCGATTCGATGTTGTAGCCGCGCGCGGAGAACAGACCTGCGACCCGCGACAGCGCACCGGCCTCGTTCTCGAGCAGCACGGAGATGATGTGCCTCATACCAGGATCATCTCCGACAGGCCCTTGCCGCCGGGGACCATCGGAAACACGTTCTCGGTCTGGTCGGTCACGAAGTCCATGAACACGAGGTCGGTCTTGCGCGAGAACGCCTCCTTCAGGGCGGGCTCGACGTCGCCCGGCTTCTCGATCTTCATACCCACGTGCCCGTAGGACTCGGCGAGCTTGACGAAGTCGGGCAGCGCGTCCATGTACGACTCGGCGTAGCGGTTGCCGTGGAAGAACTCCTGCCACTGGCGCACCATGCCCATGTACTTGTTGTTGAGATTCACCACCTTGATCGGCAGGCGGTACTGCTTGCACGTGGAAAGCTCCTGGATGCACATCTGGATCGAAGCCTCGCCGGTGACACAGGCGACCTGCGCTTCCGGATGCGCGAACTGCACGCCCATCGCCGCGGGCAGCCCGAAGCCCATGGTGCCGAGCCCCCCGGAGTTGATCCAGCGCCGGGGCTTCTCGAACTTGTAGAACTGCGCCGCCCACATCTGGTGCTGCCCGACGTCGGAGGTGACGTAAGCGTCGCCGCCGGTGACCTCGTAGAGCTTCTCGATCACGTACTGCGGCTTGATGATGGCGGCGCCGCGGTCGTATTTCAGGCAGTCGCGCGAGCGCCACAGCTCGATCTGCGTCCACCATGTCTTCAGCGCGTCCTGGTCGGGCTTCTCCCGCCCTCCCTCGATCTGCCGGGTGAGGTCCTTCAGCACCTCGCGCACGTTGCCGACGATGGGCACGTCCACCCTGACGCGCTTCGAGATCGAGGACGGATCGATGTCGATGTGGATGATCCTGCGCTCTTCCGAGAAAAAATGCTTCGGGTTGCCGATGACGCGGTCGTCGAAGCGCGCCCCGATCGCGAGCAGCACGTCGCAGTGCTGCATCGCCATGTTCGCCTCGTAGGTTCCGTGCATGCCGAGCATGCCGAGAAACTGGCGGTCGGTCGCGGGATACGCGCCCAGCCCCATCAGCGTGTTGGTGCAGGGGAAGCCCAGCAGACGCACCAGCCGCGCGAGCTCTTCCGCCGCTCCGCCGAGCACCACGCCGCCCCCGGTGTAAATCATGGGCCGCTGCGCCTGCATGAGGGTCTGTATCGCCTTCTTGATCTGGCCCGCGTGCCCCTTGAGTACCGGGTTATAGGAACGCATGGAGATCGTTCCGGGGTAGCTGAACTCGGCTTTCTGCGCAGTGACGTCCTTGGGGATGTCCACGACCACGGGGCCCGGGCGGCCCGTCGCCGCTATGTAGAAGGCCTTCTTCATGGTGAGCGCGATGTCCTTCACGTCCTTCACGAGGAAGTTGTGCTTGACGCAGGGCCGCGTGATGCCGACCGTATCACACTCCTGGAACGCGTCCTGGCCGATCGCGTGCGTGGGCACCTGGCCGGTGATGATCACGTGCGGAATCGAATCCATGTACGCCGTGGCAATGCCGGTCACTGCGTTGGTCACGCCCGGGCCGGAAGTGACGAGAGAGACTCCTACCTTCTCGGTGGAGCGCGCGTAGCCGTCCGCGGCGTGGACCGCCCCCTGCTCGTGCCGCACGAGTATGTGCTTTACCTTGTTTTGCTTGAACAATTCGTCGTAGATGAAAAGTACTGCGCCGCCGGGGTAGCCGAAAACGTACTCCACCCCCTCTTCCTGCAGGCAACGCACGGTGATTTCGGCGCCAGTGAGTTCCATGAGTCTCGCATCCGGTACTTCGCGGAAACATGGAACATTACCGGTTGCGCGGGGGCAGGTCAAGCAAAACGGCCCTGTAAACAGGAGGATAGAGCGTGCGCGCGATTGGAAATGTTTGCTAAGATGCCGCGGACTCAGGGGAGTGTGTCGAAGTTTGCCGTGACACACGCCAGCAGGTAGTCGGCGCGAACGATCACTAGGGCGGCAAACTGGCAACTCACAAAGAACTGTCAGAGTTCCTTGCGCAAGTCGAGCGCAGGGCCTACAAACAGGCTCTGTTCGCGGTGCGGGACGATCATGCCGCGCTCGACATCGTGCAGGATGCGATGCTCAAGCTTACGGAACGGTACGGGGCCCGGCCGCCAGCTGAGTTACCTTTACTGTTTCAGCGTATCCTGCAAAACACGATCCGTGATTTCTATCGGCGGCAGAAGGTGCGGTCGATCTGGACCACGCCCCTGTCCAGCCTCTTCGGCTCGGATCCCGGGGAGGAAGCGGATCCGCTGGAAACTTTGGATGCGATTGATGACTCTCAGTTTTCACGGTCTCCGGCCGAACAAGTAGAGGGCCTTCAAGTCATTGGATTCATTGAGAAAGCGCTGGAGACCCTCCCGGCACGTCAACGGCAGGCGTTTCTCCTGCGTTATTGGGAAGAACTGGACGTGGCAGAGGCCGCCAGGGTCATGGGTTGCTCGGAAGGAAGCGTGAAAACCCACTGCTCCCGGGCTACGCACGCCTTGGCTACCATATTGAAAAAACAGGGGATTGAGCTATGAACCTGCCGGACGATGAACTGGCGCGCAGGGTCGTAAAGGCGCTGAACCGTGGCGTGGAAAGCCTGGATGCAGGCACGCGCGAGCGGCTGGCCGCTGCGCGCAAGTCCGCGCTCTCGCGCCACCGCGAGCGGCCCGAGCCGGTGTGGGGCCTTGCATGGGCGATGAACGCCGCCTCTCCCGGGAACGCCTATCGCCAGTACGGCGCGCGTTACCTGCTTGTCGCCGGCGCGTTCGTGCTGGCGATGGCCGGATTCGCCTACTGGCACGCCACGGCGCCTAATGACTTCGCTGAAATCGACGTGAATCTGCTGACCGACGATCTGCCGATCAATGCCTATCTCGACAGTGGCTTCGATTCATGGCTAAAGCGTTCGCCGCGCTGATCGTTTGGATATGTATCGCGTTTCCCGCAGGCGCCGCGCAACTCCAGCCCGACAATAAGAAGCCCGTACGGCCCGTCTGGTCGGAGCTGACGCCGTCCCAGCAGAAGATTCTTGCGCCGCTGCAGCCGGATTGGGAGCAGCTCGATGCCGTGCGGCGCAAGAAATGGGTGGAGGTCGCGGGGCGCTATCCGAAGATGAAGCCGGAGGAACAGCAGCGCCTCCAGGAGCGCATGACCGAGTGGACGCGGTTGACGCCCGCGGAACGCAAGGCGGCCCGGGACAGATACCAGTCGCTCCAGAAGCTGCCTCCCCAGAAGCGGCAGGAAGTGAACAGCGAATGGGAGCGCTACCAGAAATCCCTGGCGCAGCAGCAACGCAAGCAGGGAGCCCCGCTCGATCCTTCGCTGACCGATCCCGCCGAGGCGCAGGCTCCTGCGGCAGCGGCGGCACCAGAACCGACCGCAAGCAAGTGAGTGACGACGGCCCGCGGGCGTCTGCGCAGGCCCGTGTTCCACCCCTCGACGGCCCGCGGGGACCGGGCGCGAGCGAACGCACGTAGATTTCTCCGCGTCCAGCAAACGCAGTTACCGTGCCGATACCCGCGGGCAACGAGCATCTCCGGGGTCGCATCCCCGCAAGCGGGGCCCCTGCTCCGCCCTCCGATGCTCCTATCCATCGGCGCCTGCTGAGCCTCGTCTACGAATCCCTGCTGGTTGCGGCGCTGCTCATGGCCGGCGCGTTGCCATTCTCGCTGGCGGCGCAGGCGGCCGACCGAATCGCCACGCGGCCGCTCTTCCAGCTCTATCTGCTCGCGCTCGCGGCCGCGTACTTTGCGTGGCAATGGCTGCACGGCGGCCAGACGCTGCCCATGAAAACCTGGCACCTGAAGCTCGTTACGCGCGAGGGCTCTCCCCTTACCCGCGGCCACGCGCTCAAGCGGCTCGTGTTCGCGATTCCCGGCACCGCCCTCTTCGGCGCGGGTTTCCTGTGGGCGCTGGCGGATCGCGACCGCCGGTTCCTGCACGACCGGCTAGCGGACACAAAAATCGTGACCAGTGACCCGTGACCGGTAAGTTTCGCAATCCGACACCCTGACTGGTCACCGGTCACCAGTCACCGGGGCGCTGTCAGCGCCGCTCTTGCCACCACAGCATCCCCACCGCAACCGAGAGAAAGATCAGGGTCGGTATGATCGCGGCGGCGACGGGCGGCCAGTCGTTCAGGAGCCCCAGGTGCGAGAACAGCTTGCTCATGAAGTGGAACACGAGGCCCAACATGATGCCGGCGAAGATCTTCGCTCCGATCCCGGCCTGGCGCGCCTGGAAATGCGCGAACGGCAGCGCCATTACCATCATCACCACCACCGCCAGCGGGTGGGTGAATTTCGCCCACAACGCGATTTCGTAGCGCAAAGTCTTCTGGCGGTTGTCCCTCAGGTGCTGCGCGTACGAGTAAAGCCGCCACGCCGACATCTTCTCCGGCTTCTGCATGATCACGGTGAGGAGGTTGGGGTCGAGAACGGACTCCCACTCGATCTGCGCGATCTCGCGGACCGTAGTCTTCATGTCCTCGAAATCCGTCCGCGAGACCTTCTCGAGCCGCCACCGCCGCTCGCCCTGATAGCTGCCCACTGCGGCGAGGCTGATCGAAAGCAGGCGATGCCGGTCATCGAATTCGTAGATCTTCACTGCCTTCAGGCTGGAGTCCGGCAGCACCTCCCCCACGTTGACGACGGTCTTGTCGTCCTTGACCCACAAGCCGGAGCGGAACTCCTGGGTCACCAGCCCGGTAATGGCTTGCGACCGCAGCCGCTGGGCGAATTGCTCGGCGGCGGGTGAAATCAGCTCGCCGAAGGCGAAGGCGAGCATGGCGAGCGCGAGGCCGATCACGGCCAGGGTAGCGGCAAACCGCGCCGTCGACACGCCCGAGGTGCGCATTACGGTGTACTCGGAGCCCGCCACCAGTTGCGCCAGCGCGAAGAGCGCGCCGATCAACGCCGCGATCGGGAAGAGCTCGTACAGGTGCACGGGCACGAGCATCAGCACGTACAGCAGGATCAGGCGCAGCGTGTAGATACCGCGGCCGAGATCCTTCAGCTGCTCGATCAGGTCGAAAAAAGCGAACAGCATGACGAGCGCCGCGAAGACCAGCGCGGTGGCGGCCACGATCTCGGTCGCAAGATAGCGCCTCAGTGTTTTCATGACCTCACCGCATGAAGCGGAACAGCGAGAACACCATCAACCGGCGATAGAACATCACCAGCAGCAGCACGAGCATCAGCGCGTGCACGCCCCACAGCCCGGTCGCGAGCGAGATGCGGGACTGCGCGATCCAGGCCTGCGAGATCGAAAGCAGGTTGCTGTAAACCATGTACACGAGCAGCGCCAGGACGAGATTCATCGAGCGCCCGGCGCGCGGATTCACGAACGAGAGCGGGATGGCGAGCACTGCGAGCACGAGTGCGCTCGCCGGCAGCCCGACCCGCCAGGACAGCTCCGCCAGGTTGGCCGGCTCCGGCGCGGCGATGAGCGCCAGCGTCGACACCGACTTGGTCGTGGGCGCGCGCGCCGCCTTGGCCTCCTTCGATTCGATCCGCATCGAGTAACGCTCGAACTGGTAGATCTTGTACTCCGCCGTGCCGGGCTCGCCCTCGTAGCGCCGGCCGTTCATCAGCACGAGGAAGCGATCGCCGTTCTCGGCCGTCTCCTGGAAGCCGCGCGCCGCCACCATGACGCCCTGCTTTTCGAGCTGACTGGAGCTGACGAACACGTTGGCGACGACGTCCTGCTTGCCGGCCACTTCCTCCACGAAATACACCCGGTCCGACTGGCGCGACTCGCGGAATACCCCGGGCGAGATCGCCGCGACGTCGTCGCGGCCCTCGAGCCGGCGCCGCAGCTCCTCGCTCATCGAGACCGCCCACGGCGTGAGCGTGAGCGACAGCACCGCGATCATGAGCACCAGGGGCGCGGCGAAGGACAGCACCGGCCGGACCCACTCGGTAAGGCTGACGCCGCTCGAGAACCATACGACCATTTCCGAGTCGCGGTAGCTGCGGGAGAGCGTCAGCAGCACCGCGATGAACAGCGTGAGCGAGAGCAGCACCGGCAGGTAGTTGACGACCGAGAACCCGAGCAGTGCCGCGACGCTTTCCGAGGTAATGTTGCCGGACGCCGCCTGGCCGAGCAGGCGCACGATCTGGGTCGTGAGCGAGATGCCGAGCAGCACCAGGAAGGTGGCGGCCGCGACCGCTACCAGCTCACGCAGCAGTGACTTGCGGAAAATCATCGGGGCGGCGGGCGTTTTGACAAGGCGCCGAGTATTCGAGAATAATCAACGGCCCGCCGGGCGACGGTAGCATGAGGGAACATGAAGGAAAATGAGCCCTCATCCGCTGCCGCTTCTGTCCTGAAACAGAATCTGAAACGGAGCACATCGTGGAATTTAGCATAAGTAGCGCAGCGCCGCAGACCGTCCGCGCGGGCTGCGTGGTGGCGGGCGTGTTCGAGCCGCGCAAGCTCTCCGGCCCGGCTGCGAGCCTCGACCGCGCCGCGAAGGGCTATCTTGCCGGGGTCCTGAAGAACGGCGACATGGACGGCAAGGCCGGAGCGACGCTGCTCCTGCAAAAGGTTCCCGGCGTCGCCGCCGAGCGGGTGCTGCTGGTCGGGCTGGGAAGCCAGGAGAAATTCCGGGAGAAGCAGTATCGGGAGGCGCTCGCCGCCGCGGTCCGGGCGCTCACCGCCACCGGAGCCGAAGACGCGGCGCTCTACCTCGGAGAGGTCGCGGTCGGCCGGCGCGACCCCGCCTGGAAGGCCGCCCACGCCGTGACGATTGCGCGCGAGGGCACGTACCGCTTCAGCCGCATGAAGAGCGCGAGCGAGGACACGGCGCCTGCGCTCAAACGGCTGGCACTTTCCGCTGCGGACCGCGCCGCCGCGCGCCGCGCTTCGGCGGGACTCGCGCATGGGCTCGCCGTCGCGGACGGGATGGGACTCGCGAAGGACCTCGGCAATCTCCCGCCCAACGTCTGCACGCCCTCCTACCTCGCCGACCAGGCGCGCGAGCTCGCGAAACGCTACCGCATGAAGGTGACGGTCCTCGAGCGCGCCGACATGGAGCGGCTCGGCATGCACACGCTGCTGTCCGTCGCGCAGGGCAGCGTCCAGCCCCCCAAGTTCATCACGCTGGAGTACCGCGGCGGACCGGCGAATGCGAAGCCGGTCGCGCTCGTCGGGAAGGGCATCACTTTCGATACCGGGGGTATCTCGATCAAGCCCGCCGGCGAGATGGACGAGATGAAGTTCGACATGTGCGGAGCGGCGAGCGTGCTCGGCACCATGAAGGCGGTGGGAGAAATGAAGCTGCCGGTCAATGTGGTCGGGGTCGTCCCGACCACCGAGAACATGCCCGGCGGCCGCGCCACCCGGCCCGGCGACATCGTCAAGAGCCTCTCGGGCCAGACCGTGGAGATCCTGAACACCGACGCCGAGGGACGGTTGATCCTGTGCGACGCGCTGACCTACGTCGAGCGCTTCGAGCCCTCCGCGGTGATCGACATTGCGACGCTGACCGGCGCCTGCGTGATCGCGCTGGGACACGTCGCGAGCGGCCTTTTCGCCAACGACGAGGCGCTCGCGCAGGAAGTCACCGCTGCGGGTGATACCGCCTACGACCGGGTGTGGCGCATGCCGGTGTGGGAAGACTACCAGGAGCAGCTGAAGAGCAATTTCGCCGATTTCGCCAATATCGGAGGGCGCCCGGCCGGCGCCGTGACTGCGGCGTGCTTTCTCGCCCGCTTCGCGAAGCGGTTCAAGTGGGCCCACCTCGACATCGCCGGCACCGCGTGGAAGAGCGGCCGGGAGAAGGGGTCCACCGGACGACCGGTGCCGCTACTGACGCAGTTCCTCATCAACCGCGCCGGAAGGAGATAGTGTTGAGTGTTAAGTTTTTAGTTTTGAGTGTTGAGTTCCCGCACCACAGCTTTGCGGTCTGAAGCAACTCAACACCAAGCACTCAACACTCAACACTGTGACTCAAATAGACTTCTACACTCACGTCGACGACAAGCTCCGCGTCGCCTGCGTGCTGTCGGCGAAGGCCTGCGGCCAGGGATTGAAGGTGTTCGTGTGTTGCCCGGACCCGGATACCGCGCGCCGTTTCGACCGGATGCTCTGGACGACTCCGGCGCTCGGTTTTACGCCGCATTGCGCGCCGGGAGACCCGCTGGCGCCGGTCACGCCGGTCATCGTCGATCACGAGGGAACGGCGCCGCCGCACGACGAGGTGCTCCTCAATCTGCGCGGGGAATGGCCGCCGTTCTTCAGCCGCTTCCAGCGACTGATCGAGATCGTCGGCCTCGACGACGGCGACCGGGCGGAAGCCCGCGACCGGTTCCGCTACTACCGCGACAGCGGCTACGAGATCCGGACGCACGATCTCAGTAAGAATGTGACCAGTGACCAGTGACTGGTGACCAGTAAGCGATGAGCTGTGAGCAGTGAACGACAGTCCGCCGGTGCCGGGAGATGCCAGGGCAACACGATGAGTCCCTGCTCCTTCGCCATTTGCCACGCACCGTCGCTGTTCGCGTTTCGTTCGCGGTCCACTGGTCACTGGTCACCGGTCACCGGTCACTAATCTGTCATGGCAGAGCACCCGCTGCGGCACGACGATGACGACGACGAGGTGTTGAGGCGCGCCGAGGCGCTCCTGCAGCGGCACCGCGGCGTCGCGGCGCCGGCGCCACCCGCAGCTTTCGACGTGCCTCTCCTCACCGACGCCGTCGAAGCCGGGCCGGAGGCAGTGAGGCCCCCCGCGCTATCGGATTCGCCGGACGCACAAGTCGCCCACACGCCGGATCCGGAAATGAAGGCCGTGCCGGATACCGAGGTCGCGTCCGAGGCGGTTACGGAAGCGTCACCGGTGCCGACTCTGGCTGAGGCTTACATGCCGGATCCCGCTGAGGTGCATACGCCGGATACCATTGAGGCGCATGCGCCGGATGCCATGGAGGTGCATGCGCCGGATACCAGTGAGGCGCGCGCGCCCGATCCTGAAGAAGCACCGGCCTTGCCCGAGACCTTCGCTGCCGGCGGGCTGGAGGCCGATGCTTCGGCCTCCGCCGGCGAGCTGGTTTCGCGGGTGCAGGCGCAGAATCTCGAGCACAGCGTTTACCAGAGATTGAAACGCGACCTGGACGAGCGCATCGTGGGAATCGTGCAGGAGCGTTTCCTGCCTGGCATCGGCAGCGCGCTCGATGCCGCGCTCGCGAAAATCAGCAGCGACCTGCGCTCCGACATCGGTGCGATGGTGCGCGGCTCCATCGAGGAGACGCTACGCACGCAACTGAAGGACCTGCGCTTGGGGCTGGAGTTCCGGGCCGAGGCGCTGCCGGCCTCTGAGCCGTCCGTTCCGGCGACGGCGTCCGTGGCTCCGTCCGTTCCGGCAGCGGGATCCGTGGAGCCGCTCTTCCCGGCACTGCCCGCGGAACCGCCTGCCGCCACGGGCCCCTCGGATATAATGCCCGCTTTTCCCGCAATGCCCGCTCCTTCCCTGCCGCCCGCTTCCGACATGGAGCTCGCCAAGAGCTTCGAGCCGGCCGCCATCGAGGCGCGCTGGTATCCCTATTGGGAACAGAGCGGATACTTCGCGTCGGCGCCGGACGAAAGCCGCCCCGCTTACTGCATACAGCTGCCCCCGCCCAACGTCACGGGCACCCTGCACATGGGACACGCTTTTCAGCAGACGCTGATGGACACGCTCGTGCGCTACCACCGCATGTGCGGCCGCAACGTCAACTGGGTCGTGGGCACCGATCACGCCGGAATCGCGACGCAGATCGTCGTCGAGCGCCAGCTGCAGGCGCAGGGAACGACGCGCCACGACCTCGGCCGCGAAGCGTTCGTCGCGCGCGTGTGGGAGTGGAAGCAGGAATCGGGCTCGACCATCACCCGGCAGATGCGGCGCCTGGGCGCCTCCGCCAACTGGGGCTACGCCGACACCGAGGGGCAGAACGCCGGGTACTTCACGATGGACGCGAGGATGTCGCGCGCCGTCGTCGAGGTGTTCGTGCAGCTCCACGAGCAGGGCCTGATCTACCGCGGCAAGCGTCTCGTCAACTGGGACCCTGTGCTCGGCACCGCCGTATCCGACCTCGAGGTGGACACCGAGGAGGAAGACGGCAGGATCTGGGAGATACGCTACCCGTTCGAGGACGGCACGGACGGCGTGGTCGTGGCAACGACGCGGCCGGAGACGATGTTAGGCGACGTCGCAGTAGCGGTAAACCCCGGCGATCCGCGCTACCTGGACATGTTCGGCAAGCGCGTTCGGCTGCCCCTCACCGGCCGCTTAGTCCCGATTATCGCCGATGATTACGTAGATCCCGAGTTCGGTACTGGCTGCGTGAAGATCACGCCCGGGCACGATTTCAACGACTACCAGGTCTGGCTGCGGCACAAGGACACTCATAACCTCCCGCTCTTCAGCATCTTTACGCTCAACGCCACAATCCTGGACAACACCGTGGCCGCCTCCGGGGTGCAAGGTCTGAAACCAGGAGTGCAGTTTGCTGTCGGCTCCCAGCCGCTCGCGATAGATATCGGGATTCCCGTCAAGTACTACGGCCTCGATCGCTTTGCTGCGCGGGCAGCGATCGTCAAAGATCTTGCCGCGATGGGCTGCCTGGTCTCGGAGAAGCCGTACAAGCTGCGCGTGCCGCGCTCGGGCCGCACCGAGGAAATCGTCGAGCCGATGCTGACCGACCAGTGGTTCGTCGACATGGAGAAGCTCGCCCGGCTCGGCCTGGAGGCGGTGGCGGACGGGCGTGTGAAGTTCGTGCCCGAGCACTGGACCACGACCTATAACCATTGGCTCGAGAACATCCAGGACTGGTGCATATCGCGCCAGCTCTGGTGGGGCCACCAGATTCCCGCGTGGTACGGCGAGGACGGCCGATTCTATGTCGCGCGCGACGAGACCCAGGCCCGCGCCCAGGCGGACGCCGCGGGGTACCCGGGCCCGCTCACGCGCGACGCGGACGTGCTCGACACGTGGTTCTCCTCCGCGCTGGTTCCCTTCACGTCGCTCGGCTGGCCGGAGCGCACCAGGGACCTTGACCTCTTTCTCCCGTCGTCGGTGCTCGTCACCGGCTTCGACATCATCTTCTTCTGGGTTGCCAGGATGATCATGATGACGCTGCATTTCACCGGGAAGGTGCCGTTCCGCGACGTCTACATCAACGCCCTCGTGCGCGACGCCGAGGGCGAGAAGATGTCCAAGTCGAAGGGCAACACCCTCGATCCCCTCGATCTCATCGACGGCATCACGCTGGAGGCGCTGCTCGCGAAGTCCACCACGGGGCTCCTGCGCGCGGACCACAAGGAGAAGGCGTACAAGTACGTGCGCCAGCACTTCCCGCAGGGCATACCGGCGTTCGGCGCCGACGCGGTGAGATTCACCTTCGCGTCCCTTGCCACCTTCGCCCGCACGCTCAACTTCGACCTCGGGCGGTGCGAGGGCTACCGCAACTTCTGCAACAAGCTGTGGAACGCCAGCCGCTTCGTGCTGATGAACTGCGAAGGCCGCGACACCGGGACCGACGAGGCCCTGCCGGTCGAGCTGTCGGCCGCGGACCGTTGGATCGTGAGCCGGCTCCAGCGCGCTGAACAGGCGGTGCGCGAGGCGCTCGACGACTACCGCTTCGACATCGCGGCACGGGAGATCTACGAGCTCACGTGGGACGAGTACTGCGACTGGTACGTGGAAATAGCCAAGGTGCAGCTCGCCGGAGGGTCGGAAGCGCAGCAGCGCGGCGCCCGCCGCACGCTGACCCGCGTGCTGGAGGCGATCCTGCGGCTCGCGCACCCGGTGATTCCCTTCATCACGGAGGAGCTGTGGCAGAGGGTCGCTCCGCTCGCCGGGAAGGCGGGAACCTCGATCATGCTCCAGCCCTACCCGCAGGCGCAGCCAGGGAAAATCGACGAGGCGGCGGAGGGCCAGATGGCGACGCTGAAGGATCTCGTCAACGCCTGCCGCACGCTGCGATCGGACATGGGCGTAGCGCCCGGGCAGCGCCTGCCGCTCATCGTGCAGGGCAGCCGCGAGTACATCGCGCCGTTCGCGCCCGCGCTGATGGCGCTCGCCCGGCTCTCCGAGGTGCTGATCACCGAGCGCGAGCTGCCGCGCGCCGACGCACCGGTCTCGATCGTCGGCGGCTGCAAGCTCATGCTCAAGGTCGAGATCGACCCCGCAGCGGAGCGCAACCGGCTCGGAAAAGAGGCGGCCCGCCTCGAGGCGGAGATCGCAAAAGCGCAGGCCAAGCTCGACAACCCGGGTTTCGTCCAGCGCGCCCCCGCGCTCATCGTCGCACAGGAAAAAGAGCGGCTGGCGCGTTTCCAGGCGACGCTTGCGCAGGTCGAAGAACAGTTGCGCAAGCTCGCGTAGCGTGACCGATCCCGCATGATCCTCGCGCCGCGCGCGCCCCGATGATCCACGCCCTGCGGGCATTCAGCCACCGCAACTACCGGTTGTACTTCTACGGCCAGTCGCTGGGCATCATCGGCTACTGGATCCAGCAGATCGCGATGGCCTGGCTGGTCTACCGCCTGACCGGCTCGGCATGGCTACTGGGCGTAACCGCCTTCGCCGGACAGATCGCGGTGCTCGTACTGGCGCCCTTCGGCGGGCTGTGGGCCGACCGTGTGCAGAAGCGGAAGCTCCTCGTCGTCATGCAGGCGACGGCCGCAGTGCCCGCGCTGACTCTCGCCACGCTCGCGTCGCTCGATGTGATCCAGGTATGGCACGTCATCTGCATGGCGCTGGTGCTCGGCGTCATCATCGGCATCGACTCGCCGATCCGCCAGGCGTTCCTGCCCGAGATGGTGCCCGAGCGGGGGGACCTGCCAAGCGCCGTCGCCCTCAATTCGGGCATGTACAACGCGGCCCGGATGATCGGACCGACCATCGCCGGGGTGCTGCTGGCCGTTTCCAGCGAGGCGTTCTGCTTCCTGGTGAACGGCGCGACCAAGCTCGCCGCGGTCGTGCCCATGCTGCTGATGGTGGTCGTCCCGCGGGAACTGCCGAGCGCGCACCCAACGCTCTGGAAGGGCTTCAAGGACGGCGCCGCCTACGCCTGGAACATGATACCGGTGCGGTGGCTGCTGCCGGTGGTCGGGCTGGTGAGCTTCATGGCGACACCGTACCAGGCCCTGATGCCGATCTTCGCGGCGGAAGTATTCGCGGGCGGCGCGGAAACGCTCGGCCTGCTGATGGGGGCCGCCGGCGTAGGCGGTGTGGGCGGCATGCTGCTCCTCGCCGCGCGCCGGGAGCTCCGCGGCCTGTTGAGCTGGATCGTGGCCGCGTGTTTTTTCGCCGGCGCAGGGCTCACCGCTTTCGCCTATTCGACGAATTTCGCGCTCTCGGTGGCGATGCTCGCGATCGCCGGCGCGGGCATCGTCGTCACCGTGAACGGGATCTCGACCATTACGATCACCATCGTCGACGACCGCCTGCGAGGACGCGTCGCGGGCTTCTATACCATGGCTTTTCTCGGCATGTATCCCGTGGGCGGTCTCGTCGCGGGCGCGCTGGCGTCCTGGATCGGCGCGACGCACACGCTCGCGCTCGGCGGCGTGTGCTGCATGCTGTGCGCGCTGTGGCTCGCGCGCCGCCTCTCCCGGCTGCGGGAACACATGCGGCCGATCTACGTGCGCCTCGGCCTCATGCAGGAGCAAAAGGCGTGATTAGTGATTGGTGCTTTGCGATGAGGCGTGATCGGCGTCACGCGCGACGCGCCCGGTGACAAGGACCAATCACGAATCACCCATCACGCCTTCCGGATTGACTCGCAACGCCAGCGAGGCCAGCATATCCGGTGATGGACGCGATATCGACAGTTGCGCTCGCCGCGGGGCTGGGCTGGGCGAGCGGCATGCGGCTTTATGCGGTGCTGTTCTTCCTGGGCGTGATCCACCACGCCGGCGCTGCGGCGCTGCCCGCGAGCCTGCAGGTGCTGGCCCATCCGGCGGTGATGACGGTGTCGGGCGCGCTCTTCGCCATCGAGTTCTTCGTCGACAAGCTGCCCGGTTTCGACACGCTGTGGGATGCGGTACACACGTTCGTGCGCATACCGGCGGGCGCATTGCTGGCCGCGTACGCCATCAGCGCCGACGATCCCGGTCTCGCCCTCGCGGCGGGGTTGCTCGGCGGGGCCGTCGCCGCCGGCACGCACCTTGCCAAGGCCGGGGGGCGGGCGTTCCTCAACGCGTCGCCGGAACCCTTCAGCAACTGGGCCGCCTCGCTCACCGAGGATTTTTCCGCGCTCGCCATCGTCTGGCTCGCACTGAAGTATCCCCTGCTCCTCCTCGCCGCGCTCGTGGTGTTCCTCGCCGCCGCGCTGTGGCTCATCCCCAAGCTGTGGCGCGGGATCAAGCGGCTGGTCGAGGCAATCCGCCGGATACCGCGTTCAGGACTTCACCGCGGAGGCGCGGAGACGCAGAGCAAGGCGGAGTGAAAAGCAGGCACTGCTGACCTTTCCCAGTGGGGCAGTGCGGGAAGCCACGTGCTTGAACCCAGCGCCCCGGTCGGCGGCCGCTACCTCGTAAACTCGTAGCGGTTCCCTGCGCTGCTCGGAGGGCCCGGCGTCTGCGCAACTCACGCACTACCTTCATTCTTGCGTGCTCCATCTACGGGTACAGGATTTCTCGACCGCCGTGTCTTCTCTCCCACCGATCAGTCCCTGAGCACGTCGAGAGCGCTGATCTCCTCACCGTGCGAACTTGGCGATGGCCTTTTCGTCCCACGCGATGCCTTGGCCAGGTCGGTTAGGAACCGTGAGGTGACCGCTCTCGAGTGTGAATGGCTCGGACAATACTGGATACGCCCAATCTTGCCACTCAAGCCAGTGCGCGGTATCGGTGACGCGCATCAGGTGCGCGGCGATCTCCGGGTAGAGATGCGTGGACATCGGAATGCCCGCGGCGCTCGTGATTGCGGCCCCGCGCAGCCACCCGCTCACACCGCCGATTCGCATAAGGTCGGGCATGACGTAATCGCCCGCACCGGCAAGGACCGCCTGATACAGCAGCCGAGGGCCGTAGAAGTTCTCCCCCAATTGAACCGGAGTCTTCAGTTCGCGTGCGAGTTGAGCGTAGCCCGGAATGTTGTCGTAGGTAGTTGGTTCCTCAAACCAATACAGTCCTTGGTCGTCGAGTGCGTGGCATCGCACCAGCGCGTCACCTAGCGACAACCCCTGATTGAAATCGCACATGAGCTTGACGCTGGCCCCGGCCGCTTCGCGCACGGCAGCAATGGCCGCCAGATCATCGGCCAGGTTCTCTCGTCCCAGCCGGAGCTTTAGCCCTGTGAATCCTCCCTCGGCGACAAGCGCGGCCGCCTCGCTCGCTAATGTATCGATCGGGGTCAACCAAAGCCCGTTGCTGTTATAGGCGGGGACAGGTCCAACGGTCCCGCCAAGGAACACGGCGAGCGGCATATCGGCGGCCTTGGCCAAGGCATCCCAGGCGGCCATGTCGAGACCGGAGATAGCTATCAGGGACACGCCTTCCCGGCCGACGAGATGGAGCGAACTTATTCCCCGACGATAGCCGTCGAATGGCGCGACAGGTTGTCCCTTCGCCGCGTCGGAAAGATCCTCGATCGCGGCAGTGATGTAACGCATCGACTGCTTGAGATAGGGCTCGAGGTAGCTGTGACCCACAACCCCCTCGTTGGTGTACAGGTCGATCAAGATCATAGGCCAGTCTCGAAACAAGCCGACTTTCGAGACCACGGGACGTCTCAAGGGGACAACTACAGGCCGCGCTCGAACACTCTTCAAAGTGAGCTGAACTCGCGTCATTGCTGGCTTCCTCTCCGAAACGCTGAACCTCGATTTGCCAGAGGATGCAAGTCTGGCGACCACATCTCCATTCGCGCCCTAACGAATGAAAGGGACTTCCCCTGGCCGGCGACGGCATCGAGGTGCCAAGATTGAAGTGTCTGTGTTCAATCTAAATAGCCGGAGGGGAAGTTATGGAACAGATTACTACCGTCGGGATCGATCTGGCAAAGAACGTGTTCTCGCTTCATGGTCGTGATGCATCTGGCAAGACGGTGTATCGCCGTACGGTGCGCCGCGATCGACTGGTTGAGACAGTGGCGAGTTTATCGCCGTGTCTGATCGGGATGGAGGCGTGCTCAGGTGCCCATGAATGGGGACGGCGCTTCGAGCAGCACGGGCATACGGTCAAGCTTATGGCGCCGAAGTTCGTGGCGCCCTATCGCAAGAGCGACAAGAACGACGGCAACGACGCCGAGGCGGTATGCGAGGCGGTGACGCGACCCAACATGCGCTTTGTGCCGGTCAAGAGCACCGAGCAGCAGGCGCTGCTGGCGCTGCATCGGGTACGGCAGGGGTTCGTGGTGGAGAGGACGGCGGTGATCAACCGGCTGCGTGGGCTGCTCTCGGAGTTCGGGGTCGTGCTACCGCTTCGCTCGGTGACGGTGCGCCGCCAGGCGGCGCAGGCGGCCGAAGCGCTGCCCGAGATGGCGCGAGGTGCGATCAGTGATCTGCTCGCGCAACTGCGCCTGCTCGATGAGCGGGTCGATGCCTATGACGCCCAGATCCATGCTCAAGCGAGACTCTCCGAGCCTGCGCGGCGGCTGATGCAGATCCGCGGCATCGGCGCTACCACCGCTGTGGCAATCGTGGCCACCGTGGGCAATGCTCGGGAATTCCAGAACGGCCGGCAGTTCGCCGCCTGGATCGGCTTGGTGCCCAGCCAATATTCCACCGGCGGCAAACCTCGGCTCGGTCACATCAGCAAGCGCGGCGACGCTTATCTGCGAAACCTGCTGGTTCAGGGTGCCCGCTCCGTTCTACAGAGCGCTCCCATGCACCAGGACCGTCTTTCACGCTGGGCGCTCGAGCTCCAGGCGCGCCGCGGCTACTACCGCACTCTCGTTGCCATCGCCAACAAGAATGCCCGCATCGTTTGGGCATTGCTCGCGCGCAACGACACCATACGCATGAACTGACACATCGACGACGACTGCAACCGAGGATGACGAAATGGTCAGACCGGCGCCCGGAGAACCTGGTCAAACGCGACGGCGCATCTCAATGCCGACTAACGAGAGAGGACCGGGCGTGCGGCTTTCATCATGGCCAGGGCACTTTCAATGCCCACAAACAGGCCGGTTATAGTGACGCAGTCAGACCTTATTACCTCACCGTTGCAGAGTCGGGGAAGTCCTTATAGTTCGCGGTGAAATGCGCGTGCGAGCGAGACTCGTGGAGTGTCAATTTCGACCGCAAAAGTTAGACGTCATCTCACGCCACCGTCCGAAAATCACCCAGCCAATGAGCTCCCCTGGCGGAAACTTCCAGCGCGGGCATCCTCCGCAATTCTTTCCAAGGAGTTTCGGAAATGTCGTACTCGATAATCTCATACCTCCGCCCACAGTTACGCCAGTTCATGCACGGAGCTTCATTCGGTTTTGCATCCCACGGCGCGATGGCCCGTCGCCGAAGCTCGATAACCGCCTCCTCGAGCGTAGAGAATTGTCCCTCTTGTGGCTCACAGTGCAGCTCATCCTCAATCACGAATATCCGTTCCATGAAGATCTCGCTGATGACGTCTAACTTTCCAATAGGTAGACGAAATTCGATGAAGCACGGTACTGCCACTCGTGGTTTCCGGTCAACGCCGCGTTCAATCAATGCGTTACTGGATTATTGGGTGCGGGCCGGTGGGTGATAGGTGGCAGAAAATGGGACAAGCGCGCCGCGCGGGACGCAGGCATCTACAAACCGGTGAGCAGTCATACGCTGCGCCACTCGTTTGCCACGCATCTTCTGCAGGCAGGCTACGACATCAGGAACCGTCCAGGAATTGCTTGGACACAAAGACGTATCGACCACCATGATCTACACCCACGTCATGAACAAAGGCGGCCGCAGTGTAAGAAGCCCGCTCGATTCCGACGGGCCCGCGATACCGCCGCTGGCGAAGGACGTTGCCGAAGCAGGATATCTTCTCGCCGCATGAGGTCGGCTTTCGGCGGCCGATGCCCGTGTCACCAGGAACCAGTGATCACTTTACTGGTCACTGGTCACTGGTCACCCGCCGCTAGTAGCGGCCCGGCGTAAACGGCACCTTGCGGCCCACCAGCGACTCGAGCATGACCAGCTCGGCGTCGGTGTGATTGATCACGGGCGCTTTCTCGATCTTGCGCGGCGTGCCCTTGGGATAGATGTAGCGCGGCTGGTCGTGGTGCTTCGTTCGCACCGTTTCCGCCGCCTTCGGGTCGCCCACGGGCCTCAAGCGCGCCGTGCCGTAGCAGGTGCAGACGTAGGTCCGGTCGGGCTCGTTCTCGACGTACACCGCCGTACCGCGGATGCCGATAGAGGCACTCTCCGTCCGGACCTGCTTGGACTCCCCCGTCGCGAAAACGGCGAGCAGCGCGCCGCTCACGACGCGCAGCACCCCGGGAATGCCTTTCTTGCGCCCCGCCTCGAGCTCGAGCTGCGTGTCGGCCCGCAACAGGTAGGCGTCGCGCCCGACGGCGGCAACGAGCAGGGCGTCGGGCCCGGTGGCGACCTTGTCGCCGGGGCGCAGCGCCATGCCCTGTTTCGCGGGCTCGCCGTTGACGCGCACGTCGCCCTGAATCCGGGCGACGCCTTTCGTGACGGCATCAGCCGCCAGCGCCTCGCGCAGCCCGGCCATGGCGATCGCAAGCCCGGCGCCGCCGGCTGCCGTGCGCGCGAGAAAAGTCCTGCGTGATGTTCGACGTTTCACCGGTCCCTGTCGGGGCTTTGCATGCCTGCCATGAGATACGGGCGCAGCATGTCGCGAAACGAATGCGGATTGATGCTATTTCTTCTGAAGGAGAAAAACGAACTGGTCGGCGGCCGTCTCGGACGACAGAAGAGGATTGCCGGTCTGCTTGGAGAACGCCTGAAAATCCTTGACCGAGCCGGGGTCGGTCGCGAGTATGCGCAGCACCTGGCCCGAGCCCATGTCGGTCAGCGCCTTCTTCGTCCTCAATATCGGCAGCGGGCAGTTCAGGCCCCGCGCGTCGAGCTCCTTGTCGATATTCACGGTCATGAGTCATCGTACCATAATCAGAAAACGCTGACGTTGCGGTCCGCGAGGAGCTGCGACAGCCGCAGATTCGCCATCGACAGGCGATCCACCAGCAACTCGAGGAACGCGCCGTGAAAGTGATGGCGGCAGACTTCCGAGGCCTTCGTCAGCGTTTCGGCCCGGATCTCGATCAACGCGACGTCCGTGATGGAGCTGACGCTGGCGGAGCGCTGGAACTTGTGCTTGCCGAGGTAGGCCATCTCGCCGAAGCATTCGCCGCCCTTCAGGAGGTTCAGCAGCTTGTCCTGCTTCACCACCTTGACCTGGCCCGAGATCACGATGAAAAACGACGAGCCGATATCGCCTTCCTGTATCAGCACGATGTCCCGCGGATGCTTGTGCCAGGTCGCGAGCCGCAATACCTCCCACAGCTCGACGTCGCTGAAGTGGTGGAAGAAATCGAGCTTGCGCAGGGTGTCGAACTTCTCGCTCTCGGCGAAGCCCGTCTCGAGCTTGTGCTCCGCGCCGAGCGCGACCACGAGATCGTGCGCGAACTCCTCCCACGTGGAGTAGCGCTCGGCGACGTTCTTCTGCAGCGCGCGCATCACGATCGCCTCGATGCGCGGCGGCAGGTCCGAGCGGAACTGGGAGGGCCGCGGCGGCTCCACGTTGATGATCTGGTAGATCATGCTGTAGTTGTTCGTGCCCTGGAACGGCAGCCGGCCGGTGAGGAGCTGGTACATCACCACGCCCAGCGAGAAGATGTCGGTCTGGTGCGTCAACGCCAGCTCCTTCACCTGCTCCGGCGACATGTACGCGGGCGAACCCACGCCGCTCACCTGCGTCGTTTCCGAAACCAGGGTAAGGGCTGCGCCGAAGTCCGAAATCTTGATGTCGGACTCCCCCGTCATCAGGATATTGGCGGGCTTGATGTCGCGGTGTATCACGCCCTGCTTCGCCGCATAGTCGAGGGCGCGCGCGCACTTGTAGCAGATCTCCACCACGCTCTGGATCGCCAGCAGATGGTCGTGGCGCGCGTACTGCTCGAGCGTCGTGCCCTCCACGTACTCCATGACGATGTAGGAGAGATCGTCGCCCGCCACCGCGTCGTAGATCGCGACGATATGCGGGTGCGACAACTTGCCGGCGAGGGAGGCCTCGGTGATGAACAGCTTCCGGTAACGCCGGCCGTGCTCGAGGTCGCCCAGGGCCTCGGGAAACACCACCTTGATCGCGACCTGGCGGTTCTGGAACGGGTCGTAGGCCTGGTAAACGGCGCTGGTGGCGCCCTTTCCGATCTCCTTGATGACCTCGAACTTCCCGATCGTGTCCATCGCCACCGGCATGCCGGGCGTGGTCACGCTGCGGGAGGTATCCATGTAAATACAATACCATAAGAGGCTATCGCCGCAGTGCGGCAATAGCCTCTAATTGAAAAGAATCGCCAAGCTGCAGAGGTTCCCTGAGATTGTGTCGGGAGCAAACCCGACACAATCCTAGCGCTTGGCCTCCTTGCGCGCCTCCTCGTCCAGTCGGCGGAGCTCGCGCAGGCGCGCTTCCGCGCCGGAGAGCTGGTAGAAATCGCCGTCGCCGCTCTTCAGGCCGATCTGCAGCTGCTCCACCGCCGCGCCGAAGTTGCCCTGGCGGGCGTAGGCCTCGGCGAGCGCGCGATGCTGAGCGAGCGGCCGATTGAGCGCCGCGTACGTCCGTGCCTGCAGCTGATAGAGCTTGTGGTCTGCGCTCAGGACCTGCTGCCGGCTCTCGATGAGCTGCAACGCCGCGCCGGGCTGGCGCGCCTGCAGCAGGGCATCCGCGTAGTCGTAAACCAGCGCGCGGTAGCGGGGATACGCCTTGATCGCCTCGCGGTAGCACGCTTCGGCCTGCTGGATCCCCCCCGAGGCGCGGGCGATACGGCAGGAGAGGGTCTCGACCACGGCGTTCGGCGGCGCGAGCTTCACGACCGCGGCCAGCTCGCTGCGGGCCCGCGCGAGGTTATTCGCGCGCAGGGAGCTCACCGCCAGCCCGTAGTGGCTTGCCGCCTCGCTCAGGAACTTCCGCTCCGCGAGGCTCGCCTCGAAAAACGCCATCGCCTCGCGCGGCGGCTCGGTATCGGCCTTGAGCTTCGCGCGGATCAGCTGGAATTCGATGCTGTCGGGAACCTGCCGGTACGGGAGATCCTGTATCCGGTTCTGGATGTCCGCGATGCGCTCGAAGGGGAGCGGATGGGTGCGCAGGTAGGACGGCGCGGCGGACTCGACGACCCGGGTCGCCTTCTGCAGACGCTCGAAGAACGTCGCCATGCCGCGCGGGTCGAACCCCGCGTCCCCGAGCAGCTGCAGGCCGACGCGGTCGGCCTCGCGCTCGTGGTCCCGGGTGAAGTTCAACTGCGACTGGGCCACGCCCGCCTGGCCGAAAACGAAGGCCGCCTGCGCGGCGTCCGAGCTCACGCGGGACAGCAGGAGCGCCGCCGCGATCGAGGCAATCGTCGTGACCAGCGCCTGCTTCTGTTGCGACAGCATGCGCGCGATGTGACGCTGGCTGACGTGCGAGATTTCGTGGGCCATCACGCCCGCGACCTCCGACTCGCTCTGGGCCGCGAGCACGAGACCGGTATTGACGCCGATGAAGCCCCCGGGCAGCGCAAAGGCGTTGATCTGGGGATCCAGGATGAAGAAGAATTCGAACTCCTGGCGCACTTCCAGGCTCCGCGCGGCGAGCCGCTGGCCGAGCTGATTGAGGTAGTCGGTCACCTCCGGCTCGTCGTAATAGGTGCGATCCGCGCGCACTTCGCGCATGATGTTCTCGCCCAGGCGCCGCTCCTGCAAGGGCGTGATCGTCGCCTGCGAGACGTCGCCGAGATCGGGCAATGCCTGCCCGAATACGCGCGGCACCGCTACCAGCAATACCCCAAGGAGGAAATGCGGCAGGAAGCGCAGCCGGAATACAGGCAGGACACGCCCTCTCATGATGCTATGATAAATCGGCGACACCAGAGTTCATACATGAAATTGACCCATTTCAACGCGGGTGGCGAAGCCCACATGGTCGACGTGGGGGCGAAGGATGCCACGCGGCGCATCGCGCGCGCAGCGGGGCGCATACGCATGCGGCCGGCCACCTTGAAGACGATCGCCGCCGGGCGCGCCAGCAAGGGCGACGTGCTCGGGACCGCGCGCATCGCCGCCATTCAGGCGGCAAAGCGCACCTCCGAGTTGATCCCGTTGTGCCATCCGCTGGCGCTGACCCGGGTCGAGGTCTCGTTCACGCTCGACCGCAAGGCGAGCGCGGTCGATTGCACCGCGACGGTCGAAACCGTGGGCCGCACCGGCGTCGAGATGGAAGCGCTCACCGCGGTGGCCGCGGGCCTGCTCACCATCTACGACATGTGCAAAGCCATCGACCGCGCGATGCTGTGCGAGCGCATCCGGCTCCTGGAGAAACTGGGCGGCAAATCGGGCCATTGGCGGCGCGCGGCGCGCGCTCGTTGACGGGTGGACGGTGGACAGCACGAAGAATCTTGGCTAGCATGCTCGTCCTTTTGCAAATGCAGCGGGCCGCCGCTCGCTGAAACAGGGTACAAACGAGGTACGGAATGAACGGGAAGCGCAGAAGTTTTCTCAGGCTCGCGACCGGTGCAGGCGCCGTCGCTGCCGCCGCGATTGCGGGCCTCACCCGCACCGGAGCGGCATGGGCCCAAGGCTGGAACAAGCCGGCCTTCGAGTCCAAGGCCGTAGCGGACGTGCTGAAGTCGCTGGGCGCGAGCGGCGCCGCCGAGAGCAAGGACATCGTGATCACGGCGCCGGACATCGCGGAGAACGGCGCGGTCGTACCCGTCGAAGTCACGAGCCGCATACCCGGCACCCAGGCGATCGCCATCATCGCCGAGAAGAATCCGTTTCCGCTGGCCGCCGCGGTGGAACTCGCCAACAGCAGCGAGCCTTACACCTACGTGCGCATCAAGATGGGAGAGACTTCGAACGTGCGTGCCGTCGTCAAAGCCGGCGGCAGGTTCTATACCGCGGTGAAAGAGGTAAAAGTAACTGTCGGTGGCTGCGGCTAGAGAACCCCGGAAAAGGATCCCGTGGCCGAACCGATGAAAATACGCGCGACGCTGAAGGGCGACGTCGCGGATATCCGGGTGCTGATCGCCCATCCCATGGAGACCGGGCAGCGCAAGGACGCGAAAGGCGAGATCGTCCCCCAGCACTTCATCCAGAGTATCGTGGTCACCCATAACGGGAGCACCGTGTACTCCGGCCAGTGGAGCCAGGCCGTTTCGCGCAACCCCGTTTTCGCGGTGCGCGTGCGCGGGGCGAAGGCCGGTGACAAGGTCAGCGTTACCTGGGTAGATAACAAGGGCGACAAGCGCACCGACGAGGCTGTCGTTTCGGCTTCATAAAGTATCCCTCACCCTGCCCTCTCCCGAGGGGAGAGGGGAAACTCCAGGTTTCACAGGGATTGATCGAGGAGAAAACATGCGCAGAGTAGGACCGGGTGCGACGGCAAGCTTGTTTGCCGGCGCGGTCTTCGCCGGTTGTGTTCTCGCCGCCGGCGCGGCGCTCGCGCAAGGCAAGCCGCCCGATCCCATGGCGGTCGGCCGCCAGCTGCTGGCGGAGGACAACCCCGGGGAACTCTGGGTGCAGCGCGGTGAAAACCTCTATCGAGAAAAGCGCGGGCCGAGAGAGGCCTCGCTCGAAGCCTGCGACTTCGGTCTCGGGCCGGGCACGCTCGAAGGCGCGTTCACGCACCTGCCGCGCTACTTCGCGGACACCGGAAAAGTCGAGGACCTTGAATCCCGCCTGCTGAAGTGCATGGTGGAGCTGCAGGGCTTCGACCGCGCGGCGATCATCCAGACCCGTTTCAGCAATCTCGACCGGGCGTCCGACATGGAAGCCCTCGCCACCTACGTCGCGTCCCGCTCGAACGGCATGAAGATGGACGTACGCCTCGATCATCCGCGCGAGCGCGAGATGTACAAGGCGGGAGAATACCTGTTCTTCCGGCGCACGGGTCCCACCGATTTCGCGTGCATCACCTGCCACGGCGACGAGGGAAAGCGCATACGCCTCCAGGATCTGCCCAACATGACCGATCGCAGGCAGATGCAGGCGGTGATCGCGGGCTGGCCGGCCTACCGCGGGACGCACAGCACGGTGCGCACCATGCAGCATCGCCTCTACGACTGCAACTGGCAGATGCGGCTGCCCGACCTCGGCTTCGCGTCCGACGTGTCGATCGCGCTGACCACCTATCTCAACTACCAGGGCAACGGCGCCGTGATCCGGGTGCCGGGGGTGCGGCGCTGATGGGAATCAGGATGACGGCGTGGGTGGTTCTGGGCATGCCTCTCATCGCGGCGCCGGGCTGCATGTCGTTTCCGGACGCGCCGGCGACGCGCAGTCTCGGTGAAAAGATGGTCGCGGAAAGCTATCCGGGCATGCCGGATTCGCTGACGCGACGCGCGGTCCAGGACAAGGCGCAGAGCATCTGCAGCAAGGTCGGGAAAGAAAAGCTTACTCAGGAGGAAGCCGCGGAGGTCGTCCGGCTTTCCCGGGAATCGATGAAATATCCGGCCGCAGGCAAGCTCGCCGGCGACTGGCAGGCCGGGGCGCGGCTCGCCTACGCCGGCCAGGGCGGGCGTGTCGTGGGCGGCAAGGTCGAAACGGCCAAGGAGAACGGCGCTCTCTGCTCCAACTGCCACGCGCTCGACCCGGGCGAGGTGAACGTGGGCAACATCGGGCCGAGCCTCATCGGCTACGGCGCAGCGCGCGGCAGCTCCGAGGAGGTCGCAAGGCTCACCTACGAGCGGATATACAACGCCTGGGCCTACGCGCCGTGCTCCAACATGCCGCGCCTGGGAGCAAACGGGCATCTGACGCCCGAGCAGATCACCCAGGTCGTCGCGTATCTCATCGACCCGCAGTCTCCAGTAAACAGGAAGTGATCGAACCGCAGGCGCGCGGGAAGCCGTACGCGATGACCAGCCCGCTGGTGAAGCGTCAGTGCCGGCATTCGGCGGGAACGTAGCGGTACAGGCCGGTTCCAGTCGTTGAGCAAGTCCAGATCACGCGGTTGTCCGGCGCCAGCGTGGGCGCCAGGGCGATCGTGAGAGCCACGCCCAAGGTGACCGCATCACCGGCCACCATGATGCTGCCTGTGTTCGTCACCTCGCCGCCCGATACCTTGCCAACCGCACAGACGGTAAGTCCCGCACCCGACGACGCGAGCGAGGCATCGGCCCACGCGCGCTCGGCGACCGACGGCTTGAACATGCTGGCGGCAAGAATCAGCTCGGATACCTTGGCGCGCACGGTATAGTCCTGGTACGCGGGCAACGCCACGGCGGCCAGGATGCCGATGATCGCGACCACGATCATCAGCTCGATCAACGTGAATCCCCTGTGTATCGTTCTCATCGGGTGCCTCTCTGCCATGAGCGATTCCGGTGTACAGCAAAAGACATGCCACGGCGCCCGCTGCCGATATTCCGTTCTCTCCGCGCAATGTCGTCCCTCGGACGCGTCACGCGGCACGGCTGCGAGCGAGCGCCAAAAAAGAAACCCCTCTTGCGAGGGGTTTCCAGGATCCGCGACCGGCGCTTGAGCCGGCCGTACCGATCTCGCGAAGCCTAGTGACGGCACTCCGCCGGCATGTACTTGAAGGTCGACGTATCGCCCGCGCTGCAGACCCAGGTGAGCTTGCCGTCGGTCTGAAACGTCGGTGTCAGCGTGACGCTCACGTCCTTGCCGACCGAAGTCGCAGCCGTGGTGCCGAAGATCTTGATAATGCCACCGTCGGTGACGCTGCCGCTCGTGACCTTGCCGCTCACGCACACGGTCAATCCGACGCCGGCCGCCGCCAGCGCGGCGTCGGTCTGCGCCTTCTCCGCGATCGACGTCTTATAGCCGCTCGCCTGAAGAACAAGCTCCGAAACCTTGGCGCGGACGGTGTAGTCCTGGTATGCCGGCAGCGCGACCGCCGCCAGAATACCGATGATCGCCACCACAATCATCAATTCGATAAGCGTGAACCCTTTCTGCAAATGCCTCATGAGAGAATCTCCCGAAAGTTGACGACAAAATACGAACGCAGGTTTTGCGAAATCCGAGTGGGAGCAAATTCCATACCATCACGTCTCGCTGTTTTTATTCCAATAATTCAATGTCTTAGACAGCACTCCGCGGACGATACAGTTTCGTCAGTGTTTTCATATAGATACGAAGTGATTCGGAGTCCCCACCCTCTGGAAATGCCAGCTAGTGCCTGCTTCTGTTGCCGCAACACGGCTTGGCGCGGCAAGGTCCGCCGCGGGGGCATTACGCCGGGCGGCATAGTCTGACAATTTTTGTCACTCTGCCCCAGAGCGGTCCGACTCGCTGTCCGGGGCCGGAAACCGCTCCCGTAATTCGCGCGCGACCCGCTCGATCGCGGGCTGCCAGCCCCCGGCGCCGGACTGGCGCATGAGCCGCACGGAGGGATACCACGGCATCGTCTCACCCTCGACCCGGTACCGCCATTCCGGAACCGCCGGCACCAGCACCCACGCCGGTCTGCCGAGCGCGCCGGCCAGATGCACGACGGCCGTCTGCACGGACAGGACCAGATCCAGCGCGGCAACGAGCGCGGCGGTCTGGTCGTAGTCCGCGAGCGCATCCGGCCAGTGCTCGATCGCGATGCCGTGTTCGGCGTGGAGGCGCGCCACCTCCTCCCGGCAATCGCCGTACTGCACGCTCACGAAGCGCGCGTCGCGCGTGCGCAGGACGGGCAGCAGCTCGCCAAGCTCGACCGAGCGCAGGCGCGAGCGCGTGTGGACGGTGCCCCCGCGCCAGGATATGCCGATCTTCGGTCCGGCACCGAGGGCGGCGAGGCGCGTGCGCCAGGTTTCAACCGCCGCCGGATCCGCCTTGAGGTAGCCGCCGTGAGCCGGAAAGTCCGCGGCGCTCCTGCGGAAATGCCCCGGCAGGCTGCCGATCGCGATCTGGAAATCGACCGGGCCGACGGCGGCCAGCCAGCCATGATCGGAATCGTCCTGGCTCCCGCCATGAACGGCAGCGGTGGGGAAGGAACGCGCGAAGAGGCGCTCGAGCTTGGTCGCACAATCGATCACGCAGCGTCCAGTGCGCGCGATGACCTCGGGCAGGCAGGACGCGAACATGATCTCGTCGCCCAGGCCCTGCTCGCCGTAGACGAGCACGGTGCGGCCGGGCGCCGGCTTTCCATCCCAATCCGGAAAGCGGAAGCCGCGCGCGGTGAAGTGCACGCTGCCGCCCTTGCGCGCCTCGTACTGCGGCCAGCCGCGGGCGAAATCCCCCCGCGCCAGCCAGATGAGCGCCCGGTTCAACCGGGCCTCGGTGAGATCCGGCTCGCGCCGCAGCGCTTGCTGGTAGGCGGACAGCGCCTCGTCGAGCAGTCCCCGATCCTGCAGCAGCATCCCGAGATTCAAGCGGGCGGCGGCAAACCCGGGCTGGGCACGCACGGCGCGGCGCAGGTGCTCTTCGCCCTCCCCGGGGAGCCCGAGATACTTGAACTGCACGTAGCCCAGGTTGCTCAATGCAGGCGCATGGTGCGGCGCGAGGAGCACCGCGCGTTTCAGGGAGACCGCGGCGGACTCGTAGGCGCCGCGCTCCAGGTCCAGCGTGCCCAGGTTGAACCAGGCTTCCGCGAATTCGGGGCGTTGGGCGAGCGCCAGCGCATAGCTGTCCGCGGCGTCTTCGCGCCGGCCGAGCCGGTGGCACGAAAGCCCCAGGTTCAGATGCGCATCGGCGTCCTCTGCGCGCAACTCGACGCAGCGCTCGAAGTGCCCCATGGCTTCCTCGTAGCGTCCCGCGCGGAAAGCCGCGATGCCCGCATCGAAGATGGCGCGGTATTCTGAATCGCCGGCATGGCCGGCGGGTACCAGGGCACCGGCGCGGGCGGCGGACGCGGGCTGCGCGGGCGCCGCAACCGGGCTTGCGGTAGCGTCGCTGGCACGTAACCGAGCTATGAACTGGCGGAGCAACTCCAGCATACGCCATTGTTGCATAATGTGCCCCATCGAATTCGCCGGTGGGGCTCACGGTTCGCATGGTCGCTTCGAGAAAAATCCTGGTCACGGGCGCCGATGGCTTCATCGGCTCTCATGTCGCCGAGCTCCTCGTGAAGGGCGGCCATCGCGTGCGCGCGCTGGTGTACTACAACGCCTTCGATTCCCGGGGCTGGCTCGACGGCCTGGAACCCGCGGTGCGAGCCGAGCTCGACGTCGTCGCCGGTGATGTCCGCGATCCCCACGGCGTGCGGCACGCGATGGAGGGCTGCGAAGCCGTGATGCATCTCGCGGCCCTGATCGGCATCCCCTACTCCTATCACGCTCCCGACAACTACGTGGATACCAATATAAAGGGAACGCTGAACGTCCTGCAGGCGGCGCGGGCGCTCGGTCTCGGGCGCGTCATTCACACCTCGACGAGCGAGGTTTACGGAACCGCGCAGTCGGTGCCGATCACCGAAGAGCACCGCATCCACCCGCAGTCGCCGTACGCTGCCACCAAGGCGGCGGCCGATCAGCTCGCGCTGTCGTTCCATGCCTCGTTCGCGCTGCCGGTGACCGTGCTGCGGCCGTTCAACACCTACGGGCCCCGCCAGTCCGCGCGCGCGGTGATACCCACCATCGTCACGCAGATCACCGCGAAGGCGAAGCATATCCGGTTGGGCTCGCTCCATCCCACGCGCGATTTCTGCTTCGTGCGCGACACGGCGCGCGCCTTCGCCGCCGCGCTCGACGCGGACGCGGCGGCGGGCGAAGTCATCAATGTCGCGACCGGTGGCGAGATATCCATCGGCGAGCTCGCGGCGCTGATCGCCGGAATGATGCGCGCGGACGTCGAGATCGCGACCGAAGCCGAGCGCATGCGGCCGCCGGCGAGCGAGGTCGAGCGCCTGTGCGGGGCGAGCGCGAAGGCGGCGCGTCTGCTCGGCTGGCAGCCCGAGTACACCGGCCGCGAGGGCTTGCGTCGGGGTCTCGAGGAGACGATCGCGTGGCTCGCCGATCCTGCCAACCTGGCGCGCTACCGGCCCGGGACCTACACCCTGTAGGTCAAGCACCTTTGGTGCTTGTTTGAGAGTTGGTACTCGAGTTTTGGAGCTTGAACTTTGATCCACGACGATTTCGCCCGCGAGATACTGGAGCGCGTCCGGCGCTGCCTGCCGGAAGGAGGCCCCTACGCCCTGCACGAACCGAGCTTCGAAGGCAACGAGTGGACCTACGTCAAGCGCTGCCTCGACAGCGGCTGGGTGTCGAGCGCCGGTCCGTTCGTCGACGAGTTCGAAGCGAAGATCTGCGCGGTAACCGGGGCGCGCCACGCCGTCGCAACCGTCAACGGGACGGCGGCGCTGCACGTATGCCTCGAGCTCGCCGGCGTGAGCGCCGATGACGAGGTGATCGTGCCGGCGCTCACGTTTGTGGCGACGGCCAACGCCGTGAGCTACTGCGGGGCAGTGCCGCACTTTGCGGACGCGGCGCCGGCAACGCTCGGGATCGACGCCGACAGGCTGGCGCAGCATCTCGGCAGCGTGGCGGAGGTGCGGGCGGGCGCCTGCTACAACGGCGCGACAGGCCGGCGCATACGCGCCGTCGTCCCGATGCATACCTTCGGCCATCCTGCCGATCTGGACGGCCTCGACCGCGTGTGCCGGGATTTCGGGCTGGCGCTGGTGGAGGACGCGGCCGAGTCGCTGGGATCGCGCTACCGTGGCGAGCACAGCGGGACGCGCGGGGTGCTGGGCGCGCTCTCCTTCAACGGCAACAAGATCGTGACGACCGGCGGCGGCGGCGCGGTGCTCACGGACTCTCCGGAGCTCGCCCGGACGGCACGTCATGTCACCACAACCGCGCGCCTGGATGCACGCGGCTGGGAATTCGTGCACGACGCGATCGGCTACAACTACCGCCTGCCCAGCCTCAATGCCGCCCTCGGACTCGCCCAGCTGGAGGCGCTGCCCGGGTTCCTCGCCCGCAAGCGCGCGCTCGCCGCGCGCTACATCCGCGAATTCTCAAAGTTCCGCGGCGCGCGCATGTTCGAGGCACCGGACTTCGCGGACAGCAACTACTGGCTCAATACGCTTTTGCTCGACGCGGAGGAAGCCGCCCGGCGCGACGCGGTGCTCGCGGCCCTCAACGGCAACGGTATCGGGGCGCGTCCCGTGTGGCGGCTGATGCACCGGTTGCCCATGTACCGGGACTGCCCGCGCATGGATCTCCATGTCGCCGAGGATCTGGAGCGGCGCATCGTGAACGTTCCGAGCAGCGCACACCTCGGCCGGGCCCCGGCGTGACTGAGCGGCATCGCCCCTCCTCGCGCTTGCGAAGCGGCGGGATTTTGAAGATGCCGTGTGCTGCGCTCGCTTCAGTTGATCGTCGCCGCGATCAAGCTCGTCCATTTATCGGCGCACGCTTCGGGCGAAAAGCGTCGATCGATACATTCCTGGCCCGATGCAATTCTTCGCTTCACTTCGTCGGGATTTCCGAGCGCGGCCCCCAGCAGCTCCGCATAGTTCGTTCCGCAATAACAGTATTCCCCCAGCTCGAGATATTGCGGCAGCGGGTACGCGATCGCGATTCGTCCGCACTGGATCGCGGACAGCACGCGAAGCTGGCCCTTGGCCTGCTTGGACGGCTCCGCCTTGCTCGGAACAAAGACGGCGTCGCACGACTGAAAAGCGCGAAACTGGGCAACCATCGACCAGGGAAGAAACCCGACGGTGATTCCCGGTGCCGCTTCCCTCAGGGCGGGCAGGTCCGGCGCGTCGCTGGAAACAATGGTCAGGCTCAACGGCGCATCGGTAAAGCGGGCGAGATCGCGCACGCCCGGCAGCAGCGTATCGTGGTTGCTGGGATGCCCGGTATACAGCAGCTTGATGGGCGACGCCGGAGAGAATACCGGAGGACAACGGGGATACTCGATCGGCTCCTCGATGACCTGACAATCAACTTCGTAGTACTTCCGCACAAAATTAGCGACATATTTCGTTGGGGCCACCACGGCCGAGGCCTGCTCGGCGAGCATTCGGTTGCGATCGGCCATCCGGGGATCGCCGAAGCCACCTGAATCACCGGCAACGTGCAGATCGCAGAACACGGCGATGACCGGAATTCCCCGCTTCGCGGCCGTCACGGCAAGCGCCAGGGGCCCGTTATCGAACATTTTGGTAATGATCAGAGCCGTCGGCCGGTGACGATCCAGAAATGCCTCGGCGTCCATGCCGTCGGAAAAATAGAGTGCCTTTGCTCCGATATGCCGCGCGGGAATGAGTGCCTGAACATTGATGCTTCCGACCGCATCGGGCAACGCAAAGCCATAGATGAAGACTGGCACCGACGTGGTCGCGCTGCTCGTCCTGCGGCCAGCCTCGTTCAGAGCCGCCGTCCTGTTCCTGCTTGCGGCCGACTGGAAAATGCCCCTCGTAAATCTGGATATGAGGCTTCTCGATGCCATTGGAATTTAGGACCTCCGGTGAGACCTTCGGCTCCTGTCAGATCCTGCGCCAACCCTTCCGGCAGCGGGTCTCCGTATGCGAGGAGAGTCGACCGGGTCGGTTGGGGACACTACGCCCCCTCGTTGGCGCGCCGCAGCTCCTCGCGCCGCCCGACGTCGATCCAGTCCTCCTCGATCGGGTAGACCGCGACGCGCCGCTTTTGCGCCAGCAGCTTCTCGAAGAGCGTGGTGATCGGGAAGAACGCGCCCGCCGGCACGAGCGGCAGCACGTCGGGATCGAGGACGTAGATGCCCGCGTTGATGAGGTAGTGCGGCGCGGGCTTTTCCGTGAGCTCGAGTAACTGATCGTCGCGCTGGGTCACCACCCCGAAGGGGATCTCGACCTGGTAATGGCGTGCGGCGAGCGTCGCGCACGCTCCCTGCTGCTGGTGAAACCGGAGCAGGCGGGACACGTCTACCTGGGTGACGAGGTCGCCGTTCATGACCAGCAGTGGATGCGCGGGCGGCCCGGGCAGCAGGGACAGCGGCCCGCCGGTGCCGAGCGCAGTGGACTCGCGCAGATAGGTGATCGCGCAGCCGAAGCGCTCCCCGTCGCCGAAGTGCTCCGTGATGATCTCCGCCATGTAGTTGACCGAGATATGGATGCGCTTGATGCCGTAGCCGACGAGATGGAGCACGATGCGCTCGAGTATCGGCCGCCCGGCGACCGGCACCATCGGCTTGGGAAGCCGGTCTGTCAGCGGCCGCAGCCGCCTGCCCTCGCCGCCGGCCATGATGACGGCCGCGTTGGGCTTGTCCGCCGTGCCGAGCAGCGTCTCGAGGAAGTGTATGCCCAGGAGCTCCCGGCCCGGTCCGACCACCGGCACGTGCCGGATGCGGCGCGCCCGCATGAGGTCGAGCACCCCGACCCGGTCGGCGTCGGGTCCCACGTGCACGTAGTCGGTCGTCATTACCCGGCTCACGGGCGAATCCAGGTTGAGGTCGGACAGCAGCCCGCGGCGGATGTCGCCGTCGGTAACGACGCCCTGCACGCACCCCGCGGCGTCCGCCACCAGCGCGATCTCGCGCCAGTTGTCGGTGATCACGCGCATCGCGTCGCGTATGGTCCGTTCCGGGCCCACGACGAGCTTCTGGAGATCCGGGGGCAGGGTCGGCGGCATATCGGTCATTTGCGGCACGTCACGATCCAATGCGTTATGTCGCGCGCTCCATTCTCCGCCGAGCGCGTCACGCGCTCCAGCGCCAGCTCGCGAAACTCCCGGTACAGCTCGGCCAGGCTCTCGCGCGTGGCAAAGCGCGTCTTGCCGAGGTCCGCGAACGGGCCTTCGCCCACGTCACGCAAGGTCGTCGCGTCGATGCGCTCTCCCGGCCCGTCGCCCCAGCAGCCGCTCGCGGGCGTGAGCGAGAAATGGAGGGCGCCGGACTTCAGCACGCGGCGCACCTCGCCGACGATAGCCCGCGTTTCCTGCTCGGAGTTGCACGCGAGGCACACGACATCGAGCACCGCGTCGAAGCTCGCGTCGGGGAACGGCAGAGCGTCCACCGCGCCCTCGACGAACTCGCCGGGCAGGCCTTCCTCGTCGAATCGCCTGCGCGCCCTGGCGATCGCGGTCGGCGAGGCGTCGATCCCGATCAGGCGGAAGCCTTCGCGCGCGATGAACCAGCTCGCGCCGCTGCCGGGCCCGCAGCCGATCTCGAGCATGCTCACCTTCGATCGCTCGGGCGCGCGGTAGAAGTTGCGCGCGACGAAGCGCACGACTTCTTCCTGCGGGTACCGACCCCATTCCCGCTCCCGGAAAATCCGCTCCCAGACCGGATCAAAGCTCATAGTGCACCGCCTGATACAGCAGTTGTCCCCGGTGCGGCGAGGGCGATTCGCGCCCTGTCGCGTAGTCCACCGCGACCCGACGCGCAACGCGCAGGCCGCTTGCCTCTATCATGCCCTCGATCTCCGCCGGCGTGAACAGATGGCCCATCGCGGGCAGGTTCAAGCCGCCGATCCGCCACTCGTACGAGGCGTCGCCGCGCCGCTCGTCCGGCAGGAGAAAATCGACACAGCGCCGCGCGAGCACCTTGAGCGAGCCGTAGGCGGCCGCGTTGTGCCGGTTGTTGACGTCGAGGTACAGCGCGCCGGCGGGAGCCAGGAGTCCCTGCATAGACTTCAATGCGGCCAGACGCGCCGGGCGGTCAGGCAAGTGCCCGAGGACATTCCACAGGCACAGGATGACGTCGAACCTCGATTCGCTCTGCGGCAATTGCTCCGCCGGCACTTCCCACACCGCGTCGGCGCCCAGCTCGCGGCAGCGCGCCGCCATCTCCCGGCTCGGCTCGGCGAGCACCACGCGCCGCGCGGCGAGCCTCCGCGCGAGCGCCATGCCGCGTACGCCGTCACCCGCGCCGACGTCCAGGACCGCCTCCACCGCGGCCGGGGCGTGCCTCAGGATGATCCGGTCGACCGCCTCGAGATAGGTCTGCCGGCTCCGGGAATAGTCGCGGTAGTGGGGCGCGAGGGCGTCATAGGTGTCCGACACGTCGTTCCGGCCTCACGCCGTGCTCATGTCACATCGTTCCAGGTAATCGGCATGTCCTCCTTCACGGCTGCCTTGAGACGGCGTCCCAGGACCCGGCGGAGGTCCCCCGGCTCTATGCCGCCTAGCGGCCGCTTGATCTCGATCATGTCGCGCGTCAACTCTGCGCCGGCGGGCAGGTCGCGCGCCGCCACCAGGCTCTTGCGGATCAGCGGCAGGTTGGGCAGCTCGCACGGCGCGGGCACCTTCAAGCCGCTGCCGAGCGCGCAATTGGCCGCGCGCACGCCCTCCACCAGCGACTTCAGCTCGTACGGCTCCACCGAAGCGAGGTGGTCGGGCCCCGGCAGGTTGCGATCGGTCGTGAAATGCTTCTCCACAGCGCACGCGCCGAGCGCCGCCGCTGCGATCGCCGCATCGATGCCCGGCGTGTGATCGGAGAAGCCCACCGGCAGCCCGAACTCCCGTTTCAACGTCGCCATCGCACGGAGGTTCGCCTCCGCAACCGGCGCCGGGTAGCTCGAGACGCAGTGCAGCAGCACCAGCTCCGGGCAGCCGGCCGCCGTCAATGCCTTCACTGCGGCCCCAACCTCCGCGAGGTTGCTCGCTCCCGTCGACAGCACGGCCCCGACTTTTCTTGCCCCGATGTACTCGAGAAACGGGAGGTTCGTGACTTCCGCGGACCCGATCTTGATCGCGGACACTTTCAAATCGTCGAACAGGAGATCGGCGCTGTCGAAATCGAACGCCGTGCAGAGAAACGGCATGCTCACCTGCGCGCAATACGCCTTCAACGAGGCGAGGGTCGCCCCGTCCAGCTCGAGCGCCTTGCACAGCTCGAGCTGGCCGCCGTCCGCGCCGGTGTTCTGCTGCTGGTACTGCGCCTTCGGAGCGTAGCGGCTGATTTCCTTCTCCGACTTGAAGGCCTGGAACTTGACGATGTCGGCGCCGGCCGCGCGCGCCACGTCGACCATCCGCCGCGCGAGCGCCGGATCGCCGTTGTGGTTGACGCCGACCTCCGCGATCACAACCGTCGCATCGGGCCGGGCAAAATCGAAATCTGCCGATTCAAGGTGCATGCGGCTCCCTGCGATAGAGCGGAAAGTACTGCGTTTCCAGCGTTTTACCGAGCGTGGTCCGTTCGTGGTTCATCTTGAGCTCGCACAACCGGTCGTAGGCCGCGTGGTCGTGCACGCGACCGTAGGTATAGAGCGTCGCCGTTTCCCCGCCGAATCCCGACTTGAAGCGCAGCAGGCTGTCGTCCGCGGCCGCGGTCACGCCCCCGCCGAGATGGTAGACACGGTTACCGGCCTCCCTGGCCCATAAGGCCGTCTCGTAGAGCAGCAGGTTGTTGGGCCTGAGCTGGAAATAGGCTTCGTCCGACCCGCCGAAATGGTAGTAGGCGATTCCCGCATCATGCAGCAGCAGATACGCCGAGGCAACCTTCCCCTGCGTGCGGGCGAAGAACAGCGCGACCCGCCCTGGGCCCAGATGCCGCGCGCAATCGCGAAAATAGCCGGCGGGAAAGTACCAGCGGTCCGCCGCCGCGTGCCGGTCCATCGTCATCTCGTACAGGCGCTCGAACTCGGCGAGGTTGGCCGCGTCGGGGGCAACCCGCTCCACGCTGACGCCGCGCTGGCGCGCCCGCTGAATGCTGCTGCGGTGCCCGCGGTTGACCGCATGCCACAACTCGTCCGGGGTGCGCGTCACGTCGAGATAGACGACGCTCTTCTGCGGCCGCGCTTCCACGCCCGGACATGCCGCGAGCAGCTGGCGGTTGTCGAGGAGCGGGTGCAGCGAGCAGAACTCAGCGGCGATGCCCTGGCTTATGCACCACGAGCCGAATTGCTCCTGGAAGCGCGCGAGCAGGTCCGGCGCGCCCGCGGCGGCGGGATCGGCGCACAGCGGTCCGCCGTAGCCGTAGGCATTGGCGATGTCCCAGAACGGCTCGGCTACGTTCTGCTGCGCGAGGAAGGGAAGCCCATTCAGGCTCCGCCTGACGAACGGCTGGATCACGAAGTTCGCGCCGTCCGCGGCATACGCGAGCAGCGGCTCGTGGCCGTAGGTATCGCGGTAGATGAGCCCGTATTCCGGCAGGAAATGCAGATCGCGCAATCCCGGCGGCAACCGCAGCGCCAGCTCGGACCAGAGCCGGCCGTCGGGGCCCGTTGCCGCAAGGACCTGGAAATCCATTCAGTCGAGGAGCTGCCCGGTCGCGGGCAGCCATTTCGCCACGAGCGCGGGAGTGAGACGCAGACGCCGGAGCACATCCACCGTTCTGGCCGCGGCGCTGCCATCGCCGTACGGGTTGACGCAACCCGCGAGCGAGGCCTTGAATGTCGGGTCCGAGAGCGCGAATCGCACAGCCTTAACGATCGCATCGCGGTCGTAGCCGACGTCGATGACGTTGCACGCCCGCGTGCGCCCGTGCTGCCGCGTGCCGACGTTGACCGCGGGCAGCCGGAACGACGCGGCCTCGAGGATGCCGCTGCTCGAATTGCCGACCATGACGGCCGCGATCCGCATGAGGCTCAGGTATCTCCGGGAGCCCAGGTGCGGCACGGCGCGCAGGAACGACCGGCCGGCGTAGGACTGCAGTACCCGCACCATCTCCGCCCCGCCCGCGTCGGTGTTGGGATAAGTGAATACCGTCTGCATGCCGAGCGCCGCGAGGGCCGCGAGCGTCTCGGTCATCTGGTGAGCCGAGTCCCCCGCCTCCGTGGTGACCGGGTGCTGCGTGCCGAGCACGATGGGACGGCCGAGATCGAGATCGAGATCGGCCGCGAGCTCTTCCGGCGGCACCGGCTCCAAAGACAGGATCACGTCGAGCGCCGGCTCCCCGACCTCGATGATGCGCAGCGCGCTTTCACCGCGCGCGACGAGCCGCGCGCCGCTTTCCGGGCAGGTCGTGAGATGGACGTGCGCGAAGCTGGAAATCGCATGGCGTATCGGCTCGTCGATCGAGCCCGTCGAGTCGCCCCCCGACATGTGGACGATGACGACGTTCTGGTGCGCCGCGGCGATCGCCGCCGCCAGCATCTCGCCGCGGTCGCCCTGCACGAGCACGAGCTGCGGCCTCACCTGCTCGATGACGCCGGCCATCGCCACCACCGCTTCGCCGAGCGCACGCGCCATCGCGGCCCCGGAAGCGGCAGTGTCCGCTACCGGCACGTGGTGCAATGGCCCGTAGCGATCGCCTTCGACTTCCGCGAGACTCGACGCGAACCGGGGCGCGAGGTGCATGCCGGTCACGATCAGCTCGAGCTCCAGGTCCGTCGCCGCGGCCACCGCCGCATAAACAGGGCGCATGGCCCCGTATTCGGCGCGCGTGCCGGTAACCGCCAGCACCTTCCGCTTCATGACCGTACCCCGCGCGGGAAACCCGATCCGGGTCGGCTGAGAAGGAATTCCGCCCACGCGAAGTCGAGCGGCGTATCGATGTCCACCGACGCCGCCTCGTCGATCGGGAACGGCGCAACCCGTCCGCCGTAGAGCATTCCGCGCGCGATCAGCGCGGGCCGGATCACCATGACCGCGCCGGTCTCGACCCAGGCCTCCGGCAGATCCCCGCGCGGCGCGGCCATCCTGCCCAGCGTGTACCAGGGCCGCAGCAGACCCCTCGACGGCCGCCACGTCCACCACGGATGCTCGCGAGCCCGGCGCACGGCCGTGATCGTGTCGGCGCGGCGCGTTTCGAAGGCCACGATCGCCCGGTCGATGTGCGATGCCGTGAGAAAGGGCGAGGTCGGCTGCAGAAGTACCACGGCGTCCACCGGTGGATGGCCACGCTCGTATTTCGCCAGAGCGTCTCTTAGCGCCCCCGCCACGGGGCTATCGTCGCGCGCGAGTCCTGCCGGCCGCAACCCCTGGGGGTCCGCCCCGCGCGAGCGCGCGTAGCGGGCGATCTTCTCGCTGTCGGTGGACACCACCACGGCCGTCAGCCGGCGGGAAGAACAGGCGGCGGCGATGATGTAGTCGATGAGCGGCCTTCCCGCGAGCGGCCGCAGGTTCTTGCCGGGGACGCGCTTCGAGCCGCCGCGCGCGGGGATGATGCCAAGGTAGCGCGCCCTAGCCACCGGCGCTCCCGCGCGCGGTGATCCACGCCTGGAGCTCTCCGGCCACCGTGGCCATCACTTCCTCCCACGGCTGGTAGAGCCCGCGCTGGAAGCGCCGCAGGGAGCGCAGCCACGGGTGGCGCTCCGCGCCGTGCATCTGCCAGTCCGTTCCGTGATGCAGCTGCCAGGTGGGGACGCCCAGAGCGGCGGAGAGGACACTCACGGCGGTAGGTGCCGACACGACGAGATCGAGCGCGCGCGTCAGGGCGGCGACCTCATCGAGATCGTTGAACATATCGATCTCGCGGATCTCGTGCACCGCGCCGCCGAAGATCTCGCGCGCCCGCGCGAGCTCCTCGGCGCACTCGTCGTATTGCAGGCTGACAAAGGTCGCGCCACGCGTCGTCAGAACCGGTTCCCATTGCTCGATCCGCGTGCAGGCGAGCGCGCGCTCGCCCCTGAACACTATGCTGCGCCAGCTGAAGCCGACCTTCGGTCCCGGGCCCAGCGCGCGCAGCCGCTCCCGCCAGTACGCGACGCGCGCGGGATCGGCCACGAGGTACGCCGAGCGCTCGGGAAAATCGCCAAGCGAGCGGCGCAACCAGCGCCCGAGACTCCCCGCCGGGATCTGGAAATCGATTGCTTGCTGAGTGTAGGGATGCGGCGGTTCGGTACGGGGCACCACGTCGCAATCCGGAAACGAGCGGGCGAACAGCGGCGCCAGCTTGGGGGCGCACTCGATAACGCAGTAGCCCGCGCGCGCGACAAGCTCGGGAAACATGCCGGCAAAAACGAGCTGACTGCCAACGCTGCTCTCCTTCCAGGCAAGGATGGTCTTGCCGCCAAGATCCTCGCCTGCCCACCGCGGGAACGGAAAATCGCGGGCGCGGGCCGCCCGGGTCGCCTCGTCGAACCGCCATTCGTATCCCTGCCAGCCGCGGTCGAATTCGCCTCGGGCGAGCAGCGCCAGGCCGAGGTTGAACCGGGCTTCCGCATAATCCGGCCGCTCCCGCAGGACCTCCTCGTTTTGTGCAATGGCGGCATCGAGATCACCCCGCAGATAGTTCGCGAGCGCACGGTTCGCCCGTGCGGGCAAGTGCCCCGGATCGCGCTCGAGCAGTCGCCGGTAGGCGGCGTCGGCCTCGTCGATCCTACCCTGCTCGTAACGCACGATTCCCAGTTCCAACGCGGCCGCGTCGAGCTCCGGAGCGAGCTCGATGGCGCGCTCGTATTGCTCGCCGGCCTCCTGCAGCTTGTCGAGCCCGCGCAACGCCCGCGCCAGACCCAGTGTCGCTTCCGCGGACCGCGGTTCCCGGGAAACGAGCAGCTCGAGCTCTGACCGGGCTTCCGCGAACCGGCTCTCCTCCAACAATCTTCCGCTCTGCCTGAGGTCATCGTACAGGGCACCGCCCTCTTGCTGCCCGGCGGCCGTATCGCCATCAGCCGCAGCACAGGCCTCTGCGCGCAGGCGTGCGGCGATATCGGCGATCACTTCGTCCCACTCCTGGTTCCACGCGCGCTTCAGCTGCGTCATCGCCGGAAACCAGGGATTGCGGTCCGTACCGTGCACTTGCCAGTCCGCCCCGTAGCTCATTTGCCAGGTCCGCACGCCGAGCGCCGCCGAGAGAAGGCTCACCGCTGTCGGCGCCGAGATCACGAGGTCAATCGCCTGGGTGAGCGCCGCCGCCTCGTCGAGATCGTTGTAGAGGTCGACCTCCGGAAACGCGTGGATCGCCACACCAAAGCGCTGCCGCGCTTCGTCGAGTTCCGCGCCGCACTCGTCGTACTGCAGGCACACGAACAGAACACCGGGCACGGCGAGTATCGGCCCCCACTGCTCGAGCCGCGTGCACGCGAGCGAGCGCTCGCCCTTGAGGTTCGTGCTGCGCCAGCTGATGCCGACTTTGTGGCCATCGCCCAGCCGTGCCAGGCGCGCCTTCCACCAGGCGACCCGTTCGGGGGCCGGCACGAGATGGCCGCGTCGCTCGGGAAAGCTCGCCAGGGATGGGCGCAGCCAGCGCGCGAGGCTCCCCGCGGGAACCTGGAAGTCGAACGCCTGTGCGGCTCCCGGGTGGGGGGGATCGCTCTTCGCGACGACACGTGCGCCCGGGAACGAACGGGCGAAGAGCGGGACGAGCTTTGGTGCGCACTCGATCACGCAGCGCTGCGCCGCGACCGCCACCTCGGGATAAAGCGAGGAGAACAGGATCTCGTCGCCGACGCCCTGCTCGCCCCAGACGAGCACGCTCCTTCCGGCCAGGGACTCTCCTTCCCAGCGCGGATGCCCGAAGGGGCGCGCCTGGGTCCCCATTTCCGGGTTCGGCTGGCGAAACCGACATTCGTAGTCCCGCCAGCCGCGCTCGAAGTCTCCCGTCTGCAGGCGCGCGATCGCGAGGTTCAGCTGCGACTCGGGATGCCCGGGCCGCGCTTTCTGCGCCTGCTCGTAACACGGGATCGCCTCGTGCGGGCGACCGAGGTAGTTCAGCATCACCCCCATGTTGTGATGGGCCTCCACCGAATCGGGAGCGAGCGACCGGGCCCGCTCGTAGCACTCGAGGGCACGGTCGATGTCCGCGCGGTCCTTCAATACCGAGCCCAGATTCACGTACGCGTCGCTGTAGTCGGGCTTCGATCCGATCGCGCGCTCGTAGCACGCGATGGCCTCGTCCTTGCGATCCTGTTCCCGGCGGGCGTTGCCGAGATTGAAGCTGGCCTCGGGAAAATCGGCCCTGAGCGCGAGTGCCCTCTCGAACTCGGCCGCGGCCTCGTCGACGCGGCCGAGCTTGAGCAGGGCGATTCCCGCGTTCACGTGGAGCTCCGGCATCCCCGGCCGCGAGACGTGCGCGAGACGGTAGCTTTCGATCGCCTCATCGAACCTGCCTTGCGCGTGCAACAGCCCGGCGAGATGGATGTGGCCTTCGCCCAGTCCGGGATCGAGATCCACCGCGCGCCGGAAATGTGCGATCGCGTCGCCCTCGCGGCCCTGATTCCAGCACGCCATGGCAAGGTGAAGCCAGGTCTCTCCGGAGCCCGCGTCATGCGCGAGCGCGAGCTTGAACGAGTCCTCGGCCTCCTCATAGCGCCGTAGCTCGAGGAACGCGATACCCTGGTGCACTATCGCATCGACGAAGTCGTGTCGGGCGTCGATGGCTCGCTGAAAGCGCGCGACGACCTCCTCGAACCGGCCCAGCTCGCGCAGCGCGAGCCCCGCCTGGTAGTGGGCCTCCGCGTACTCCGGGTAAGCAGCCACCGCCGCATCGAACAACGCCAGCGCCTCGGCGGATTTTCCCTCATGCAGCGCGCCGGCACCGGTCTCGCACAGGCGTCGCGCTGCATCCGGAACGCCGCGGTCCGGAGCGCGGCCGGCGGGAGCATCGACCCGCGGCGCCACCTCGCCTCGCAGCCAGCCCCTGACCCTGCGTGTCAGCTCGTCCAGCATGTCGGGCGCTGCGGCGGGAGCCTCACTTGCGATTGCGGCGGCGCTCGACGTGTTCCATTCTCTGGTACTCGTCGCGCCACTCCTCGGCGTACTGACAATCCCGGTACTCCGTGAAATACGGGCCGCCCTCGGTATAGTGCAGCAGCGCCGCGTCGTGACGCGGCGGATCGTACCCCACGAGGTGATTCCAGCGGCCGGGGAGCGCCCCGATCAGATCCTCGCTCTCGAGCCACTTGAACTGGTGCAGTTCCAGGCCCGAGGCGGTGTTGACGTACGCCGGCGTCAACGCCCGGCAGCGGGCGTTGTTGAACAGCATCACGCTCGACCAGTTCTTCTTCTCGTACTTGCTCTGCGGCTCGCCCAGGAACTTGACGGTCTCCCTGGGCACGTGGACGTGCTTGACGACCATCACCGCGTAACTGTCGTCCCGCAGGCCCCAGAGTCGGGCGATGTCGTCGCGCATGACCATGTCGCAGTCCATGAAGATGGACCATCCCTCGTAGCCCGACAGATGTGGCGTCAGAAACCGGGAGAAGGAGAAATCGGTGCTCTGCAGCGGGTGGCGTTCACGCGTCAGTATTCCCTTCAGCTGGGTAAGCCTCAGCGGAGCGATGGTGACGGGTTCCGACGCGAGGCGCTGAATGCTGTGGGACAGCACGTTGTAGGCGACGGCTTCCCGGTCGTCGTAGCCGATGAAAACTCTGATCATGCTCGTGCTCTTCGTCTTGGGCGCCGCGCGCGGCTCCCGCATTCTACGATATGCGGCGCTCCTCAGGCGGCAGAAAGCGCCCGGAAGGCGGCGTCCCATTGCAGCGCAATCGCCGACGGCGAGTAGCGCTCCGCGACGTGCCGCTGTCCCGCCTCGAGGCGGCGCCGCACCTCGCGCGGGTTGGCGAGCGCCCATTCGATGCCGTGCACCAGGTCGGCCCCGATCCACGAGTAGCGATCGAGTTCGCGGTAGGACTCGATCGGATGCGCCACGACAAATCGCCCGGACCACGCAGATGTCCACGACGATGCGCTGGCCCCTGCTCTTCGCGGCGCACACGATCCCCAGAGCGAGGCTCGCGAGCTTTCGAAGAGCACCTGTCTCGGGAAACATGACTTTGGCGAACACGACCACATCGCCGGTGACACGGGCCATGACGGAGTCCAGTCCATTCCCGGGCTGCACGTGCAGGACCTCGATACGAGGCCCCATGGCTTGCAGCGGCGGCCGCGGAATGAGCAGACGATGACGCAGGGAGGAGACCGTCGAGAAGCCCGCACCTCCCGTTTCGACGATCTCGTGAAACGCAATCCACGTGGTGTTCATCGGGCGAGGTCTGCTTCCGCGGCCGTTTCGCCGCGCTGCGCTTCGAGCTCGCAGACGACGTGCGCGATCACGGGTCCCCATTCACCGCGGCGCGGCTCGCGGAACAGGCGGATCGAGGAATACCGGATCATCCATCGACGAACTGCACGCCCTCGAACCGCAGCACGGGCAGCAACTCGCGCAGCGACAGCGAGCGCAGGTGCGTGCGGGACAGCCGCGTTCCCCCCCCCGCGTGGACACGAACACGCGGAGCGGACTTCGCTGTTACCTGGTGGCGACATCGCCGCGACAGTATACTTCAGCCGTGCCACGCGTGATTCTCTTCAAGGGCAAATTCCAATACGGCGCAGTCAACGTATTCGTGGACGAGCTCGCGAAAGGGCTGGCAGCCCTGGGACGCGAGACGATTCTCGTCGATCTCGCCGTCAGTTCGGATAGATCGCGTCTGGAAGAGGAACTGAGCCGTCCCTTCGAATTCATCGTTGCCTTCGCCGCGATCGGCACACGGCCGCAGCATCTCCCGGCAGGATCGCACATGTATGACCGGCTGAGCGCACCCTACGTCGCGGTCCTGGTCGATCATCCGTCCTACCAACTCGATCGTTTCACGATCGACAACATGATAATCACCTGCTACGACCGGACACACGTCGCTTTCCTGAATAGATATTTGGAAGGAAGGAAGCGGGTTGAATTCCTGGCGCACGGCGGCTCGGCGGCAGGCGACGACAGGCCCGCTCCCGGTCCGCGGCCGATCGGAATCCTGTTCCCTGGGACGTACGCGGACCCGGACGCCGAGTACGACTCCTTGCGCAAGTCGCTCCCCCCCGATGTCTACGAGATCATGGATTTCGTCATCGAACGCCTGATCACGAGCGATGGCGAGCCGATGGAGAACGCGCTGTCCGCGGTACTGGCGGCCGAAGGCAGGGAAGACGAATGGGCGCGGTTCTGCCCGTATCTGCTGCCGCTCGAGTCCTTCGTGAAACCGTACAAGCGGATGGAAGTATTGAGACGGCTCGATGGCGCCGGACTCGCGATCGAGATACTCGGCAATCACTGGCCTGACTCGTTATTCCGTCATCATCGGATACAACCGGCACGGCCGTACGGCGACGTGCTGCGTCTGATGCAGCAATCGAAGATGGTGCTCAACATGGGTTTCGTCCCGGACGGCTCGCACGAGCGCGTTTTTTCGGCCCTACTGAACGGTGCCCTGCCGGTTTCAGATTGCAATCCCTACCTCGAGGAGACGTTCCCGCACGCAAGCGACATGCTGCTCTTTCGGTGGACCCGGCTCGATGAGCTGCCGGCCAGGATCGCGGCCTGGCTGAACGACGAGGCATCGCTCGCCGGATATCCATCGAGAGCAAACGAGCTGGGGCGGGCGCATACCTGGGCCGTCCGGGCCGGGCAGCTTCTGGAGCTCGTCAGGCGCTCGACGCCGGGCTGAGTCGAAGTTTCGCCAGCCCGGCAGTATTGACTCGGCGTATCATCGCCGCAATAATGCAACGGCTTATTTTCGTGGAGAAAGCGCGACCCTGCTCCGGGACCGCTGCTCCGCCGGGAGACGACATGGGACTGTTCGGCTCGGTTTCGAGCAAGGGCGTAGACCAGTTCGCCAAGGAACTCGCGCAGGCCATCGCCAAGCGCTACCCGCCCACGATGGACCAAGGCAGCGCGGAGCGCAAGATCTCGCAGAAGCGCCTCTCCACGATACTGGAGGAAACCTTCGGCCGGGCCGTCGATTTCAGGGACCAGCACCGGCTCGGCCTCTACAAGAAGGCTCGCCTGGGCAACACGTTCCGCTGGGAGTTGACCGAGCTGGGCTACAGCAAGCAGTTCGTCGAGACCGCGACCGAAGGTCTGGTCGTCTACATCTCTCGCAAGGCCGGCGAATCCGCCAAACGCGGCGGCTGATCCCGTACCCGGCGTTCCGCGCCGCGCGGCCTGATCCGGGGAATCAGGCGGCCGGCGGCGGCACGTAGCCCGGAATCGTCTCGACCTTCACGTCGTCGATCTGGTCCGGATCGAGGAACTGCCTGGCGTAGCTGTCGTAGACCTTGTTCCACATGAAGATGTCGAAGAGGTCGGGGTCGACGTGGCCGTTCAGCTTGAACCTGCCGAGGATCGTCAGCGCCTCGGTGAGCGTCTTGCCCTTCTTGTAGGGCCGGTCCTTCGCCGTCAGCGCCTCGAAGATGTCGGCAATCCCCATGCAGCGCGCCTGGACCGACATCTGCTCGCGCTTCAAGCCCCGCGGATAGCCCTTGCCGTCCATGCGCTCGTGGTGCCCGCCGGCGTACTCCGCCACGTTCTGCAGGTGGCCGGGCCACGGCAGCGCCTCCAGCATCTGTATCGTCACCTCGATATGGTGGTTGATGACCTGGCGCTCCCCCGGCGTCAGCGTGCCGTAGCGGATCGTGAGATTGGCGAGCTCCTCCTCCGACAAAAAGGCCGACGGCGTGCCCTCGGCATCGCGCCACCGGTACTTTTCCGAGATCGCCTTCACGCGCGCGACGTCCTCCTCCTTCATGCTTTCCCCGCCCGTGTTGGAGCGGCGCAGGAATTCCCGGTCGTCCTCGATCTCCTTCGACCGCGCCGCAAGCTCGCGCTTGAATTCGGCGGTCTCCGCGTGCTGCACCGCCGCGAGCTGCTTCCTCAGCAGCTCGATCTCCGCGTCGCGCCTCACCACCTCGAAGCGCGTGTCGACCAGGCTGATACGGTCGTAGATCGTCTGCAGCTTGGTCGCCTTGTCGACGACGTGCACCGGCGTGGTCACCTTGCCGCAATCGTGCAGCAGGCCCGCTATCTTCAGCTCGTAGCGGTCGCGCTCCGTCATCGTGAAGTCCTTCAACGGGCCGACGTGGCAGTTGTTCACCGCCTCGGCGAGCAGCATGGTGAGGACCGGAACGCGCTGGCAATGCCCGCCGGTGTAGGGCGACTTGTCGTCGATCGCGGCGTTGATGAGGCCGATGAAGGACTCGAACAGGTCCTCGAGGTGGTTGATGAGGAGCCGCGTGGTGAGCGCGATCGCCGCCTGCGAAGCCAGCGACTCGGCCAGCTGCTGGTCGGTACCCGAGAACGCCCTCACGGTCCCCGTCGCCCGGTCCTTGGCGTTGATCAGCTGCAGCACGCCGATGATTTCGCCCTCGTGGTTCTTCATCGGCACGGTCAGGAACGATTGCGAGCGGTAGCCCGTCTTCTTGTCGAAGCTCTTGGTCCCGCTGAAGTCGAAACCTTCCTCCGTGTACGCGTCGGCAATGTTCACGGAGCGGTCGTGATGGACCGCGTACGACGCAACCATCGAGAGTATCGGCTTGTCCTCCTTGTCGCGGAGGTAGATCGGGTAGAACGGGATCTCGACCCCGCTCGTTCCACCCATGGCGATGTTGAGGGTGTCGTTGCGCATGATCTCGAAGCGCAGCGACTTCTCCTCGGTCATCCGGTAGAGCGTGCCCCCGTCCGCGTTGGTGATGTCCTTGGCCGCGAGCAGTATCGTCTCGAGGAGACGGTTGATGTCCTTTTCCTGCGAGAGCGCGACACCGATCCGGTTCAGCTGCTCGAGACGCTTGAGCAGGTCGGCGTCGCCAGCCCGGAAGGCGTCGTTCATGGAGAACCTATCTCAACAATAGGCACGGTCCCTCTACTTGATACAAACCGCCCGCACCTGCGGCATGTCGGTGATCCCGGACAGCACCTTCTCGATGCCGTCCTGCTTCAGGGTGGACATGCCGTCGTCCATGGCTACGGCGAACATCATCGCGACGCGCGCGTGCTCCTGGATGCACTTCTTCATGCGGTCGGTGCCGATCAGGAGCTCGTGCAGGCCGACCCGGCCCTTGTAGCCGGTGTTGCCGCACACGTCGCACCCCTTGGCCGTGTACAGGATGATCTGGCCCTTCTCGTTGCCGAACTCCTTGGTCCATTCGTTCAGCAGGGCAGTCTTCTTCTCCTGGACTATCCCCCGTTGCTTCACGCTTTCCTCGGCGTTCAGCCGCCGCGGCTCCCCGGTCTTCTCGTCGAGCACGGCGCCCCATGACTCCGTATTCTGCAGCTCGTGCGAGTACTCGTCGATGAGCGAGGTCAGTTCCTCGGGCGTCGCGACGTGCGCCTCCTTGCACTTGCACAGCCGGCGCGCAAGGCGCTGGGCCATGATGCCGAGCAGCGCGTCCGCAAAATTGAACGGATCCATG
>Ga0075418_10000103_pt1 | contig 71895 bp, 76 predicted proteins | sample SoiMetdeltSBSDD2_FD_81776 | JGI IMG/M metagenome (GOLD analysis project Ga0075418, IMG submission 81776) | Bulk soil microbial communities from a Populus tree surrounding site in Tennessee, USA - Soil MetaG P. deltoides SBSDD2 | ecosystem: Environmental > Terrestrial > Soil > Tree plantation...
GAGCCGACGCCCGGACTCGAACCGGGGACCCCTTCATTACGAGTGAAGTGCTCTACCAGCTGAGCTACGTCGGCGCGGCTTGGAAAGCCAGCTTCGAGTATAGCCCGGTCTCGCGGGAGTCCCAGATCGTCCGCGGGCGTCCAGGGGGTTGTTCCGACGGTGTCTTGGCGTGCTCGTCCGACAGCCACCGGCAGCCCTAGCTTGAACGCACGAATCTGGCTGAGCAGACGCTGGCGGTTCTACCTCGCGCGCCGAAGACGATGCAGGCGCGAATGATCATGCTTCGGCCTCGTCGGGCCGGTGCAGCTCGCGGACGTGGATGCCGTTCGTCCAGTCCTGCGCCCCGTGTTGGCAGTCGGCGACCTCTTCGCAGCGCCCAAGGTGCTCTCGGCACGAACAGCTCTTGAGGTCGATCACGTTCCCCGCAGCCAGGCTCCCAGCAGACCTCCTTCGGTGACCCCGCGTCTTCCGCGTGCGTCCGCGGGCGGGTTCCAAGCGCCTGCGCGCCAGAGCGGTTCCTCCCGGAGGGCGCCGGGGCTCGCTCAAGCTAGATAGACGCCTTCGGGGCATGGACCGTCGTCTTCCGTGACGGGTACCGGTCGCGCCCGCAGTCGTGTAGCCTGCCGCGCGGAATCGCGTGTTGGCTCGGCCTTCGCGCACCGCGACCGCGCGGGGACCGCCGAAGAAGGATGGGCCCATGGCGAGTGAGCAGCGGCGTGAGTTCCTGATCTCCAAGGGCTGGATCCAGGCCGTCGCCCTCGTTATCCTCTTCGGCTTTTTCGTACTCGGCCTACTCGCCTACCGCACCTACATGGAGAGCCCGCCCGTGCCCGAGCGGGTCGTCTCCGAAGACGGCGAGGTGATCTTCACCGGGGAGGACGTAAGCAAGGGCCAGCAGCACTTCCTCGAGAACGGCCTCATGGAGTACGGCTCCGTCTTCGGCCACGGCGCCTACCTCGGCCCCGACTACACCGCCGACTACCTGCGCCGCTCCTCCGAGAGCGTGCAGGAGAGCTTCGGCGGGACCGAGTCGGACTCGGCCGTGCAGGCCACGATCGAGGATATGCGCACCAACCGCTACGACGAGGAGACGGACACGCTCACCCTCTCGGCCGGGCAGGAGGCCGCCTTCGAGGAGCTCGTCCCCTACTACTCGGACTTTTTCTCCGAGCCGGAGACGATCCACGGCCTGCGCGCCGAGGCGATCACCGACCCGACCGAGCTTCGCCAGCTCACCTCCTTCTTCGCGTGGACTGCCTGGGCGGCGGCGGCCGAGCGCCCCGGCCACGACTACTCCTACACGAACAACTGGCCGCCCGAGCCGCGCGTCGACAACAAGCCGACCGCCAACGTCATCGTCTGGTCGGTGCTCTCCCTGATCGCCCTCCTGGGCGGGATCGGCCTTCTCTTCGGCGCCATCGGGCGCTGGGGGCGAAACCTAGGCTGGCACGGGCGCGAGCAGGCGACGCTCTCCTTCCGCTCGCCCGGCGACGTCGCCCTGACGCCGGCGCAGCGGGCGACCGCCTGGTTCTTCTTCACAATGGCCGCCCTCTTCGTCATCCAGACGTTCGTGGGCGCGGCCGCCCAGCACTACCGCGCGGAGATCGACAACTTCTTCGGCATCGACCTCGCCCAGGCCTTCCCCTACAACCTGATGCGCACCTGGCACGTGCAGCTGGCCATCTTCTGGGTGGCGACCTCCTTCGTCGCCGCCGGCATCTTCCTGGCGCCGATGATCGCCCGGCGCGAGCCCAGGGGTCAGGGCAAGCTCGCATTCGCCCTCCTGGGCGCGCTTGCGATCGTCGTCTTCGGCACCCTGATCGGCTCCTTCCTCGGCATCCACGGCGTGCTCACCTCGGCCGCGCGCAACTGGTTCGGCCTGCAGGGATTCGAGTACCTCGACCTCGCCCGCTTCTGGCAGGTGCTCCTCTCGGCCGGGCTCGTCATCTGGGTGGTGATGCTCTGGCGCGTGCTCAGAAACAGGTTGAAGAGCGAGCGCGTGGGCAACATGCCCTGGCTTTTCTTCCTGGCCGCCTGCGCCATTCCCGCCTTCTACGCCGTCGGGCTGGTCGCGCGCACGGGCGACAACTTCACCGTGACCGAGTTCTGGCGCTTCTGGGTCGTGCATCTGTGGGTGGAGGACTTCCTCGAGCTCTTCACGACCGTGATGGTCGCCTACATGTTCGTGCTCCTCGGCGTCGTGCGCGAGCGGGTCGCCCTCGTCGTCGTCTTCCTCGACATCGTCCTCTACTCAGCCGGGGGCGTGATCGGGACGATGCACCACCTCTACTTCTCCGGTGAGCCCGCCGAGCACATGGCCCTGGGCGCCTTCTTCAGTGCCGCCGAGGTCATCCCGCTCACCTTCCTGACCGTGGAGGCGTGGGCCTTCCTGCAGCTCGGCGCCGCGCAGGAGTCGCGCTCGCAAACGCCCTTCCCGCACCGCTGGGCGGTCATGTTCCTGGTCGCGGTCGGCTTTTGGAACTTCCTCGGCGCGGGCATCTTCGGCTTTCTCATCAACCTGCCCATCGTCTCCTACTACGAGATCGGCACCGCGCTGACGGCCAACCACGGCCATGCGGCGATGATGGGCGTCTACGGGATGCTGGCGCTCGGCCTGGCCATGTTCTGCCTGCGCTACCTGATCCCCTCCGAGCGCTGGCCGGAGCGCTGGGCGAAAATCTGCTTCTGGTCGACCAACATCGGCCTCGCCTGGATGTGCTTCGCCACCCTGCTCCCGCTCGGGATCCTGCAGCTCTACCACTCGGTCGACGAGGGCTATTTCGAGGCGCGCGAGCTCGACTTCCTCACCAACGACACCAACCGCCTGATCGAGTGGCTGCGCTTGCCCGGCGACATCGTCTTCATCGCCGGCGGCGCCTTCACCGCCCTGTACATCGCCTACCTGGGCGTGCGCTACACGGTCAAGCAGGTCACCTACGACGAGACCGACATCCTCTTCACCGTCGTCCAGGACGCCGAAGGCGTCGAGGAGACGGGCGCCGACGAGGCGACGGCGGCGCAGGTGACGTGAGCGGCGAGGTCTACCTGGCGCTCGCCTACGCGGGCGCGCTCGTCGCCGGCGCCTTCACGCTCGAGTGGCTCTCCGCGCACACGCACCGGCGGGCGCTTCGCTACCGCACCGCCGGCTTCACCTACGACTCCGACCACGACAACTGGCTCTGCCCCGAGGGCGAGCAGCTCTGGCCGCACTCCTTCGACCGCGAGGCGCGCCTCGTCCGCTACCGGGCGCGCGCACACGTCTGCAACGCCTGCCCGGCCAAGCACGCCTGCACCGACTCGAACCGCGGCCGCGAGATCGTGCGGCCGGTCGACCCCTGGCCGCACTCGGAGGCGGGGCGCTTCCACCGCGTCATCGCCCTCTCCATGATCGTGCTCGCCCTCTTCGTCCTGGCCGTCGCCCTCATCCGCCATCACGCCCTCGCCGAGGCGGCCGCCCTGCTCGGCCTCGCCGCGGCCGCCCTGCTCGCCGGGCGCTGGCTGGCGCGCGACCTGCGCGCCCACCCGGCCAACTTCCCCATGCCCACGGCCTCGCATGGCCTGCGCGTCTCCGAGGCGCGCGAGGCGGAGACGAAGCCGCTCAATCCGTGAACACCTGGACGGCGATCCGCGCCCTCCATCTGGCCGGGATCGCGTTCTTCGTCGGCGGCCAGCTCCTGCTCGTCGTCGCCGTCGTCCCCGTCCTCGCCGCACGCGGGGAAGACGACGGGGCGATGCACGCGATCGCGCGCCGCTTCGGGATCGCCAGCGCGGCCGCGCTTCTGCTCGTGGTCGGAACGGGCGTGGCGATGGCCTCCCACTTCCGCCTCTGGGACGACCCCGCCCTGCAGCTCAAGCTCGTGCTCTTCGTCTTCGTGCTCGTCCTCGTCGGCCTGCACATCGCCAGCCCTCAGAGCCGCCCCGTGCAGCTCGCCCTCCCGCTTCTCTCGCTCGTCGTCTTGTGGCTGGGCGTCAGGCTCACGTTCGGCTAGGAGGCCTCCCTCTCTACGAGCGTTCACCGAGGCGCTCGGCGCGCTCCTTGATTCCGCGCAGCATCTTCGCCTCCATGACGAGCGAGGCGGGCTCCATGGGGAGCATGCCCAGGCGGCCGCCGAGCGTGGACAGGCGGAAGCGGTTGCGGCTGAGAAGGCGGGTCGTTCCTTCCTGCTCACCGAGGACGAATGTCCACACCCAGTTGCCGTCGGCCGAGCGCCAGGCGAGCGCGCGCTCGGTCTCGACCAGCTCGAGGCGCATCCGGTTCGGCCGAAGCCGATCGTGTCTCCGACCTGGGGTGCTGGAACTCGGCAGGACGACTCGGCCGAGTGCATGTCGAGGCCGAGCAGGTTCTCGATTCAGTCGTAGGTGTAGGCACCGCCGTGGGGCGCAGGGCCCATCTGCGCCACCCAGGGCCAGACCGCCGCGGCCGGTGCCTCGATCGCGATCGCCCGCGTCGAGATCGCGTCGGCCTGCTCGAGAAGCTCGTCGCCGGGAAGGCGCGCGCCTGCCTCGGCCTGCATCGCGCCCCAGTGCATGACCGGACCGCGCGCGAAGCGCAGGTAGGCCGCTCCAGGCGCGCGTCCGCTAGGGGGTGCGCGGGTCGGCCGTGTGCGCTTCCTCGGAGGCGGTCGGCACGGCTTGGAAAGCCAGATTCGAGTATAGCCCCGGTCTCGTAGGCCGCTTGGTCGTTAAATGCCAAGTCCTGCGAACCCGAGGGCCCACAGGACTTGACGGGGTGACTCTCTCAGAAGCGAGGTCGCGAGTCAACCTAGGACGGGCTCGACTCGAGAGTGGCGGCGATGTCGCTCGCCCAGGCCTCGATAGCGCCCCAGTCGCGGTAGTCGCCTTCCTGGGCCCCCACCGCACGCATGACTGCCCGCTCGGGGAACCCGAGCGTGCTCTTGTCGAGGCTTCCCGAGAAGAGCCTGTGTTCGACGGCGTTCGTCGTCGCGACAAGGTGGTCCACGTCGCAAACGTCTTCGGCCTCCTTCGGCGCATGCGCCAGCTCTCCGACCGGGCCGCTCGAGAAGAGCCAGGTTTGCTTCTCGGCGAGGTCGGGCCCGCGCCGCTCGACGAACTTCCGTGCCGGCTCGAGCCAGTGCCCCATGTAGACAGCGCTTCCAAGGACGACGGCGTCGAAGCGATCGAGGTCGTCGACTTCGCCGACGTCCCGCACCTCGGCCGGGACATCGTGCCGGGTCAGCTCGCGAGCGATTGCGTCCGCGATCTCGCGAGTCGCACCGTGCTTGCTGGCTGCTGCCACCAGGACGGTCATCGAGCCGCAACCTCGCGCATCAGGATGATCGCCTGGGGAGGCGCGATGAAAAGCTGCTTCTTCGTCGTCACGCCCACGACCCTCCAGCCATCGGCGCCGAGCGCATTGAGCTCGCTCTCGAGGTCACGCCCGGTATCGATGACCTTGTACTCGTATCGCGTCGTGCCGTGTGTCTGAGCCGCGGAGTCAAAGGCAGTCGTGCTCATCTCACACTCCTTTCGGACTCGTCTTCCTCCCCAGCCTGTCACCTCGTCGGTGTCGAGGCATCGGGGCGCACGCGTAGATCCCGTCGGTAGTTCTCCGGAGAGTTCGAGGACGGCCGCGCCTAGACCGCAAGAGGCGCCGCGTCGCGGTCGCCCTGCTTGGCCGTTCGCTTCGCGACTATGGCGATCGCGAGGCCGATCGCCACGCCGAGAGCACTGCCTGCGGTCACATCCGACCAGTAGTGGACGCCCAGATAGACGCGTGAGAGCGCCACAAGGGCGGCGATTGCGAGCGCCGGGATTCGTAGGCGCGGATGGAGCACGGCGACCACGGTCGCGGCCGCGAACGCCGTGGCTGCGTGGCCCGACGGGAACGAGGGCGAGGCCGGAAGGGCGACCACGGCCGTGACATCGACGTCGCCCAAAGGAGGACGCGCTCTGTCAACGACCTCTTTGAGACCGGTCGCGGCCAGCGCGCCAAGACCCGCAGCCAACGACGCGGCGAGTGCAGCCCTCGGCAGCCGCCGCCCGGCACGCGTGTCGCCGAATGCACCAACGGCGGCGAGAAGCGGCCATTTCACCCACCAGGCGGACGCGAGAACGAAGAACGCCGTCAGCGGAGCCCACCTCAGCTGGTGGAGGGCGTTCATGGCCTCGGCGTCCCAGCTCGTCAGCACGGAGAGCACGCCTCGAGGTTAGCCAGTGGGCGACGGTTGGCCTCGATCCCGAACGCAGGCAGCGAGAACGGCTGCAGAGTCGCGCACGGGCCGGAACGAGCTCGGGCTGCCGTTGTAGACGGCCGGGATGGGCACCCACCGGACCACCAGGCGAGCTCGCAGACACCTTCGGAGGTGGACGGTCTCCGCCTCGTAGCCTCCCTCAGGAAACGGGACCTCCGTCAACGCTCTCCGGGTGAGCAGGCGCATGCCGCACTGGCTGTCGGGCACCGACGAACGCGTTGAGCGCGAAAGAAGGGAGCTGGCAATGGCGTTGGCGAGCCGACGGATGCGCGGGACGGGCGCCGGAGCGGCAAAGCGGTTGCCCACGACAAGGTCGGCTTCGGCACCGACGGCGAGGAACACGGGTATCGCCTCGGGCGGGTGCTGACCGTCAGAGTCGAGAACGACCACCGCCAGCTCGCCCGCCCGCGCCTCCAGGCGCCGGAGCCCCTCGACGATCGCATGACCCTTCCCACCATGTCGAGTGTGGATGACCTCGGCGCCCACGCGCCCCGCGACGCTCTCCAACTCCATGGCCTGTGGCTCCGGCATGCCGTCATCGACGACGACCACCTCGTCGACACGAGCTCCGATCCGCCGCAGCAGATCCTCCGACGGCGGAGTCCGGTGGCACGGAACGAGGGCTGCAACCCGCTCGATACGACGGGCGACTGCCATCACCTTGCGGTGGCCGGGATCGTGAACGTGTGACCGACGAGCTCCTGGCGAAGGTAGTTGCGCCCCGAGAGCGCGACCGAGACCCGGTCACCGGTGTCGCGTACCGTGACCAGGCCGTAGTGGCCGCTTCCCGGGAACACCCCCTCGCTGTACGGGCCTCCCTTGACACCACCGCGCCGATCCAGGGCGGCTGCATGCATCACGGGAAAGCCCGCGCGTCCGGTGCCCGAGTAGTCGGTGTTGCGGCCGTCGTCGATTGCGAGCATGTGCGCATCGCCGCTGAGCATGAGCACGTTGTCGATCTCGTTCGCGGCAATGAACTCGGACAGCTCGCGGCGTTCGGTCGCGTAGCCGGCCCACGAGTCCCCGCCGGCTTCCGGCGCACCAATCCAGGGGTCTGGATTGACCCATACAACGAGGGACGAGCGATCTCGGCCGATCAAGAGCTCACGCTTGAGCCATTCCTTCTGCACGGGCCCGAGCATCGTCTTGCTCGAGTCGTCGGGAGCGCCCTGAGGATCGCGCTGCGACCTGGTGTCCGTGAGAAGGAATCGAACGCGCCCGACGTCGAAGGCCTGGAAGATCGGGCCACGCTCGCTTCCTCCCGGAAGGGAGTAGTGAGGGGTCCGCTCGCGATACACGCTTTCTGCCGCCGGGCCGCTTTCGGACAACGACGACGCGCCGTTACCGCCGAAGTCATGGTCGTCCCAAACGTACGCCATGGATGTCGAACGGAAGAGAAGGCCCGGTGCAGGCTGCGACAGGAGCCGGTCGTAGAAGCTCTCGAAGGCACCCGGATCGTCCCTGCTCACATTGCCGTAGAAGAGATCGCCGACCGCGAGGAAGAAGAGCGGATTGTCGCGTCTGATCGCGTCGAAGACGGAGCCGTTTGAGCCGACGCGCGCACAGCTGCTGAAGGCGAAGGTGAAGGACGACGGGCCCGCCGAAAAGGTGCGGACGCGACCGGTGCGCCGATCGTCGAGACTGCCGTCGACCTCGACGGCGTACCGGTACTCCGTGTCCGGTCGAAGCCCGGTGACACGAAACGAGGCCATGTCCTCGTCGAGATCACCGGGAATGCGCTGAGCCTCGCCGCCGTCGGCGCGCTCCACCCTGAGTGTGGCCACATCCGGCCTCTCGTCGAGACGCGCGTTCACCCGAAATTCGGTCTCGGTCGTCCCGCCGGCCCAGACCCAGCGAACGGATGCGGCAGCCGGAACCTCGACAGTCGACGCAGGGTGTGTTGGCCCGGTCAGGTAGGCATGCGTCCAGTCGGCGGCCATCCCTCCCGAGGCAACGACGAGGGCGAGAAGGGAACCGAGGACGACGAGGCCGGCTCGAGTCCGGATCGACGAGACAAGGATGACCGTCCCCGGTACGAACAGCGCCAGGAAGGCGACGAGCGCCACCGACGGCGCGTACTCGAAGGCCGCGAGGATCCCGAACGGGAGTGCCGCAGCAACGACGACGGCCCCGCCGAGTCTCGGCCGAACGATCGCCAGCAGGAGCCCGAGCCCGGCGACGTCGAGGAGGATGTGTTGGAGCGTCGATTGCAGCTCCAGGGGCAGAAGCGCGCCGTCCGCGCTTTGAGGGAACCCGACGACGCCCGCGAGAGAGAAGAAGCAGGCGACGATGAGGACGCCGGCGCCGATGGCAGCCCGCGAGGCCCAAGTCCGTCCACGTGCGGAGGCTTCGTGCGGGTCGGCATGCGGCCGTGGCTCCACCGTCGCGCGGGTCACGCGCAGACCGCTCTCGACCAGGAGGCGGCGCGTGAGGAGGAAGGCCACGTATCCGACCGCTGCTCCGACGACGACATCCGTGGGGAAATGCGCGCCGAACACGATCCTGCTCGCCGAGAGCACGGCCGCGTAGGCCCAGAGCCCCCAGCCGAGGCGCGGAAACAGCCAGCCGGTCGCGGCCACCATCGCGACCGTCACCGCGATGTGCCCGCTCGGGAAGGAGGAGACGTACGCCCAGGAGTGCACCGTCGCCGACCCGAGAACCTCTTCGGGGCGCTCCCGCTCGACGACGGCCCAGACGGCGCGTACGACTCCCCAGGCCAGGAGACCGGAGCCCGGGACGAGCAGCACCGTCGGGAGGAGCAACCGCCGGCGGTAGCCGGCTACCAGGGCAACGAGCGTGAGAGCCAGGTAATTGGCCAGCGCGACCTCGTCCAGAACGGCCGAGAGCATCCCTTCGCCCACGCTGCCCCCCTGCATTGCCTCGAACAGCCACGCGTCCACACGCTGCAGCGGCGTCTGAGTGATCACGAGCCCGACGAGCGCGGTGGCCGCGACGAGCCCTGTGACCAGGACGCACCCGGCGACGATCGCCCGCAGCCCCGGCATGAACCTGGCCATGAACCGTCGATCGGCGACTCCGGTGTGGGCGAGCGGCACCAGAGCGACCAGGGTCACCGCGCCTCCGGAAAGGGCGATCACCCGGTAGCTCCCACTGGCCGCGATCATCCAGCCGGCGGCCGGGACGGCGACCGCGGCAGCGACCGCCCGTACGGAGAAGTAGAGCGCGGTGTACGAGCCCTCCTCGCCGGGCGGGATGAAGCGCGCGAGGACAGGGAAGCCGAGAGTGGAGACGATGCCGAAACCGACCGCCGCGCCTGCGAGGCCAGGCGCAGCGGCAGCCAGGGTGGACGCGGGCGCAACGGCAAGAAGGCCGATGCCCATGAGCAGAACGCCGAAGAGCAGGAGAGGCACGTGCGCTCGCATCTGCGCCTTGCCTGCGCCGAGCATGGCTGCGCCGGTCGCAACTCCGAAGAGCGCAAGAACGACTCCGGCGGCCGAGGGTGACAGGCCGAGCACATGGTCGCTGTAGAGCACGAAGAACGGCGGAAGCCCCAGGTAACCGAACACCCAGAGCGCCTGGGCGAGCAGTACCGCGCGGACTCCCGGCCGCCTCGCCATGGCGACGAGCGCGCGCGGCCCGGGCTCGTCCGCCTCGCGGTGGCCGACGGCAGGCCGGATGCCGCGCATCCGTGCAACGGTCGGCAACGCGAGCAAGGGAACCATGAGCGCGCCGAACACGAACGGCGCCCATCCGGCCCGCTCGACGAGGATGCCGCCCACGACCAGCCCGACGAGCCCTCCGATCAGCATCGCGAGCTCTTCGGCTCCGGTCGCGCCTGCGCGGCGTGTCGGTGGGAATGCCTCGGGGATCAGGGCTCGGTGAGCCGTTGTGATGGCGTTGAGACCGACGTAGACGGTGAGGCCGAAGAGCGCGAGCAGGGCGTACGAGCTGGCATGCCCGAACGCGATTGCGACCAGCGCGAGAGCCGTCAGGAGGCTTCCGCCCAGGACGAACGGGACGGCGCGACCAACGCCGCGGCTTGCCAGGCGATCGCTCCAGACCCCGATCCAGAGCGGCACCACGAATCCGGCGACTGCGTTTACGAGCATCACCGTTCCGATCAGCCCGGGCGCGTCACGAATCTGCTCGAGCAAGACAGGGAGATACGTCGTGACGAGCGCTCGCGCGAGGCCGGCGCCGAGAGCGGCGGTGCTGAAGGCTGCTAGGGCCGGAACGCCCGGAGGGAACGTCGTGCGTACCCGACGGGGCGACGCGGCGGCGATCATCCCGGCCGAACCAGTGGAAGGGCGGCCCGAACCGCACGGAGCTCGACGGGGCCGCTTCCGAGGTCGGTCGAGTCCGCGACCACCGGCGAGCTGCCATGCGGTCGGAGGTGCGCAGCCTCGGCGCGCCAGAGATGAACGCCCTTCCGGTCGAAGAGTTCGCCGCTGTGAAGATGGCGGACGAGGTCGAGCACGTCGAGCTGCGTATCGCTCTCGAGTCCGACGAAGTCGAGTAGCCCGTCGGTCGCGTCGGCGTGTGGCGCAACGTGCAGCCCGAACTCGTAGAGCGGCAGATTCGCCACGAAGAGCTGGGCGAGCTTCAAGTTCTCTTCGGCGTCGAAACGGCGCACGTGGACGGCGAGCGGATGAAACTCTCGCAACGCGCGGATACCGGCAAGAGCCCCCGCCACCAGGTGTCCTGAGTTCGAGCCGTGGAACTGAGTCCGGGCCTGGGCAAGGAATCCGACGCTCACGCTCTCCACAACTCGATACGAGCCGCCGGCGCTGCGAGCCTCGATGAGGTCGACCGGATGGACGCGCCCGCAAACGGCGAGCTCGGCCGCGGCGAGCGGGTCGAGCGGGATCCCGAGGCTGCGGGCGATGTTGTTGGCGCTGCCACATGGGATCAGCGCGAGCTCCCGGGTTGGGCCCGGAGCGTTCGCCGCCGCGTGGATGCTTCCGTCACCACCGACGAGAATCAGGCGGTCCGCGCCGACGCTCGCCCAGACGTGGGCAAACTCCGCTACATCGCGAGTCTCCGCGATCTCCACGCTCGGGCACTCCGCGCGAAGAAGCGAGACGACCTCGAGGAGCCTGCGCCGCGGAAGGGGATGTGTGACCGCGCGATTGACGACCAGGACAATCGTCCGGCCTGCAACTCCCGCTGTTCGACTGGCCTCTTGTGTGGCCATAGCGTCATGATCGAAAGCACGGCTCGGTGCGGCATCCGTCGCCGCCCGGATGGCTCTGCGGGTTTTCCGCAGAGAAGCCCGACGACCCGGCTCTACGCCGGCGGATACGGGGTCGGGGTCGAGACCTCGATCTGGCTCGCGTACGCCGTGTCGATCGCCATTCGCATCTCTCTCGGGCTCATCCCCTGCTCCAGCATGTCCATCACGGCACGCGTGACTCCCAGGCAGACGCCTCAGGTCGGGGCCATCGGGTCGAAGACGACCGAGCCGTCCGCATTCACGCGGCGGATGTAGCAGTCGCGGTTGCTGCGATGGCCCGCCGTCTGGCCGCAACCGCAGAAGCACGGCATCCAGCGCATGAGGTCGCCGTGCGTGACCTGGAACTCGTAGAGCTCCTTCACCTCGGGCGGCGCGTTCAGCACGTAGTCGGGCCAGACAACCTTGCTGAGATCACCGTTCGGCTCAGGCGCCGGCTCGTACTGGGCGAAGCGCTCCTCGAACCCGGCAGGCTCTGTGGCGCTCGTCGTCGTGCCGACCGGCTCCGTCGTCGGCGTGCTTTGAGGTTCATCACCGCTGCAACTCGCGGCAACCAGCGCGGCGAGGCCCGTGGCGATCGTGAGCAACGCCCTGCCGCTGCACCGGCGCGCCCGAGCGCCAGCAACCCTTCGCACGGAAGGCTCTTGGTCGATCGACATGTGGTGATCATCGAACTGCCGGTTGCCCAGGGCATCGGTCCGCGTACGGACCTCGGCTGCGGGTTTGCCGCAACTCTCCAGTCACCCGGTCGCGAGCATCGCCCGCGCCGCCCTGGCTGCAACGAGATCCTCGCGCGCCTCGAGCACGACGATGCGCACGCTCGAGTCCGTCGAGGCCACGTCTGCGTCTGGCTCCGCGCTTTCGTTGAGGCCGGCGTCCAGGTCCACTCCTAGGAACTCGAGCCGCGCACATACCCGCGCGCGCGCGAGGCGAGAACGCTCTCCAATGCCGGCGGTGAAGACGAGAGCGTCCAGCCCTCCTGTAGCCACCGCCATCGCCGCGACCGCTGCTGCCACTCGGTAGGCGAACACCTCCACCGCCAGATCCGCCCCCGAGTCCCCCTGTTCCACGCGCGCTTCGAGCTCCGACATGTCGCCCGAGCCGGCAAGCCCGACCAGGCCGGAGTCGAAGTTGAGCGCATGATCCAGCGCCGGGACTTCGAGCGCCTCCTCGCGGAGGAGGTAGAGAAGCGCACCGGGATCGATGGATCCCGAGCGCGTGGACATCGCCACTCCCTCGAGCGGCGTGAAGCCCATGGTCGTGTCGACGGAGCGACCGTCGCGGACCGCGGTGACCGAGCAGCCGCCGCCAAGATGACACACGACGAGCCGAGACACCGCGACCTGCTCGGCTGCCCATTGCACGGAGAGGCCGTGGAAGCCGTAGCGCCTGATTCCCAGCTTCTCTCGCCACGCCTGCGGGATCGCGTAGGTGAACGCCTCCGGCGAGATCGTCGCGTGGAACGCGGTATCGAAGACGGCGACATGCGGCACGTCAGGGTGAGCCGACGTCGCTTCCTCGATGCCTCGCAAGGCGGGCGCGTTGTGGAGCGGCGCGAGGTTCTCGAGCTCGTGGATGGTCCGCCGCACCGCCTCGTCGATGACGACCGGGTCGGTGAAATGTGGCCCACCGTGGACGACGCGATGCGCGACCGCGTCGAAGTCGGCTCCGCCAGCCTCGTCGAGTGACTCGACCCGCTCCGCCGTCTCGTTCTCGGCGACCAGCGAGAGCTTCAGGCTCGTCGAGCCGGCGTTGACGACGAGGATCGCGCCCACTCAGTACGGCCAGGTCCAGCGGCTCACGTCGGGATGGTCCTCCCCGTACTCCCTCGTCCAGGCCCGCGCTCGAAGGCGGCGATCGCTCATTTCCTCGCGCAGGTGAGCGGCCCGCTCGGCAAGACCTGGGACGCGATCGATGACGTCCTTGACGAGGTGGTAGCGATCGAGGTCGTTGAGCATGACCATGTCGAACGGCGTCGTGGTCGTGCCTTCCTCCTTGTAGCCGCGGACATGGAAATTGTGGTGATTCGTCCTGCGGTAGGTCAGCCGGTGGATCAGCCACGGGTAGCCGTGATAGGCGAAGACGACCGGCTTGTTCGTGGTGAAGAGCGCGTCGAAGTCGCGGTCGGAGAGGCCGTGTGGGTGCTCGCTCTCGGGCTGGAGACGCATGAGGTCGACAACGTTGACGACGCGAACGCGCAGGTCGGGTAGGTGCTCGCGAAGGAGCGATGCGGCCGCCAGCGTCTCGAGCGTCGGAACGTCCCCGCAGCAGCCGAGGACGACATCCGGCTCTGCGTCGTCGTCGTTCGAGGCCCACTCCCAGATGCCGACCCCTTGCGTGCAATGCAGAATCGCGTCCTCCATCGTGAGGAAGTCGAGCGCAGGCTGCTTCCCGGCGACGATGACGTTCACGTAGTGCCGGCTGCGCAGGCAATGATCGGCCACCGAGAGGAGGCAGTTGGCATCCGGTGGAAGATAGACACGGATGACTTCGGCCTTCTTGTTCGCGACGTGGTCGATGAAGCCCGGATCCTGATGCGAGAACCCGTTGTGATCCTGGCGCCAGACGTGGGAGCTGAGGAGGTAGTTCAGCGAAGGAAGCGGATGCCGCCAGGGGATCTCGCGGGAGACCTTCAGCCACTTCGCGTGCTGGTTGAACATCGAATCGACGATGTGGATGAACGCCTCGTAGCAGTTGAAGAGGCCGTGCCGGCCGGTGAGGAGATAGCCCTCGAGCCAGCCCTGGCACTGATGCTCGGAGAGCATCTCCATGACGCGCCCGTCAGGGGCCAACCCCTCGTCGAGCGCTGACATCTCGGCCTCCCAGGTCTTCGCGGTCGCTTCGAAGATGGCGCCGAGCCGGTTCGAGGCGGTCTCGTCCGGACCGAAGACGCGGAACGAGTCAGGGTTGAGGGCAACCACATCGCGCAGATAGGTGCCGAGGACCCGGGTGGCCTCGCTCGTAGTCGTGCCGGGCTTCGTGACCTCGACTGCGTATTCGCGGAAATCGGGGAGTCGCAGGTCGCGGAGGATTCCCACCGCGTGCGGATTGGCACCCATCCGGCGCTCGCCTTTCGGCGCGAGCGCCCGAAGCTCGGGGACGAGAGCGCCGGCCTCGTCGAAGAGCTCGTCAGGTCGATAGCTCTTCATCCACTCCTCGAGGAGCCGTAGGTGCTCCGAGTCATCGCGCGCGGCGGTGAGCGGCACCTGATGCGATCGCCAGGTTCCCTCCACCTGCTGTCCGTCGACCTCGTGCGGCCCCGTCCAGCCTTTGGGCGTGCGCAGAACGATCATCGGCCAGCGCGGCCGGGCGACCTTGCCCTCGACGCGCGCCTCTTCCTGGATGGCCGCGATCGCATCGAGCGACGCGTCTAACGCGGCCGCGAGCTCCCGGTGAACCTGCTCGGGCTCGTCGCCGGAGACCACGTGCGGCTCCCACCCGCACCCGGACAGGAGGTCGAGAAGCTCGCTTTCCGGGATTCGGGCGAGGATGGTCGGGTTGGCGATCTTCCACCCATTCAGGTGGAGGATCGGCAGAACGGCCCCGTCCGTGGCCGGGTTCAAGAACTTGTTCGAGTGCCAGCTCGTGGCAAGCGGCCCCGTCTCGGCCTCGCCGTCGCCCACGACGCAGGCGACGATCAGGTCGGGGTTGTCGAAGGCGGCGCCGAACGCATGCGAGAGCGAATAGCCGAGCTCACCGCCCTCGTGGATGGAGCCGGGTGTTTCCGGTGCAGCGTGACTCGGGATCCCGCCCGGGAACGAGAACTGCCGGAAGAGCCGGCGCATGCCGTCCTCGTCCTCGGTGATTGACGGGTAGAGCTCGCTGTACGTGCCCTCGAGATAGGTGTTCGCAACCAGCCCCGGGCCGCCGTGGCCGGGCCCCGTGACGTAGAGCACGCTCAGGTCACGTTCGCGAATCGTCCGGTTGAGGTGCGCGTAGATGAGGTTCAGCCCGGGAGTCGTCCCGAAATGGCCGAGCAGTCTCGGCTTGACGTGCTCGGGGGCAAGGGGCTCGCGGAGAAGCGGATTGTCGAGCAGATATACCTGCCCGACCGAGAGATAGTTGGCGGCGCGCCAGTACGCGTCGAGGAGCTGGAGCTCGGTGTCTTGAAGGACTGCCTGGCTCATGTGCTGGCGACGGGGGAGAGCCTAGCGATCATCGCTTCGCCCGCTTGGCGGGAACGGCGCGGAGGCTCGCCAGATCGACGCCAATGGCGAGGATGAGCGTCCCGGTCCAGAAGTTGACCGGATCGAATAGGAGCGGCTCCTTGTCTCCGATCAGATCGAAGATGAACCAAATCAATAGCCACAAGAGCGTCACGGTGTCCTCCTTCTGCTGAGAGCTCGAACATCAGGAAAGCTCCGAGCCGCCCGGGGGGACGGCGGCTCGGAGCTTCGTACCTGAGCTGCGGCGACTAGGCGAGCGCCGCCTTTTCGGCCGCCGGTGCCTCGGCCTCCGAGCGGCGCAGTGCGCCGCCAATTGCGAGAACCAGGAAGCCGATACCGGTGAGGATCAGTGCGACGCCGACGACGATGCCGAAGAGTGCGAGCTGCTCGGCCATGTAGGAGACGTTGAGCGCCGTCGAGAGAGACGTCGCCGTCACCCAGGAGTTCCGCGCCGCGTTCGGGACAGGATTGCCTTCCTCATCCGTCAGCGCAGCCTCTTCGTCGCTCGTCCCCGCCGGATCCTCGGGGTCGTCGGCGGCGAGGAACCTACCCATCTGGGCGTAGGTCAGGCCGCCCGAAGACTCGAGGGCGTGGATGCGGAGGTACTTGGCGAAGCAGCGGGCGTCCTCACCCGTCTCGATCGGCTGCCCCGCGACATCGCACGAGGGAGCGCTGACGCCGGTGAGACCGGCCTCGTCGATCCCCGCCTGGATCGCCGACGGGCTCATGTCATCCGAGCCGACGATCTGCTCGCGCTTGATCTCGTCCCGGGTCGTGCTCCGGGCGTCGAAGCTCATGAGGAGGGCGCCGATGCCGAACGCGATCAGCACGACTCCCGCCAGGATTCCTCCGTACTCGAATGCCTTGCGCTTGGTCATCCTGCTCTCCTTCCGGGTTGTCATGAGGAGAGCTTCGCGGCGCCGATGCGTCGCTCCATCCGGGGTTGCGCCGAACCTCGTTGCGGGCCGACCGTGCGCCGACTTCGGTTTTCCCGCACCGCCGCCGGGCTCCGAACAAGCGACAGGAGCCGCCCGAGGGCGGCTCCTGGATGCCGATGGCAACGGCAGCTCTAGTGCGATGCGGCGCCGTCCACCTTGCCGACCTTCAGCAGGCCGACCTGGCCGAGGTCGACGTGGGCGAAGGCGTGGCTGACGAACGGGTAGAGACCGGGCTCGTCGATCTTGACGTCGAAGACCCCACCGCCGCCGGCCGGGACCGAGACGGTCTGAACGCCGTTCTGCGGCGGATTCGTGACATCCGCGTTGACCCAGGCGCGGTCGAAGATCGTTCCGACGACATGGAAGTCCGTGTCGAGCGTCGGGCCGGCGGCGACGACATAGAAGCGCGTCGTCTCGCCCGGCTTCGCGGTGAGTGGATGGGTGACGTACTGGTTGGCGTAGCCGTTGAAGGACGTCCAGTCCGGGGCCATCGCGCGCGCCTTGTCCATGCTCAGGCTCGCCGGCTTGGAGATCCCGTCGCCGTCGAGGTACCACTCGCTCGCGACCAGCACGTACTCGTTGTCCACCTTCGGGAGCGGCGTCGCCGGGTCGACCACGATCGCGCCGTACATGCCGTTGGCGATGTGCGCGAGCACCGGCTTCGTCCCGCAGTGGTACATGTAGACGCCCGGGTCGCCCGCCTTGAAGCGGAACGTGAACGACTCGCCCGGAGCGACGTCCTTGAAGGCAACGTTGGGGGCGATCCGAGCGGCGTGGAAATCGATCGAGTGCGGGATCGCGCCGCCGTTCACGAGCGTCATCTCCACCGTCTGGCCCTCGCGCACGTGCACGACCGGGCCCGGGGCGCCATGGCCGTCGAAGGCCCACGTGTTGTACTTCACGCCCGGCGCCACCTCGACGACCATGTCCTTCAGGGTCATCTCGACCTTGACGAGGTTGCCGGCGGGAACCGGCGGCAACACTGCGTCGGTCGCAGGATGGGCCTCAGCGAGCTCGGCGGCGTTCTCGGGAACGACGCCGGCGAAGCTGTCGAGTGGCAGGGAGGTGTTGTGGTCGGTCGCCTGGCCCGTGGCGGCGGGCGTCTGAGTGCCCTGATTCAGCGCGGTGACGGCCACCTCGGTCGCGTTGTCGCTCTCCCGCGCGTCCGCCCACATCAGAAGGGCGAACATGCCGAGAACGGCGACAAGGAGGCCGAGGAGGATCGCGGCGACCTTGAAGAAGGCACCGGAGTCCGTCTCGCGGCGGCGGTGGTGGTGGTAGGCGGGTGCGCTGTGCGTTGCCATCGTCTCTCCCTCAGTTCGAATGTCTGATCCGAGGGTAGGAGCCGGCCGCCAAACCGACGTCCGGGCACAACCACATCCGTTGCTGGACATCCCGCAGAGTGAGTTGCGGGTTTCCCGCAGCGCTAGGTCACTCGTAGCGGAGCGCCTCTGCGGGCCGCACCTTCGCAGCCTTCCGCGCCGGCGCAATGGTCGCGACCATGGCGACCGCGTAGACGAGCACGAAGATCACCGCCAGGTTGAGCCACGGGACGACCAGCGTGAGGTTCTCCCAGCTCGGCTGGCGCCGAGTGTCCTCGATGATGTTCCAGGCCAGCAGCAGGCCGAGCAGCGTCCCGACGACGATCGAGGTCAGCGCGATGAAGGAGGACTCCAGGAGGAACGACGCTTCGACCATCCCGCGGCGGAAGCCGATGGCGCGCATGACGCCGATCTGCTGGCGGCGCTCGACGACCGAGCGCGCGCTGATGACGCCGAGCGCGGCAACCCCGACCAGAAGGCCAAGGCCCATGAAGCCCTGGATCAGCCGGTTGAAGGTGACGGAGGCCGACGTCGCGTCGCGCATGACCTCTTCGATGGACTCCGCCTCCATTCCATGGGCGAGGAACGCGGATTCGAGCTCGGTCGCGGCTTGCGCGGGATCGACGCCGGGCGCGGTGTCGAAGTAGAAGATCGTCGGGTAGGCACGGCCGGGAAAGGCCTCGGCGAGCGTCTTCTGGGACGTCGCCATCCCCGCCATCTCGAGCGGCGTCGACTCGGAGAGGATCCCGATCACGGTCAGCGTGACGTCGCGCCCAGTCTGGGTGTCCCGCACAAGGACGTCGACCGGCTCCATGGGGCCCTCGTCCAGGAGGAACCCGCTGAGCCGGAAGTCGTTCGGCGGCGCGAAGCCGAAGCTGTCCCGCCGCGGTGCGACCGTGGCGTCGACGACTGCAAGGCCGGGCCGGGAGGCGAGCGCCTCCCAGACGTCGCTTCCGCCCTCGTAGCCCTCGGCGATCTTCGCGAAGCCGAAGGTCGTGTGGCGGAGGAAGGCGGTATCGAGACCGCGCACGACGTACTGCTCGAGCGGCCGGCCGGTCCCGACCTGCGCCGCTTCGATCGGAAGGAACGACTGCGCGGCCGCGACGGGGAAGTCGCCGGCTTCGAGCTCTGGCGACTCCGCGACCGCACCCTGGATGTCCCTGACCGGCGTGCCACCTCCGGCGCTCGCGCGGACGTCGAAGCCGCCGCCGAACGCCTCCACGTTCTCGAGCGCGTGGATGAAGGAGCCGTTCGAGGCCGTGCCGGTCACGAGGGTGAAGACGACGAGCGTGAACATGGCAAGCGTCGTGCCCGTGCGGAACCGGCTGGCGAGCGGATAGGCCATGGACATCTTGAGGACAGGCGCGAGCCGCCTGATGCGGCCGAGGAGCGACATGGCAAGGCCGAGCAGAAGATCGGCGTTGAAGACGATGGCCCAGACGGCCCCGATGACGATCATCAGCCCGGCGGCGATCCAGGTCGAGAAGTTCATGGAGAGCGGTCCGAGGACGGCCTCCCACCAGCTCCAGGGGAGCATGAGGATGACGGCGATCGTGAGGCCGCAGGCCGTGAAGGCGATCCGCTCGGAGACGCCCAGGACGCGGAGCACCGGCACAAGGCTGACGATCATGAGCGAGGTTCCCACCATGGCCGGCGTGGCCGAGTCGCCGCTGACGCCCGAGAAGGTCATGAGGGCCCCGAGCGTAAGCCCGACGCCAGCGAGCGCGAGCCGGCGGCGATGGCGAGGAACGTGCGGTTCGGGCAGGTTCCGGATGGCGGCCGAGATCGTCATCGTGCTGACCCGCCAGGCCGACACAGCCACCACGGCGAGCGTCAGTAGAACACCCATGGCGTAAGCGATGGCGAGGCTCCTCGGGGTGACGGCGAACTCGATGTTCACCTCTTCGCCGGCCGCCGCGTCGAAGGCGCGCGCCATGACGAACACCATGAAGAAGGCCACGAGCGCGCCGAACAGCGCGCCCACGAGCGCCGCGACGAGGTCGTAAGCGACGCCCTCGAAGGTGAAGGTCTGCACGAGGTGCCCGCGTCGCGTCCCGATCGCCCGGGCGATACCGAGCTCGCCGCGGCGCTCGGCCGCGAGCATCACGAACACGAGGAAGATGAGGAGGATGCCTGCCGCGATCGAGAACGAGCCGAACGTGGTGAAGAAGGCCATGAAGGCGGCGCCGGAGAGGTCAGCCTCCTCGATGGCGTCGCTCTTGGAGGGGTCGACCTCGAGGCCGAGCGGGGCCAGGACCGGCGAAAGCTGCGCAACGACCTGGTCCGTCAGGTCCGCTCCGGTCCACTCGTCGCCGCGGTTGGAGACGAGTACGTGACGCACCTGGTTCGGGCGCCCCATGAGAGCCTGCGCCTCGGCGAGGGGCAGGAAGAGCGCCGAGTCGGCGGTGCCGGCGCCCTCGTAGCTGACGATGTCCTTGACGAAGACCCGCAACGAGGGGCCGCCCGCGTAGATGAGCAGTCGGTCGCCCGGGCGGACGCCGAGCTCCTCGGCCGCGTCCTCGTTGAGGTACGCCTCGCTCCGGTCGAGCGCGGTCAGGGTCGCCGGGCCGTTCGTGCCTTCGATGACGCCGAAGCCCTCCATGCGCGCGGGATCGGCGGCGAAGAGGGTCATCCGGGGCTCGGTCTGGCGCTGCTCCGGCGCCTGCACGGCGATCTGCTCGATGATCGCCGGCGTGACTCCGTCAACGAGGCCCTGGCCTGCGAGCGCGCGGTCGATCCGTTCGACCACCGCCTCGTCGAAGTACTCCACGCCGGTCGCGGAGCCGAGCCCGGTGCCGAGGCTGATCTCGGCTCCCTTCGCCGAAACGAGCTCGTCGGTCTGCCCCAGCGTCGCGACGGCGCCGCCACGGATCGTGTGGCTCATCGTGTCGCCGGTCGTCAGCGCCGTGGCGACGATCGTCGTCCCGAGCATGAGTCCGACGACGATCAGCGCCGTGCGGCCGCGGCGGCGGCCGACGTTGCGAACGCCGAGCTTGACGAGGACGGGATGCCTCAGGGCCAAGACCGCGACGATGCCGAGCGCGACGCCGAGGGCGATCAGCAGGACGGCGAGGAACGTGTCGACCGGGATGCCGAAGAGCTTCGTCATGGCAGAGCGGGCGCGAGCTCGCGCTCGCCGCTCTGGACGACTTCGCCGTCCAGCATGTGGACGATGCGGTCGGTCTGCTCGCCGACCGCGAGGTCATGCGTGACGATGAGGAAGGTCAGCCCGCGCTCGACGTTGAGCCGGCGCATGAGCTCGACGATCTCGGCAGCGCTCTCGCTGTCGAGATCGCCGGTCGGCTCGTCGGCCCAGACGACTGCCGGATCGTTCACGAGGGCGCGCGCGATCGTCACGCGTTGGCGCTGTCCGCCGGAGAGTTCGTCCGGAAGATGGTGCGCACGCTCCGTCAGGCCGACGAGGTCGAGCGCGTCGAGCGCCCGGGCTCGCGCCTGCTTTTGCGAACGGCGGGCGACGAGGAGTGGGAGCTCCACATTCTCGACCGCGTTCAGCACGGGCATGAGGTTGTAGAACTGGAAGACGAAGCCCATGCGCAACGCGCGGTAGTCCGTGCGCTCCTTGTCCGACATGGAGCTCAGCGACGTCCCCTCGATGAGGACGTCTCCCTCGTCGACCGAGTCGAGGCCGGACAGGCAGTTGAGCAGCGTCGTCTTGCCGCAGCCGCTCGGCCCCATGATCGCGACCATCTCCCCGTGGCCGATCGCGAGGTTGACGCCGTTCAGGGCATGAACCTTGACCTTCCCCGTGTCGTAGACCTTGTGGACGTCACGCGCCTCGACGAGGAACTCGCTGGTATCGGTGGGTATCTCACTCATGCCGAGAGCCTCCCCCGGTCCTCGTCCGGCGGCATCGGTGCGACGCCACACATCGCCTGCGGACTTTCCCGTAGCGAGCGTCAGCGCCTGCACCGATGCCGCTCGTTCACTCGCGTGCGAGCCTGCTCGACATGAAGGTGCGAGACGTCATGAGCACCGACGTCGCCGTGGCGACGTCCGCCACCTCAGTGCGCGACGTACTCGAGCTGCTGACTGCGCGAGGAGTCTCCGGGCTGCCGGTCGTCGACGCCGACGGCCACGTGCTCGGTGTCATCTCGCAGACCGACATCCTGGCCACCACTGCCGGACGGTCCGCCGCAGGCGAAATTGCCCACTTGCTGCTGCCGGACGCGGGAAGCACGCCGAACGTGGTCGCTCGGACTGCGGGCGAAGTCATGTCCTCGCCGGCTCAGGTCATCGACGAGAGCTGCCCGGTCACAAAGGCGGCCGCGCAGATGCTGGATCACGGGATCAAGCGGCTGCCCGTCGTCCGCGCCGGAAAGCTGGTCGGAATCGTCACGCGAAGCGATCTCCTTCGGGGATTCACGCGTTCCGACGAGGAGATCGCCCACGAGATCCGCAACGACATCCTCGACCGGTTGCTCGGCCACCCGCCGACGGAGGTCGCGGCTCACGTCGAGCGGGGCATGGTTGCGCTGTGCGGCCAGGTCGATACTCGAAGCGAGGCGGAGGTCATCGAAGGCCTCGTCCTCCGGGTGCCTGGAGTGGTCTCGGTCGAGGCGTCGATCGCGTGGAAGGTCGACGATCGCCTTCCGGCCCGCGCCTAGGCAGGTTCCTCGCCCGAGACTTCGTCCAGAGCGCTCAGCGGTCTGTGCGGTGGGGGACGACGACAACGGGGCAGGGCGGGTGGTGCACGCACTGCGCGCTGACCGACCCGAGCAGGAGCCCCTTGAATCCTCCACGCCCCCGCGACCCGACGACGAGTAGCTCGGCGCCTTCTGCGGCTGCGATCAGGGCCGGCGTGGCCCCCGTCTCCGCCAGCTCGCCGACGATCTCAAGCTTCGGGTCGAGCGCCCGTGCCTGGTCGAGCGCCTCGTCGAGCACCTTGCGCGCGGCCGCCGCGAGGTGCTCGTAGACCTCCTCGTCCGTCGGACCGACGGTTGGAGACCCGACCACCCAGGCGTCGGGAATCGCGTCGATGAGCGGAACCGTCCAGGCGTGCACGACATGGAGCGCGGCGTCTCGCAGCCCGGCTTCCGCCACGGCCCACTCCAGCGCGTCGGCGGCGCCCCGCGAGCCGTCGACACCGACCACGATCTTCCTCGCCATCAGAACGCCTCCGGAAGCGCGTCGCGCTCGATCGGACACGACATGCAACGCGGCCCGCCGCGCCCACGGCCGAGCTCGGACCCTGCGATCGTGATCACCTCGATGCCTTCGTGGCGGAGACGGGTGTTCGTCTCGACGTTTCGCTCGTAGGCGACGACGACACCGGGCGCGACTGCAAGGACGTTGTTGCCGTCGTCCCATTGCTCGCGCTCGGCCTCGTAGCGGTCGCCCCCGGTCTCGATGAGGCGAACGGACGGAATATCGAGCGCGCGTGCGATCTCGGCGAAGAGGTCCTCGCGCTTCTCGACCCTGAGACTCGTCCGTCCCGGCTGGATGACGTATGGGGTCAGTGCGCCGCGCAGGTCGGGGTAGATCGTAAACGCGTCGCGGTCGATCATCGTCATGACGGTGTCGAGGTGCATCGAGGAGCGCTGCGCGGGGAGGAGCACCGCAATAACTTCGGTTGCGGCCTCTGCTGCGAAGAGCCGCTCCGCCAGAAGCTCGACCGCGACCGGGGTCGTCCTCTCACCCATGCCCACCAGGACCGTCCCGTTTCCGATCACGAGGATGTCGCCGCCCTCGAGGCGAGGCGGCAGCGGCCAGTCCTCGCTCCAGAGCTCGAAGTCGCGGCCGGCGAAGAGCGGATGGTTCTTGTAGATGGCCTCCAGGTGGATCGATTCGCGGGCGCGCGCCGGCTTCGCCATCGCGTTGACGGTGACGCCGCCGTAGATCCACGCCGAGGTGTCGCGCGTGAACATGTGGTTGGGCAGAGGCGGAAGCGCGAAGCCGTCGTCGCGATCCCTGGCAACGGCCGCGGCAAGCGACTCGGCTTCGAAGGGCAGCTCGTCCCAGGCCACGCCGCCGATCAGCCAGTGCGCCGCCTCTGCGGCAGTCATCGATTCGAGCCAGAGCCGCGCCGCCGGGCTGAGCGCCGGTTTCAGGTTCGCGGCCCGGAGCGTCCGAGCGAGGACGCCCTCTCGGACGGCGGGATCCTCGAGCGTCTCCGCGAGGAGACGCTCGAGCAGGAGAACCTCGACCCCTCGCTCGGTGAGCGCGTCGGCAAAGGCGTCGTGCTCCTGCCGGGCGCGCTTCACCCAGAGGACGTCGTCGAAGAGGAGGTCGTCCTTGTTGCGCGGGGTCAGGCGCCGGAGCTCGAGGTCGGGACGGTGGAGGATGACCCTCCGGAGCGTCCCGACCTCCGAGCCCACGTAGAGGCGCGTGGCCTGCTGCGTGCCGGCGCTAGCTGTCACGTCCGGCTCCGACCATCGGCGGCGCGGCGACCGGTTCGAGCATGTCGTCGATGACAACCTCCTCGGCCGGCGCCTCCCGGCTCTGGCGCCACTTGAGCCAGAGGTAGACCGGGATGCCGGCGATCAGGAGCATGAACCCCTTGGCGATGTACTCGTAGCCGGCTCCCCAGATCGCCCAGGTCGAGTAGGCGAGGGCGAGGAACGCGATCACCGAGTAGCGGGCGAGGTGGACGGCCGAGAACGACTCGCGGTCGGCGAAGAAGAGGTACAGCTGCGCCGCCGCGGCGTACATGTAGGGGATCAGCGCCGTCAGCGTGGCGATGATGATGATGTCGGTGAACATGTCCACGATCGTTCCGGAGCTCTGCAGGTTCAGGAGCAGGAGCCCGGTGATGAGAACAGAGGAGACGACCAGGCCAAAGACCGGCGTCCCTCTCTTCGCGTCGACGCGTGCGAACGGCTTGGGGAAGAGCCCGTCGCGGGCGGGAGCCAGTGCGGCCCGGCCCTGCAGCAGGATCCAGCCGTTGAGGACGCCGAAGATGGAGACCATCGCGACGATCGCGATCGCCTTGCCACCCCAGGTCCCGCCGAAGATCACATTCGCGCCGTCGGCGAAGGGGCTGGTCGAGTTGGCGAGCGTCGAGCTCGCGATCATTCCGAAGAGCGCCAGCGTGGCGATCAGGTAGACGATCGACGCAGCGGCAGTGCCGATGACGGTCGCCCGTGGGATCGTCCACTCGGGGTCCTTGACCTCCTCGGCCGGGACAGTGGCCGACTCGAGACCGATGAAGGCCCAGAGGGTCAAGAGGGCTGCTGCGCTGATGCCCCAGTCGAAGCCGCTCGAGAGTGTGAAGGGCTCGAAGTTCGAGCTGTCCATGAAGAACAGGCCGACGACGCCGATCACGAGCAGCGGGACGAACTTGAGGATTGTCGTCACGACCTGGACCATCCCCGCCTCGCGCACGCCGACGATGTTGACGAGCGTGAGGATCCAGATGAGGGCGATGGCAACGACGACTGCGACCCAGTTCTTCGCGGCGTCGCCCCAGAAGACGGCCAGGTAGCCCGCGAACGCGATCGCGATCGCGGCGTTGCCGACCCAGGCATTGATCCAGTAGCTCCATGCGGTCTGGAAGCCGATGAAGTCGCCGAAGGCCTTGCGCGCATAGACGTACGGCCCTCCGGTCTTCGGGTAAGCGCGTCCGAGCGTCGCGAAGACGAGCGCGAGCAGCATGGCGCCGATCCCCGTGAACAGCCAGGCGACGACCGAAACAGGGCCGGCCGTTCCCGCCATGGCAGCGGGAAGCAGGAAGATCCCTGACCCGATCATGTTGCCGATGACGAGCGCGGTGGCCATCCAGAGGCCCATCGAACGCTTGAGCCCGGGCTTCCCCGCGTCTCCGTTGACCGATGCAGGCGAGACGCTCATGATCTCGCTCCTTTCTCGCCGACCGCCGGCTGGGTACCCGAACCCGGCGGGCTGTGTTTTCGCCTCGATCCTGAACGCGCCGGTGCGCGGTTCCATCGGAGCGAACGCCGATCAGCGGTGCGGCTTATCCCCCGCCACCCTGCGGCCGACTACGCATTCCGCTCGGCCGGCCACCTCCTAACCTCGGCGCATGAAGGCGACCTCAGCCTCGGCCGCAGTCGATCTCTACTGGCTGCCGCTCGGTGCGGGTGCTCCGAGCGGAGCCCGGCTGGTGCGCGTCAACGGGATCGTGTTCGAGCTGATCCAGGCAACGCTCGAGCGCAGGCGGCCCCTCAACCTCTACCACGCAGGTCTTGAAGTGCGTCTTGGCGATGAGCGCTTCGTGATTGAAGTCGCGCCGTCCCCGGACGACGTTGGCGCGCGGCGCGGCGTCGTCGCCAACGGCCCGGTCGGCACACGGCTTGCGGGCCATCTCAGGCTCTTCCGCTACGAGCTCCACTGCTGGGCGGGCGGCGCAATCCCGGACATCGACCAAGCGGTCGACAGCCCGATCCGCCTCACCACCGACGCGGAGATCGCACGCCGGGTGCTCGAGCTCGCTCCATCGGTACCAACCGTTGTCTGGGGACGCGACGAGCTCGGAGCGGGTGAGATGTGGACGTCGAACTCCGTGATCTCGTGGCTGCTTCTCCGCAGCGGCTTGCCCGCGGATCACATACGGCTGCCCGCCGGCGGACGCGCGCCGGGCTGGGACGCCGGCATCGTCGTGGCCAGGCGAAGTCGAGGAGGAACGACACCGTCGAGCGCAGCCACGATCCACGACCGCCGCCCGAGTCGCCGGCGCTCGGAACGCGCACTACGGCGCCGCGGGAATCGAGTCCTCGGCGAGCCGTCGGGCGGAGACGGCCTCGTCCACCCGCCCGTCGAGCATCGCGACGACACGGTCGGCCCGCGCTGAAATTGCCGCGTCGTGCGTCACGAGGACGATCGCCAGGCCCCGTTCGCGGCGTTAGCGCCTCCGACGGAGATGATGTCGCGCACCTGAGGTTCGAAGTCGTCCATCGTCACCTCACGACCACGGTCGGGCAGGGAGCGTGGTGAGCGCACTGCTGGCCGACCGAGCCGAGCAGAAGTCCCGAGAAGCCCCCGTGGCCTCTGGAGCCGACGATGAGCAAGCCGGCGTCGTGGGCCTGCTCGACGAGCGCGTCTGCCGCCTGCGCGTGGCAGACAACCGCCTCGGCCTCGAGACCGCGTGCGCGCAGGATCTCCGCAGCGCGGCCGGCCACCTGCCGGGCGCCCTCTTCCGTGGCGTCCTCCACGGAAGGATTCGCCATGGGCGCGAACGCGGGCCCGTAGACTGCTGGAGGAACGTGCCAGGCCGTGACAACGCGCACCGTCGCGTCACGGCGGCGGGCCTCCTCGGCGGCGAACTCAAGGGCCTTCTCGGCGTGCTGAGAGCCGTCCGTTCCGACGACGATGACTGGCCTCGCTGCCTGCATGACCGGCCTCCCGGATCGCTTGCAACCTCCTCCTGGACGGTCGCAGGCGCGAGCGCTCGCGGCATCCGCGTGCACCACCAGCGCTCTCGCGGAAAACTACGGAACCCTCTCGTAACCGACCGTGAAGCCCGGGCGTACCTCCGCTACGCAGCCGTCCCTGAGCGGCCGGCCTCGCCGCCCGGCACGAACCGGTCGCTGACCAGCCGAAGGCCGAGCACCGCGAGCGCGGCGCCCACGACCACGATGAGCCAGCCGGCGGGGCCGGGGAGGGCCAGCTCGAAGAAGTCCCGCCCGAACGGCACGGCGAGCACGACGCCGTAGGCGGCCAGAAGCGAGGCGCAGAGCGTGCTCACGGCAACGCTCCGCGTGCGGCCGGAGGCTTCGAGGACGAGGATCAGGTAGAGGCCGACGAGGATCAGCACGCTCGTGGCCACAGTGCGTGCCTGCGTGATGCTCAGGTCGAGGGCGTACGAGGAGAAGAGATAGCTCGCCACGACACCCAGGCCGAGGGCGACCCCGGCCGGAAGAGCGAAGCTCCCGATGTCGCGCAGAAAGCCGGTGCGGGGAAGGCGCCCCGAGCTGGGCGCCAGCGCGAGGAAGAGCGACGGGATCCCGACCGCGAGCGTCCCCGCGAGGGTCAGGTGCCTCGGCAGCAGCGGATAGGCGATCGGGGTCAACCCGATCGTGAGAATGAGGAACGCGGCGAACGTCGACTTCGAGACGAAGAGCTTCGCCACCCGCTGGAGGTTCCGGAGGATCGTCCGGCCCTCCGCGACCATGGAGGGAACCGCCGAGAACTCGCCGCGCACGAGCACGATGTCGGCAACGCTCTTCGCGATCTGCGCGCCGGTGCCCTGGGCGATCGCCAGCCGCGCAGCCTTCAGCGCAGGCACGTCGTTGACCCCGTCCCCGACCATGGCCACGTAGCGACCGGAGCGCGTCAACGCCTCGACGAAGCGCTTCTTGCCCTCGGGCGAGATCCTGCCGACGACGGACGCCTCGAGCGCGACTCGCTCCAGCTCGCCCTCGTCCTCCGGCAGCCTTCGCCCGTCCAGCGGCGCCGACGCCGCGATGCCGGCGTCACTCGCGATGGCCGCCGCCGTGACCGGCGCGTCCCCCGAGATCACCTTCAGCTCGATGCCCTGCGCGCGGAAGAAGTCGACAGTCTCACGTGTGTCCTGCCGCAGCTGCTCCGCGAGGACGACGAGCCCGAGGGTCTCGAGCCCGGCCGGCGGGGCGACCGGGTCGTCGCTCGACAGGCGTTCCGTGGTCATGCCGAAGGCGAGCACGCGACGACCGGCCGCCGCCTCGTGGGCGGCACGAAGGGCGAGCGGGCCGAGCGGGAAGAGCTCCGGAGCGCCCAGCACGTACCCCCGGCCGTCGAATCGAAGGGCGCTCCAGCCGCGGCGCGAGGCAAACGGGACGGGCGCGTCGACCTCGACCGCTTCGGACGGCCTCGCACCGGCGATCGCCTCGAGCGTCGCGTTACGGCTGGGTGAGCTCGCCGCATAGCGTGCAAGCGCGTCGTCGACGCCTGCACCGGACCCAGGGTCGAACGGAACGACTTCGACGAGCCTCAGCGTGCCCTCGGTGAGCGTGCCCGTCTTATCCAGGCAGACCACGTCGACGGCCGCCAGTGACTCGATGGCGTTCAGCTGCTGGGCCAGCGCGCCGCGACGCGCCATGCGGAGAGCGGCGACCGCGTACGTCAGGCTCGTCAGGAGGATGAGGCCCTCGGGAACGAGGCTGACCACGGCAGCGACCGAGCGCGGCACCGCTTCCTCGCGATCCACGTCGAATCCCCAGATGGCGAGGCCGAGCAGGACCGCCAGCGGCACCATGACGGCGACGAGCACGATCAGCAGCCTGTTGAGCGCGAGCTCCAGCGGAGAACGTGGATGGCGGAACCGTCGCGCCTCGCCTGCAATCCGCTCCGCGTAGCTCTCGGAACCGACTGCCGTCACGACGTACGACGCGGCGCCCTCGACCGCGAATGATCCCGAACGCACCTCGTTGCCCACCGCGCGCGAAACCGGCTCCGACTCCCCGGTCAGCACAGACTCATCGAGGAGCAGGCCCGCCGTCTCCACGAGGTTGCCGTCCGCGACGAGCTGGTCACCTGCCTCGGCACGGATGAGGTCGCCTTCGACCACGTCGGCGACGTGGAGCCGGCGCGGTCGGCCGTCGCGGACGACGGTCGCGGTCGGAGCCACGAGAGCGGCGAGCCGGTCGAGCGCGCGCTTCGCACGCACCTCCTGGACGATCCCGATGCCCGCGTTGGAGACGAGAATCCCGAGAAAGAGCGCGTCCCGCCAGTCGCCGAGCGCGAGTGTCAGGCCGCCGAAGACGGCCAGGATGAGGTTGAAGACCGTGAAGACGTTGGCCCGGACGATGCTCGCGTACGAGCGGCTCGTCGGAGGTGGCGACACGCCGCCGCGCGCAGCCAGGCGCCGCGCCGCCTCCGCGGTGCTGAGGCCGCGGCTTTCGGGCGCCGGTGCGGCACGACGATCGACGGGCTCGGGGACTTCTCGCTTGGTCCTTGTCGGCGCCGATCCTTCGTGCCCGCGAGTCACTACGTGAGTGGGCCCGGCGTTCGGACCTCGAGCCGACGTGGCTCGGCGTCCTTCACGGGGCTCCACACGAGGAGCTTCGAGTGCTCGAAGGTCGCCGCAAGATCCTCACCCGAGACGTCGTCGGGAAGGCGAAAGACGAACTCGAAGCTGGCGTCGGACCCGAACCTGCGCAGGTCGCGCCCGCTCACCTGCAACAGCCGGCCCGAGAGGGTCACGTCGAAGTCCTGGGCGCCGAGGCCGGGGGCGTCGACCTCGACGCGGTACTCCTGCGGTCCGTGCTCGACATGCGCTGTGGGCTCGAGCTCGGCGGCTCGCCGAGCGGGATCCGCGACCGGTCGGCGGACGCTCATCTCGTCAACTCCGGTACATCCGCACGAGAATCCGCTCGGCTCGCGGGTCGACCTCGACTACGGCGTCTGCCGGAATCCGGTAGACGCGGTTCGCGAAGAGACCACCACGTACGACCAACTCGGCGGGCTCATCTTCGTCACCGATGACCTCCTCGACGATCCCGAGCCTTCGTGCATCGTCCTCCACGCGGAAGCCCTCACAGTGCGCAAGCCAGTAATCGCGAGACCAGTGGGTCAGACCGTTGTCAGCGTGAACGATGGTCATCTCCTCAACCTCCTTGGCCTCGAGTCTCCCGGACGTGAGAGGCGACGCCATCCGTTCGCCCGCGGACATCCGATGCGGAATTTCCCGCAGATCGCTTCGTGAGACGCCGGCGGAGTGCTGCCTTCCGGGCTTCCTCGAGCAGGACGACCGCCGGCGGCCAGATCAGCAGGAACGCCCAGTGCCAAGGCCCGAGCGAGCTCATGTGGAAGACGCGTGAGAGCCCGGGCGTGTTGGAAAGGAGCACCACCATGGCGATCTCGACGCCGATGCCGGCGAGGAGCAGTCGGTTCGAGAAGAGGCCCACGGAAAGCACCGAGCGGGCGTTGGTACGCCAGGCGAGACCGGCTCCAACCTGGGCCGTGACGATGGCCGCCATGGTCATGGTCGTTGCCTGCAGGTAGAGGTCGCCGGAGTCGGCGAGCGTCTCCCAGGGACGCCATCCCGCGAGCAGGTACGCGACGAAGAAGCTGGCCACGGCCGCCAGGCCCTCCAACGGACCGATCCACCCGAACACGCGAGTGAGCACCGGCCGGTTCAGCAACCCTTCGCCTCGCGGACGCGGCGGACGTTCCATCGTCCCCGGCTCGGCCCGTTCCGTTCCGAGCCCCAGCGCGGGCAGCATGTCCGTTCCAAGGTCGATCGCCAGCACCTGCATGACCACGAGCGGAAGCGGAATGGCCCCGCCGGTGAGTCCCCAGACCAGGAACGGCACGAGCTCTCCGACGTTGGAGCAAAAGTGGTAGCCGGCGAAGCGTCGGATATTGTCGTAGACCGCTCGGCCTTCCTCGATCGCAGCGACGACCGAGGCGAAGTTGTCGTCGAGCAGGATCATGTCGGCGGCTTCCTGGGCGACGTCCGTCCCGGTCTTGCCCATCGCGACGCCGATGTCGGCTTCCTTCAAGGCGGGGGCGTCGTTCACTCCGTCGCCCGTCATGGCCACCACCTCGCCCTGGGCCCGCAGCAGGTGAGCCAGGCGAAGCTTTTGCTCGGGATCGATGCGGGCGAAGACGACCTCTCGCTCGGCGAGGTGACTCGACAGCTCCTCGTCGTCCATCTCCGCCAAGGCGCGGCCCACGATCACGTGGGCGGCCGCGCCGACGAGGCCGATCCTCCGGCCGACCGCGTCGGCGGTGATCGCGCTGTCGCCGGTGACCATGAGAACCTTGATCCCGGCCTGGCGGCATCTGGCGACTGCCTCGGCAACCTCTGGCCGGGGCGGGTCGAGCATCCCGACCAGCCCGAGGAATTCGAGCTCCTGCTCGAGCCCCGCCGCCCCGTTCGGCACCCCTTCCGGAAGGAGGCGTCGGGCGAGGGCCAGCACACGAAACGCATCCCATTCCATCGCCTCGGCGGCCTCGGCGACCCGCGCTCGCTGCGCGTCCGTGAGCGTGGTGCAGGGAAGGAGGATCTCGGTGGCGCCTTTCACATAGGCGACCCGACTGGTTCCCGAGAGGTGAACCGTCGTCATGCGCTTGCGCTCGGAGCTGAACGGGACCTCCGTCAGGCGCGGGAAGCCGGCAACCTCCTGCTCGTGCCGGAGTCCACCTTTCTCGGCAAGCACGACGAGCGCGCCTTCCGTCGGGTCGCCGAGCACGGCCCACCGGCCGTCAGACTCTGAAAGGCGCGCGTCGTTGCAGAGGAGACCTGCACGGAGCAACTCGCCGAGCGCGGCTGGATCGATGACTTGTCCGGCAGCTCGGAAGCGCCCGAACGGTTCGTATCCGTTTCCTTCGACCTCGACGAACCCCGCCTCGGTCCAGATGCGCTGCACGGTCATCTCGTCCTTGGTGAGCGTCCCGGTCTTGTCGGTGCAGATCACGGTGGTCTCGCCGAGGGTTTCCACGGACGACAGACGCCGGACGAGGGCATGGCGTCGCGCCATCCGCTGCGTCGCCATGGCGAGGGAAAGCGTCACCGTCGGAAGGAGCCCCTCGGGGACGAGCGCCACCATGACTCCGATTGCGAAGACGAACCGTTCGGAAACAGGCATGCCGACGAGGCTCGCGGCGACAAAGAAAAGTGCTCCGATCGCGACCGCGAACGCTGCGACGAAGCGTGTGACGCGAACGAGCTGTCGCTCGAGCGGGCTTTGCCCACGGCGCGTCCGCTGGGCCAGGTCGGCGATGCGCCCGAAGCGGGTGCCCATTCCGGTTTCGGTCACGAGTGCCTCACCGGAACCGGCCGTCACGTACGTCCCCGCGAAGACGCGTCCAGCGGGCTCGACCGGATAGGCCTCCCCGGTAAGCGTCGCCTCATCGACGCGAAGATCGTGTGTGACGAAGAGGTCTGCGTCCGCGGCAACTTTGTCGCCCGCCGCGAGCAGAAGCACGTCGCCCGGGACGACTTCGTCGCTGCGGATGGACACCGGGACGCCGTCGCGGCGCACCCGCACCTCGACGGGCAGCATCCGCCGGAGAGCCTCGACCGCCCGTTCGGCGCGGTGTTCCTGGACGAACGCGAAGGCCGCGTTCACCAGGATCACGGTCATGATCGCGATGGAGAGCTCCGGAAGACCTCCGGCAAGGGCGAGGGCTGCTCCGGCCCAGAGCAGGAGCGCGAAGAGGTGGACGAGATTCGCCGAGAACCGACGGAAGTGCGACGGCCCTCTCGCCTCCGAAAGGGCATTCGATCCCGACTCCGCGAGGCGTCGCTTCGCCTCGGCCGTCGAGAGCCCGAGGAAGTCGCTCGAGCGGTCCACCGACTCGTGCGAAATCGCTGTGGCCGCGGTAGGAGCCAGGCTGCCTTCCGTTTCCAAGCTCGGATCCCTCATGACGTCCACGGATCGTCCGGCGCCTGTCACCTGGACACATCAGCGGCCGCGCCGATGCGAGTGCGGGGAACTACGGAGCTCCGGACGCAGGACCCGCGGCATGATGCGAGGCTGTGGAACGAGATCCGCACGTCCTGGACGTGATCCTGCGAGACGGGAGCACCCTCAGACTCCGCCCGCCCGAGCAGGACGATGCGTCCGAGCTCCTCGAGCTGTTCAAGGGCCTCTCGCTCGAGAGCCTGCATCTCCGCTTCCACGGTGTGCCTGCGCTCACGCCCGAGCTCGCCGAGCGCATCCTCGAGCCGGACTGGCTGGACCGAGGCGCGCTCATCGGCACACTCACCGAGGCCGAACGCAGCCGCGTCGTGGCCGTCGCCACCTACGACCGCCTGCGAGACCCCACGAAGGCAGAGGTGTCCTTTGCGGTCGCCGACGAGCTTCAGGGCCGGGGGATCGGCACGCGTCTGCTCGAGCAGCTCGCTGCGATCGCCAGCACCAATGGCATCGAGCGGTTCGTGGCGGTCGTCCTACCGGAGAACGGCGCCATGCTTCGCGTCTTCTCTGATGCCGGGTTCGAGGTCGTCCGCGCTCTCGACCCAGAGACATACGAGCTCGAGCTCGCGATCGCCGCCACCGACACCTATAGGGCACGCGTGGACGAACGAGACCATGCCGGTGTCGTCGCTTCGCTCCGACCTTTCTTCGAACCATCGAGCGTGGCCGTCCTGGGCGCCTCTCCCCGGCCGGGCACAATCGGCGGCGAGCTCTTCCGCAACATCGTCGCGGGAGGCTTCACGGGGGACGCCTACCCGGTCAACCGCTCGGGCGAGCCCGTCGCCGGCATCGAGGGCTACTCGTCCATCGAGGACGTGCCGGGCCCGATCGATCTCGCCGTCGTCTGCCTTCCGGCCGCCGTCGTGCTCGAGGCGTCGGAGGCCGCGCTCGCCAAGGGCGTGAGGGCACTCTGCGTCATCTCAGCGGGCTTCGCCGAAGCGGGTCCGGAAGGGGCCGACCTTCAGGAGCGATTACTCACGCTCATTCGGGCGCATGGAGCACGGTTACTCGGCCCAAACTGCCTCGGGATCTCGAGCAGGGCGGTGAGCCTGAACGCGACCTTCGCCCCCGACGCCTTCCCGCCCGGATCGATTGGCTTCTCATCGCAGAGCGGCGCTCTCGGCCTCGCCCTCCTCGAGGAGGCGACCTCGCGCGAACTCGGGTTCTCGTCCTTCGTCTCCGTCGGCAACAAGGCAGATGTCTCCTCGAACGACCTGCTCGAGTACTGGGAGGAGGACGCCGGGACCTCTGTCGTGCTGCTCTATCTCGAATCGTTCGGGAATCCGCGGCGATTCGGTCGTATCGCCCGACGGGTCGCGCGCACCAAGCCGATACTCGCGATGAAGAGCGGCGTGACCAGCGCCGGCTCGCGGGCGGCAAGCTCCCACACCGCTGCGCTGGCCGGCTCTGAGGCGGCGGTTTCTGCGCTCTTCCGCCAAGCGGGAGTCACGCGCTGTTCAACGCTTCAGGAGCTCGTCGACCTTGCATCGCTCCTCTCGACCAAGCCCGCGACTCGCGGGCGGCGAGTTGCGATCCTCACCAACGCCGGTGGGCTCGGGATCCTCTGTGCAGATGCGTGCGACGCCGCCGGCCTAGAGATCCCTGAGCTCTCTCAGGCGACACAGGACGCGCTCGCCTCGGTGCTCCCCTCGGAAGCGAGCATCGTCAACCCGGTCGACATGCTCGGGTCTGCCTCAGCCGAGGGGTATGAGCGAGCGCTCCCGTTGCTACTTGCCGATCCAGCCGTCGACGCGGCAATCGTCATCTTCGTGCCGGCAGCCCGTGTCGAGATCGAAGACGTGGCGGCGGCGATCGCACGCGCTGGATCGGGCTCGCAGAAGCCCATCCTCCCTGTTCTCATGGCAGCGAAGCGCGCGCCCGGATCGTTCGCCTATCCGGAATCCGCGGCCCGGGCGCTCGGAAGCGCTGCGGAGCGTGCAGAGTGGCTGAGGCGACCGCTCGGGGCGGCGCTCGAGATCGAGTCTGTCGATTCGCACGCCGGCGCCGCGATCGTGTCTACTGCGCTCGACCGCTCGGACGACGTCTGGCTCGAGCCCGGAGAAGTCAGGGGCCTGCTCGCGGCCTACGGGATCCGGATGGTCGACGAGATCACGGCGCTCGACCCGGACCTCGCCGCTTCCGCTGCGACCGACCTCGGTTTCCCGGTCGTCGTGAAGACCGCCGAGGCCGGCGCCCACAAGACGGAAACCGGCGGCGTTGCCCTCGACCTCGCGGATGAGAGCGCGGTGAGGGAGGCCGCGACGAAGATCGGCGGACCGGTCCTCGTACAGCCCATGATCTCCGGTGGAGTCGAGCTCCTGGCCGGGGTCGTCCAAGATCCGGTGTTCGGCCCCTTGGTCGCCTTCGGCCCAGGAGGTGTCTTCGCCGAGTTGATCGGTGGAGCGCAGTTTTGCCTCGCTCCCGTGTCTGACGTCGACGCGCAGACCCTGGTTCACGGCGGGAAGACCGGACCGCTCATCGCCGGATTCCGCGGCCGGCCCGGAGCAGACGCAGCTGCGCTGATCGATCTCCTCGGTCGTCTTTCGCGCCTGGGCGAGGAACGCCCCGAAGTGGCCGAGCTCGACCTGAACCCAGTTCTCGGGCTCGAGGAAGGCTACGTCGTGGTCGACGCACGCGTCCGAGCTCACCGCGCTCCGCCCCCTACCAGGTCGAAGACCTGGTAGCGGCTCTGCGGTTTTCCCACACCGATTCTCAGCGCGTCCCCGGATTGCGAGCACGGCCGTGCACGTGACCATGGACTCGCAACGAAAGGAGAGCGCCATGAAGAACATCGTGATCGGCTACGACGGTTCGGAGTCGGCCGACCGTGCCCTCGAGCGCATCCCTACGCTCGTCGACAACGGCACCCAGGTGCACGTCGTCGCGGCGATTCATCGGCTCGCCGGCAAGGGCGGCATGGGGCATGATCCGATCGAGAAGGAGCTCCACGACGTGGATCTCAAGCACGCGAAGGCACGACTCGCCGACGCAGGCATCCAGGCGCACCTGTCGGAGGGGTACGGTGACCCGGCGACTGTCATCACCGCCCTTGCCGCGGAGGTCGACGCCGATCTCATCGTCATCGGCAACCAGCACAAGAGCCTGATCGAGCGGCTCCTTCTCGGCTCGGTGAGCAGCGGCGTCACCCACCACGCGAGGTGCGACGTCCTGGTGGTCCGATGAGCGCGCGTCCGGTCGAACAGGAGGCTTCCCGGCCGGCTTCGGAATCGACTCAGGGAGTCTTCGCCCGAGTGCTCTGCGGCGTCGACGGAACGCCTCAGAGCCTTGCCGCCGTCCGCCAAGCCGATCGGCTACGAGCCTCAGGCGGGAGCCTCACCGTGATCAGTGCACTCGACCTGGGCGCGACCGCACAGGCCGGATGGGCTGCGACCCAGGCGGCTGAGGTTCTCCGCGCAGAAGCCAAATCGGCGCTCGATGCGGCACGCGCTGAAGCACCGAACGCCGCGTTCAAGGTCGTCGAGGGAAGGCCTGATCAGGTCCTCCTCGACCAGGCCGGCCAGTTGAGCGCCACGCTCGTCGTCGTCGGAACGCACGAGATCTCGCGACCGATCGGAATCGCACTGGGAAGCGTTCCGACGATGATGCTGCACGAGGCGCGCTGCTCCTTGCTCGTCGCCCGAGAACGTCCGTCGGGTGCTGACACGCCGAGCTCGATCCTGGTCGGCGTCGACGGCTCCGTCGAGTCGGCCGCCGCCGTGGATGTCGCTCGTGCTCTCGGCGACCATCTGCAGGTCGACGTGCAACTGCTGGCCGTGCGCGAGGGGAAGGATTTCGACCAGTCCGCGGTCGACCTGATCGCGGACGACGTTCGCTACGAGGACGGAAAGCCGGTTGAGCTTCTCGTCGCAATGGCGGAGGACGACGGCTTGCTGATCGTCGGCAGTCGGGGTCTTCACGGCGTCCGTTCGCTCGGGAGCGTGAGCGAGCGGGTCGCCCACAAGGCGCGCTGCTCGGTGCTCGTCGTCAGACCGCCGCAGGTTCCGTGAGCAACCGCCTGCTGGCAGCCGGCGTCCTCGTGGCGATCGGCGCCGGCGGGCTGCTCCATCTCTCCGCGCAGCCCGCGGCGGGCGACGCGATCTGGGCGGTTGCCACGACCGTCGTTCTCGTGCCCCTCGCGATCTCGGTCGGACGCAGCCTCGTGCGCGGCGACGTCGGGGTCGACGCGATCGCGCTGGTAGCCATGGCGGCATCGCTGGCCCTTGGCGAATATCTCGCGGGCGCTGTCGTCGGCCTCATGCTTGCCGGAGGGAACGCGCTCGAGGACTCCGCCGCCGGCCGTGCCCGCCGCGAGCTCACAGCTCTCGTCGGACGAGCACCTCGATCGGCCTCGCGTCGCGTCGGCACAACGGTCGAGGAGGTGCCGGTGGATGCACTGGCGGTGGGCGATGTCGTCGTCGTCCGACACGGCGAGGTCATTCCGATCGATGGGCTCGTGATCAGCGCGGAAGCGGTCCTGGACGAATCGGCACTCACGGGTGAGCCGCTGCCCGTTTCCTACAGGCAGGGCAGTCCGGTCCGCAGCGGGTCGGCAAACGCCGGCGATGCCTTCGAGCTTCGAGCGACGAGGCCGGCATCCGAGAGCGCCTACGCCGCGGTTGTCAGACTCGTGCGCGACGCGGAGCGGCACAGGGCGCCCTTCGTCCGTATGGCCGACCGCTATGCGGCGTTCTTCCTGCCGGTGACCCTCGCCGTTGCCGGTCTCGCCTGGGGCTTGAGCGGCGATCCCGTGCGCGGCCTCGCCGTGCTGGTGGTCGCAACCCCGTGCCCACTCATCCTCGCTGCTCCGGTCGCGATTCTCTCGGGTGTGTCGCGCGCCGCCCGAGCGGGCGTGATCGTCAAGGGCGGTGCCGCGATCGAGCAACTCGGCGAGGCACGCACCGTCGTCGTGGACAAGACGGGGACACTGACGATGGGAACGCCCGACATCGATCGGATGATCCGGTTCGACGGCCTGGACGAGACAGAGATGCTCCGGCTGGCCGCATCGGTCGACCAGCTGTCTGCTCACTCGCTGGCAGAGGCGCTCGTCCTCGGCGCACGCCGACGCGACCTCGCCTTGGCCTTCCCGGACGATGTCGACGAGGAGCCCGGGCAAGGCGCTGAAGGAACCGTCGACGGCCGACGTGTCGCGGTGGGCAGCGAGGAATGGCTGAGGACGCGCGGCTACGCCATCCCACCCGTTGCGGTGCGAGAGCTGGACTCCGGCAACGGCGCCGGTCGTGCCAAGGTGCTTGTCGGTGTAGACGGGCGGCTTCTCGGGGCGATCGTCATGGCCGATCATCTCCGTCCGGACGCGCCCGAGCTGATCGCCGGCCTGCGCGCCGCCGGCATCCGCCACGTCGCCCTGGCAACTGGTGATCGGGCTGTCGTGGCCGAGGCGAACGGCCGCGAGATCGGCGTCGATCGCGTCTACAGCGAGCAGACCCCGGAGCAGAAGCTCGAGCTCGTCCGCTCCCTCCAGGAGACGCCCGACCTCCGACCGGTCGTCATGGTCGGCGACGGCATCAACGACGCGCCGGCGCTCGCCCTCGCGGACGTCGGCATCGCCATGGGGACGGCCGGGGCGACGGTTGCCTCGGAAACCGCCGATGCCGTCATTCTGGTCGATCGGGTTAGCCGCGTCGCCGACGCCATTCGCATCGGCCGGCGCTCGTTGCACATCGCCCGGCAGAGCGTCATCGCCGGAATCGGGCTGAGCCTGGTCGCCATGGGCTTTGCCGCAATGGGCCTCATCCCACCGGTGTACGGCGCGCTGCTTCAGGAGGGAATCGACGTCGCCGTGATCCTCAACGCCCTCAGGGCACTACGCGGTGGGTAGTAATCCGCACCTCGAATCGGCGCTCGTACCGATTCAGGCAGCTACCTGCGGACGAATCATTCGTACCGAGCACGCCCCAAGGAGGTCGAGAATGCAGCGACTCGCAGTCATCGCAAAGCTCAAGCCGGACTCCGAGGAACGAGCGGCAAAGCTGATCGAAGAGGGCCCGCCCTTTGATCCCAGCGAGATCGGGTTCCAGAAGCATTTCGTGTTCCTCGCGAGCGACCAGGTCGTCTTCGTGTTCGAGGGGGGCAACCTGAACGAGCTCGTGGCCAAGGCACTGAAGGACCCTTCGAGCACCGGAGCCCTGAGGAGCTGGGAACAGATCATCGAGGGGATGCCGCATGTCGCCCGCGAGATGTACAGCTGGCAGGATGGCGCCCACTTGACGGCTTCGTGGGACTAGCGCCTCGAGCTCGGGGACTTCGCCGCCAGCGAAGACGGAAGCTCAGCGGCGAAGGACTAGGAGCCCCGTTCCCAAGAGAAGACCTGCTGGGCCTTGCGCGGTGCGCCGGCCATCGCCTCGTGCCAGGCACGAGACGCCGCATGCAGAGTCGGATCCTCTGCCGAGAGCTCGATGGGAGGCTCGGTGCCCGGCGTTTCGAAGTCGAAGATGACCTCATGCTCGGTCAGCCAGACCGCGTGGCGCTTCAGGTGCGTCTTGTCGATGTCGAAGGGCGGCCCAAGGTCGAGGAGCTCTTCGGCGCGCTTTCTCGCACCATCCTTGAGTGGAACAACGACAACGAGGCGGCTCACGCCGGCGCCGCCGGAGCGAGATGTTCGGCAATTCGCTCGACGATTTCGCGCAGGGATCCGAACCCGTCCACGGCAGCGATTCTTAGGCGCTCGCGACCGCTTCGGCTGATGACCGCCGTCTGTCGAGACTGAATCCGGTCGGCCGGTAGGGTCGTGCCCACGCGTGTCAGCTCCGAGTAGCGAACCACGCTGGACGACGCGCGAGCACGGCCGGCTCCCGTCTCGAGGCGCAGGCCGGTCGGCCCGACAATGAGCTTGCCGACTCGTATTGGGCCGTCGCCCTCACGCCAGAGGACTGCATAGCTGCTGTGGAACATCGTGGTCTGAGTCTCGACGGGAGGCGTCTACTTCGCATCCGTACGCCGCCCGATCACGGTTGCGGTTTTGCCGCAACTGTCTCCGCGAGTGCACCGATGCAACGCACCGCCGGAAGCACGAGCCTGGGAAGATGCCCAGGGACGGGAGGACCCACGTTCTGATCGCCGGCGGCGGGGTCGCCGCTCTCGAGGCGATGGTCGCCCTCCGTGAGCTGGCAGGCGAGCTCGTCGACGTGGAGCTGATCTCCGCCGACCTCGACTTCTTCTACAGGCCTCTGGCCGTCGGCGAGCCCTTCGGCGTCAGCGAGGTGCTGCGCTTCGACCTTCCGACCCTGGCACGGGGATGCGGCGCGGCTCATCACCTCGGAACGCTCACGTCCATCGATGCCGAGGCGCACCAGCTGCGAACGAGCCGAAACACGATCTACCACTACGAAATCCTCCTGATCGCCATCGGAGCGCAGACGCGGGAGGCCGTTCCGGGCGCTCTCACCTTCCGCGGCGGGCCCGATGCCCCCCTCATCACCGGCCTCTTGAGCGACATCGAGCGAGGGGTCGTCGAGCGCATCGCCTTCGCCGTTCCTGGAGGAGTCACGTGGCCGCTTCCCCTCTACGAGCTCGCCTTGCTGACCGCTCAGCATGCTCGGGGCGACGCGGGCCGGGATATCGAGATCACGATCGTGACACCGGAGGAGGCGCCGCTCACCGTCATGGGGCCAGAGGCGAGCGAGACAGTCTCGGACCTGCTGGCCGAGAACGGAATCCTCTTTCTCCCCATGACGTACTCCGAGGCCTTCGCGCAAGGAGAGCTCAGGATGGTGCCCGGCCAATCGCTACGAGTCGACGCCGTGGTCTCGTTGCCACGGCTGAAGGGCGTCCCGCTTGCCGGTGTGCCGCAGGATGACGACCACTTCATTCCGGTCGACACCTCCTGTCGTGTGCCGGGGCTCGCCGACGTCTACGCGGCAGGTGACATAACGACCTTCCCGATCAAGCAGGGAGGCCTCGCCGCACAACAGGCGGATGTCGCCGCCACCGCCATCGCCAGGGCGGCGGGCGCAGACATCGCCCGAAAGACCTTCGACCCAGTCCTTCGCGCGCTGCTTCTCAGCGACTCGCCGGTCTTTCTTCGGGCTGAGGTCGCCGGAGGGCGCGGGCATGCATCGAGCGCGGACAGCGACGCGCTCTGGTGGCCGGCGGGCAAGATCGCCGCTCGCTATCTGAGCCCCTACCTCGCAGAGCACGCAGGCCTTGCGTACGGCGCGCGCGGAGGGCCGGCGTCACTCCTCTAGCAAGCCATGGGCCAGCGCGTAGCGAACGAGCTCGGCCCTGGTCGTGAGCCGCAGCTTCTGCATGATGTGCGCCCGGTGCGTCTCGGCCGTGCGAACCGAGATGAAGAGCGTCTTCGCAATCTCCTGATTGGTGTGGCCGAGTGCCAGCAGCCGTAGGACCTCGCGCTCGCGGTCGGAGAGCGGATCCTCCTCGGCCCGTGCCGCGGCCTCGGCCTCAGCGACGGCCATGCGGGCACCGAGAGCAGGGTGGACGTAGGGCTCCCCCGCCGCGACCTGCTTCAGGGCCGCGACGAGCTCCGAGTCCGCGGCCTCCTTGAGGACGTAGCCCGACGCGCCGGCGGCAAAAGCCTCGCGAACGTACCTGGGATCGTCCTCCATCGAGAGGACGAGCACTCGCGCCCCCGGCGCCTCGTTGAGGACGTCGGGGGTCGTTTCGATCCCGCTCCTGTCCGGGAGCACGACGTCCATGAGGATGATGTCCGGCTTGTGCTTGCGCACCTCGAAGATCGCATCGCGCGCGGTCCCCGCCTCTGCGACGGTCTCGAAGCCGCCGTCCGAGTCGAGGAGCATTCGCAGACCCGATCGCACGACCGCGTGGTCGTCCACGATGACGATCCGAATGGGCTTCAGACCGGTACCTCGACGACGATCGTCGTGCCGGCAGTCGAGGACTCGATCTCGAGCCGGCCTCCGATCAGACCGATTCGCTCGCGCATCCCGATCAACCCGAGTCCGTCGGTGCTGTCCTCGTCTGCCGAGATTCCGCGGCCATCGTCCTCGATCACGGCCGTGACCTTACCCGGCTTCGTCTGCAGGACGATGCTCACGTGCTGCGCCCGTGCGTGCTTGACGATGTTGGTCAACGCCTCCTGCACCACCCGGTAGAGCACCGTCTCGACCTCGCTGGGCAGACGCACGTCGGGAAGCCGCGACTCGAGCTGGGTCTCGATGCCCGTCTGCTCACCGAAGGTCGAGGACAGCCGCTCGACCGCCGGGCCGAGGCCGAAGTCGTCTAGCGCCTTGGGGCGCAGCTCAACTGCCAGGCGTCTCACGTCCTGCAGCGTGACGTTCACGAGCTCCCGCAACTCCGCCACCGCCGACGGAAAGCGCTCCGTGCCCTGGGCATCCTCGATGGCCTTGAGGCCGAGGAGAATCGAGGTCAGCGCCTGGCCCGTTTCGTCGTGCAGCTCGCGCGAGAGCCTGCGGCGCTCCTGTTCCTGCCCGGTGACGATCCGCTGAACCGTCACGCGCGCGACGCGATGGGACAGATCGACGGCGACCGCCGCGCGTGACGCGAACCGCTGCGCGAGGCGCAGGTCGGCGTCGCTGAACCGAGGGTCGAGCTGGCGCCGGTCGAGCGCCATCAGCACGCCGATCGACTCGCCTCTGACCTGCAGCGGAGTCCAGAGACCCGCCCGCGCCCCGACGCGCCGCATCAGCTCGGGATCCGCGTCGGGATCATCGATGACCGAGTCGACGCGCACAGCCGTCCCGTCGCGAAAGACGCGGCCGCTCTTCGAGCGCTCGATGGAAAGGCGGTGTCCGACGAGCTCCGCTTCGCCTTCACCGTGGGCGGCCGCGATCTCCAGGGAGTCCTCGCCTGCCCGGGTCAGGATCGCGACGAAGCGGGCGTCGATGAGCTCGCTCATCCTCTCGACGATCAGGTGCAACACCCGGCCCGGCTCGATGTCGCTGAGCATCGCTGCCGTGATCTCCTCCAGCGACTCGAGCTGCTGGGCCCACGCGCGACTCGACTCGTACAGACGCGCGTTCTCGATCGCAACCGCCGCCTGTGACGCGAGCAGGGTCACAAGCTCCTCGTCCTCCTCGGTGAAGTCGGCGCCAGCTTCCTTCTCGGTCAGATAGAGGTTCCCGTAGGCAACACCGCGGAGCAGGATCGGGACGCCCAGAAAGCTCCTCATCGGCGGATGATTCGCCGGAAAGCCGACCGAGCGCTCGTCCTCGGCGATGTCGTGCAGCCTGAGCGGCCTCGCGTCGCGGATGAGCACGCCGAGGATCCCTCGCCCCCGGGGGAGGTCGCCGATCGCGGCATGCGTCTCAGGGTCGATCCCGTGGGTGACGAACCGCTCCAGCTCGCGCCCCGAGCTGTCGATGACGCCGAGCGCCGCGTAGCGCGCCCCCGTCAACTCGGCGGCGGTTTCGGCGAGGAGCTGGAGGAGCGCGTCGAGCGTGAGCTCGGAGCTGATCGCGATTCCGGCCTCAACCAGGCCCTGGAAGGACGATTGGCGCTCCCGAGAGGTCACGCGGGGAGTATCCGCAATAACTGCTGACGGTTCAAAACGGGGATTCCCCGATGGCCGACGAGCCCGGCGACCGTACCTTCAGCCCAGGCAAAGGCCAAAGGAGGAACCATGAAGCAGATCCTGATCGCAACCGACGGCTCCCCTTCCGCGCAGGAGGCGGTCGACGTCGGGCTCGAGCTCGCCAAGGAGCAGGGCGCCGATGTCACGTTCGTGCACGTTGCCCCCGTGGAGGAGATCCGCGGCGGCCGGGGCGGAGCTCACGCCCTGACGCAGCGGGAGGAGCTCGACGAGTCCGAGACGGCGTTGAAGGACGCCGGAGCGGCTGCCGAGGCGGCCGGCGTCTCGTACGCACTCGAGCGCTTCGCTGGCGAGACCGTCGAGACCATCGTCGCACTGGCCGACTCCAAGAACGCCGACATGATCGTCCTCGGCAACCGCGGCCGGAGCCCCCTCACCGCGGCACTTCTCGGGAGCGTCTCGCAAGGCGTTCTCCACCACGCCAAGCGGCCGGTCCTCGTCGTCAAGACCACCCAGGTGCCCGCGGAGTCGCCTGCCTAGATCAGACGGAAGCCGGCGGAGGCGACTCCGCCGGCTCCAACTCGAAAGGAGACAACGGAATGAAGATCCTGCTCGCATACGACGGCTTCGAGCAGAGCAAGCATGCGCTCGAGGAGACTGCGAAGCTCGCAACGGACGGCAAGGGCGAGATCACGGTGCTGAGCGTCGTCCCGCCGGACGCCCGTCCCTCGAAGTCCGGAGGACACGTCATGCTGCGGCCCCATGCACACGAGGACGTCGCACGGGCACACAAGTACCTCCGCGAGCTCGGCATCCCGTCCGAGATGAAGATGGCCAATGGCGACCCTGCTGAACAGATCGTCGCCGAAGCGACGGCGGGCGGCTACGACCTCGTGGTCGTCGGGTCTCGTGGACGCGGGACCTTGGGGAGAATCTTCCTCGGCAGCGTCAGTACGGAGGTAGTGGCCAACGCGCCCTGCCCGGTGCTCGTCGCTGGAGCGGACATTACCGAGAGGATCGAGCCGGCAGAGTCTCGCGCCTGAAAGTGAAACGACATCCGGCACTCGTTCCGCTTTCACACGACCACCACCACGGTCTTGTGCAGGCTCGCCGCCTGCGGCGTGCAGCGGAGGGCTCTGACCCTCAGCATCAGCGCCAAACCGCGAAGGAGTTCGTCACCTTCTTTGCCAGCGAGGGGGCCGGGCACTTTCGCGACGAAGAGGAGTTCCTACTCCCCCTGCTCGCCGATCGCCCCGACCCTGCAGGCGAGCTCCTTGCCGAGATCGCAGCCCAGCACGCGTCAATTCGTGCGCTCACCGGCGAGCTTCGTCAATCGATCCACCAAGGATCGGTGGACTCGGGCGTACTCGAGCGGCTCGGCGAATTGCTCGAGCGTCACATCAGACTCGAGGAACGCAGCCTCTTTCCACTGATCGAGACCGTCGCGACCGACGCAGAACTCGACGCCCTGTCGCTCCCGGCGCGGACGCTCGACCCGGTGACGGAGGGAAGCCCCGTGATCAACCTGACCGCCGGCAACGGAAGCGGACCGCTCTGGGGCACGGCCAGTGAGGATCTCAACGCGACTCTGCTCGCGTGGCACGCACACGAGGCCACACCGGAGCAGGTCAACGACGAGCGGGACGTACTGCTCATCGGCATCGATGGGACGGCCGAGATTTTCCTCGATGGCGCGCCCCATCCCTTCGGCGCGGCGCGCGCCGTTCTCGTGGAGAAGGGATCGCCGTTCTACATCAGGCCAGGAGCGATGGGTGTTCGGTATCTGTCGGTTCACCTCAGGCGACCCGGGCTCCAGATTGCGTCGCACGCCGCCGCGAGTGGTCAGCTCCCGAAGTCGACCGACTAGAAGAAGGCCAGCGAGGGCACTGGGGGCTGGCGCGGCCTATCCTCCTGCCCCTGATCCTGCCCCGGGCCAGTCTGGCGCGACCGGGTCTCCGGCCGCGCCAGAGCGGCGAGCCTCAGGCCGCCAGTTGGCCGTGCGGGTCAAGCACGAACTTCTTGGCCGCTCCGCCGTCGAAGTCGTGATACCCCTGCGGCGCCTCGTCCAGCGTGATGATCGTGGCGTTCACGGCCTTCGCGATCTGCGCGCGGTCGTTGAGGATCATCTGCATCAGCCCATGGTGGTACTTCATGACCGGGCACTGGCCGGTGGCGAAGCTGTGGGACTTTGCCCAACCGAGCCCGATCCGGATCGACAGCGAGCCCTGCTTGGCCGCTTCGTCGACTCCGCCGGGGTCGCCGGTCACGTAGAGGCCGGGGATACCCAGCTTGCCGGCCACTCGGGTGACGTCCATGATCGAGTTGAGCACTGTGGCAGGCGCTTCCTGGCTCGCCTCTGATCCGTGGCCCTTCGCCTCGAAGCCGACGGCGTCGACGGCGGCGTCGACCTCGGGGACGCCGAGGATCTGCTCGATCTGGTCCTTCGGGTCGCCCTTGGTGAGGTCGATGGTCTCGCAGCCGAAGCTCCGCGCCTGCGCCAGACGCTCGGGGATCATGTCGCCGACGATCACGACTGCAGCTCCCAGGAGCTGGGCCGAATGCGCCGCGGCGAGTCCCACTGGGCCGGCGCCGGCGATGTAAACGGTCGAGCCGGACGTGACGCCGGCCGTGTAGCAGCCGTGGTAGCCGGTCGGGAAGATGTCCGAGAGCATCGTCAGGTCGAGGATCTTCTCCAGCGCCTGCTCCTTGTCGGGGAACTTCAGCAGGTTCCAGTCCGCGTAGGGCACGAGCACGTATTCCGCCTGACCACCCACCCAGCCGCCCATGTCGACATAGCCGTATGCCGAGCCAGGCCTGTCAGGGTTGACGTTCAGGCACACGCCCGTATTGCCGGTCTTGCACATGCGGCAGCGCCCGCAGGCGATGTTGAACGGCACCGAGCAGAGGTCACCCTTCTTGATGAACTCGACGCCGGGCCCGGTCTCGATCACCTCGCCGGTGATCTCGTGTCCGAGGATCAACCCCTCGGGCGCGGTCGTGCGGCCGCGGACCATGTGCTGATCCGAGCCGCAGATGTTCGTCGCCACGCACTTCAGGATCGCCCCGTGCGGAACCTTGCGTCCGACGTTGGCCGGGTTGACGCCCGGACCATCCCTCAGCTCGAAGGACGGAAAGTCGATGTCCTGTACCTCGACTTTGCCTGCGCCCATGTATGCGACGCCTCTGTTCTCAGCCATACCTACTCCTCTCCTCCGTGTCTGTTGCGTTTGTCGAAACCGATGCCTCCCGGCCCTCGATGTCGCCCTGCGTTCCCTGCGGCGGCTCGGGCTCGTCGAACTCGCGCGGCCGCGCGACCAGGTCGTAGGCAACCGCTGCCAGAATCGCCCCGAGGACCGGGCCGATGAGGTAGGCGGGAAGATCGCCCCAGAAGGCGTCTCCGCCCCCGACGGCGGCAACGACCAGGGGGCCGAACGTGCGCGCGGGGTTCAGCGATCCTCCCGTGAGCGGGCCTATCACCAGGATTGCGGCCGCCACCGCCAGGCCGATCATCAACCCTGCCCAGCCACCCGGCGCGCGCCTGTCCACCGCGAGCGCCATGATCGCCGTCACCAGCAGGAAGGTGCCGAGCGCCTCCGCGACGATGGCCTGGATGTAGGTCGTGCCGTCCGCGATGCTGGTTTGTCCGGTACCGAGGTCAATCGCCTCGCTGCCGAAGATGGCTGGGATCAGCGCCGCCCCTACGAGTGCGCCGATCAGCTGGGCGCCGACGTAGCTCGGGACATGCGGCCATGGGAAGCGGCGGACCGCTGCCAGCGATACCGTCACGGCGGGATTGAGGTGTGCGCCCGACGTGTTGCCGAACGCGTAGATCGCCAGGGCGATCGCGAGCGCGAACGTAATAGCGACCATGCCGAGGCCGGCGTAGTCGAGCGTCCCGTCGCCGAGCGTGAGCGCCGCGACCACTGACCCTGCTCCGAAGAAGACCAGGATCGCCGTCCCGATTGCCTCCGCCAGCAGACGCCGCAGCAGATCGGCACTCACGTCGCGGACTCCAAGGTCGCGCTCCTTCGGTTTTGCGCCGAGCGCGCTGCTCTGTCCGAGTGAGTGGCTCGACGACTCTCCCCGGGCCTACCCGAAGCGAGCCTTGCCAAACCCGCCGAGTCGAGCGAGCTACGGCGTGTACTCGGCCAGCCGGGCGCGAAGATCCCGGCAGCGGGCCTCGAGCTGGTCGGTGCGCGCGTGGGTCTCCCAGTGGACGGGGTGTTCGCGCCCACCGTGGCAGCCCGCAGCCATCGCGAAGGCATAGCTCCAGCTCGCCATGTGAGCCTCGAGCTCAGCCACCGCGCGACCCAGGTCGGCCTCCAATCGGTCCCGCATCGCGTCCATTGAATCGTGGGCCCCGGACGAACCCGATCGCCGGCCATCGGCGCCCGGCGATCAGCCCAGCTCGGCGTAGCCTTCATTCGACTGCCGGCCGCGTTGCCCGCCATCACGCGGCGGTCGCCAGATCGCCGCGCTTGTCGGCGATGCCTTCCAGGAGCTTGGCAAAGGCGGCAACGAACTTCTCGATGCCTTCGCGCTCGAGCGTGGCCACGACGTCGTCGTAGTCGATGCCAGCGGCCTCCAACTGAGTCGGCAACAGGCTTGCTTTCATCATGCTCGACTCGAGCCGGCGCTCGACGCGGCCGTGATCCTGGAAAGCACGGATCGTCTCCTCGGGCATCGTTGCGATCGTCTGCGGCCCGATCAGCTCCTCGACGTAGAGCGTGTCGCGGTAGGCCGGATCCTTCGCCGACATCGATGCCCACAGGCACCGCTGCTTCGTCGCTCCGTACGCGGCGAGTGCCTGCCAACGCTCACCGGCGAAGGCCAACTTGTACTGCTGGTAGGCGAGCTTGGCGTTTGCGATTCCGAGTCGCCCCTTGAGGTCAGCCCGCCCGAGCTCGTCGAGGCGGCGGTCGGTCTCGGTATCGACCCGCGAGACGAAGAAGCTGGCCACCGAGTGAACGCGCCGCGGATCGCCGCCGGCGGCGACAAGTCGTTCGAGGCCGGCAAGGTAGGCCTCGATCACCTGACGATGCCGTTTGAGCGAGAAGATGAGGGTGACGTTGATCGATCGACCTCGGGCGGTCATTTCCTCGATGGCGCTGACTCCGGCGTCGGTCGCCGGAATCTTGACGAGGAGGTTCGGCTTGGCGATCGCCTCGTGCAGCATGGTCGCCTCGTCGATCGTCGCTTTCGTGTCGTGAGCCAGATTCGGGTCGACCTCGATGGAGACGTAGCCGTCGTCGCCCTGGCCACGCTCCCAGATGGGTCGGAGAAGATCGCAGGCGGTGGCAACGTCCCGCATTGCCAAGTCGAGAAAGACACGCTTCACGTCGCCGACCGGGTTCGCCGCAATCTGTGCGTTGTACGCGTGACCGCGCGACAGCGCCTTCTCGAAGATCGACGGATTCGAGGTGACGCCGACGACGGCGTCCTCGTCGATGGCACGCGCGAGCCCGCCCGAGTCGATCACGTAGCGTGAGAGGAAGTCGATCCAGACGCTCTGGCCGAGCGCTGAGAGCTCATGGAGGCGAGACGTCGCCGCGGGCACGTCAGGCCGCCTTCCCAGCAATCTCGAGCCGGTTGAGACCGTGCGCGATGACGACCGGGCGGTCCGCCGTGCGCGCGACGCCGCGGGAGACGCTGCGCCCGACCTTCCGGCGGCGCGAGCCAACGACCACGAACCTGGCGCCGCGGCGGCGGGCGAACTCGGCGATTCGCCGCCGCGGTGCGCCCTCGAGGATCTCGCCGTCGGCGTCCACACCGGCCGCCGCGGCGATCTCGAGCGCCCCGTCGAGCACGCGCAGCCCTCGCGCCATCTCGGCCGTCAGCCGACGCTGGTAAACCGGCGTGCCCAGGAAGCCGGCCGGGCCGCGCCGGACGTAGACGAACACGATCGGCGCCTGGAGCTCCGCGGCGAGGTTCACTGCCGTCTCGACGGCGACGGCGTTCGTCGAGGAGCCGTCGACGGCGGCGACGATCGGCGCGGCGTGGGTCTGGTGCGCGGTCGTCTTCCGCCGACGGTCGTTGGCCCTTGTTCTGGCAGTCATCGAGATCGCCTCCCTGGCGTTACCTCGGTCAATGTCTTCATCCAGGTTGCCCTGAGAGGAGTGCTCCGGCCATGGGGCCGAGAGCCCATTTGGGTGTAGCGACGAGTCCACGCTGACCTCGCTGCAGCCAGGTCATCTGCCGTCCGCTCCACATGAGGTCTCGACGTCCGCGAGATGGGTTGGCAACCCGATTACGGCGACGGCCGATGCCAGCCAATCTCAAGGAAGCGACTGAAGGAGGAACTGATGGCCGGCTCGATCATCTGCGGCACGAACGACTCAGAGTCCGCGAAGAGGGCAGCGCGGGTCGCCCGCGACCTAGGAAGCAACCTCGGATTCCGGCTCGTGTTCGTCCACGTCCTCGAGCCCGGTTCTCCCCACGAGAAGATCAGCGCCGTTGCCGAGCGACTGCACGAGCTGACAGATGGCTGCACGGACGTCGACTGCGGCGCCAGCTGGGTCGTCGATGTCGGTCACCCGGTCGATCGGCTGATCGCCGCTGCAGTCGACGAGGAGGCAAGCTTGATCGTGGTCGGGTCACAGGGGACGCGCTCGTCCTTGCTCGGCAGCGTCTCCGCCGAGATTTCGCGCCGGGCACCTTGCCCGGTCCTCGTCGTGCCTCCCGGCGCCGACCAGCACCTGCCTGCCGGCGACGGACATGTCGAGCTCGGCGGGGGCGTTCGCTCGACGGACGGGAGTTAGGACTCTTCGATGTCTGACGTGGCCAACAGACGCCAATCTCTCGGTAGCAACGGCCGAAGAGGCCCAGTACATCAGGAGCCCACGTCCGATAGCGCCTTTGCGCTGGCCACTTCAGCGCTGGCTCTAACGATGCTCACGCTCTTCGCGGTTCTGATCCTTGCCGACGTCCTAGGGCTTACTCAAATGCTGCCGTTCTTCGTGCTTCCGCCAGCGTTGCTCGCCGCCTCAGGGTTCTTCCTGTGGCGCTGGGCGACAGGAGAAGCCGAGGCGTCAGCCGCCCGGGAAATCGTCAATCGCCAGCGTCAGAAGGGAAGGCAGCCATGACGCGGGTAGCGATCAACGGCTTCGGCCGAATCGGCAGGAACTTCCTTCGTGCCTATCTCGAGCGCGATCCCAACTTCGAGGTAGTGGCGATCAACGATCTCGGCGACCCGAAGACGATGGCTCACCTGCTCGAGTTCGACTCGCTTCTCGGCCGGCTCCCTGGCGGAGTCGAGGTCGACGCCGGCTCGAAGACGATCACCGCCGGGGGCCAGCAGCTGCGGGCCTTCTCGATCCCCGAGCCCAAGAACCTCCCCTGGCGGGAGCTCGGCGTCGACGTGGTCGTCGAGTCGACCGGACGCTTCGTGAAGCGCCAGAAGGCACAGGCGCATCTCGACGCGGGCGCGCACAAGGTCGTGATCTCGGCCGTCGCCAATGACGCGGACGTCATGCTCGTCCTCGGCGTCAACGACGACGCCTACGACCCGACGCGCCACCGGGTCGTCTCGAACGCTTCGTGCACAACGAACTGCGTTACGCCGCTCGCGAAGGTCCTCCACGACGCATTCACGATCGAACGCGGCTTCATGACGACCGTGCACGCCTACACGGCCTCGCAGCCGCTCCTCGACGCGCCGCACAAGGACCTGCGTCGGGCGCGCGCTGCGGCGATCAACCTGATTCCGACCACAACCGGCGCTACACGCGCACTCGGAACCGTCTTGCCCGAGCTCCACGGCAGGATCGACGGGATCGCGATCAGGGCGCCGATCCCGGTCGGCTCGATTGTCGATCTGGTCGTAGAGGTCTCGCAACCCGCCGGCCGCGATGAGGTGAACGCTGTCTTTCGCAACGCCGCGGACCAGGGCCCCCTCGACGGGATCCTTCGCTATGCGGACGAACCCCTCGTCTCGAGCGACATCGTCCGCTCTCCTTACTCGTGCGTATTCGACAGTCCGCTAACGATGGTCGACGACCGACTCATGAAGGTCTTCGGCTGGTACGACAACGAGTGGGGCTACAGCTGCCGCCTCGTCGACCTTGTCAATCTCGTGGGGACAGAACGATGAGCGAGCGGGAGCGCTTGCCGCAAGAGCAACTCGTCGCGATTCCAGGCGAGGAAGCGGACGTCCGCATCAAGCGCGCCTACGACCCGGTCGGGGCGACGGACGGGTACCGCGTTCTGGTCGATCGGATCTGGCCGCGTGGAGTTAGGCGCGAGGAGGTCCACCTGGACGAGTGGGCGCGCGAGCTCGCGCCAAGCACCGGGCTCCGACGCTGGTTCGGGCACGATCCCGCGCGCTTCGAGGAGTTCCAGCGCCGTTACATCGAGGAGCTCGCCTCCCAGGCGCAAAAGCTGCGGGAACTACGCGCGCGCGCACGCGAGGGAACGCTGACGCTCGTCTACGCGGCCCGAGACACCGAGCACAACGACGCGGTCGTGCTTGCGGAGCTCTTGCGCCGCGGGACGACCGGGCTCTGAGGCACACAGTGCCGTCCCCGCTTGAGGCGCTCGGCCTGCTCGGGATCGCGATCTCGGTGCTGGCCTACGTGCCTCAGGTCGTTCACCTTGCTCGGGAGCATTGCTCGGCGGGCATCAGCCGACGCGCATGGGCGATGTGGCTCGCAAGCGGACTGCTCGTAGGCACGCTGGCCGTCTCCCGTCGTGACCCGGTGTTCATCCTGCTCCAGATCGCCAACCTGAGCTCGACGGCCGTCATCCTCTTCCTCTCGTGGAGGTACCGCGGCATGGCGTGCGCAGTGCACGCCCACGAACGGGTCAGGGCTGAATCAGTCCGCGCCTGATGGCGTAGCGGGTGAGCTCGACGCGGTCGCTCATCCCGAGCTTGTCGAGGATGTTCTGGCGATGGCGTTCGACGGTCTTGATGCTGATGAAAAGCGCCTTCGCAATGTCCTTCGAGGTGTACGCCTCGGCGATCAGTTTCAGCACTTCGAGCTCGCGCGGCGTCAGGACGTCGAATTTCTCTTCTCCGCGGCCGCCGCGCTCGACGTAGTCGCGGACGAGCGTCGTCACCGCGGAGGGATAAAGGAAGGAGTCGCCGCGCATCGCGGCACGGCAGGCGTCGACGATGTCGGTGTCGGCGCCGGATTTCAGCACGTAGCCCGAGGCGCCGGCCTTCAGGGCCTCGTAGAGGAACTGCTCGCTGTCGTGCATCGACAGCATCAGCAACTTGATCTCGGGCTTGCGCTTGTGCAGCTCGGCTGCGGCCTGAATGCCCGTCATGCGGGGCATCGAGACGTCCAGGATTGCCAGGTGGACGTCTTCCGCGAGTGCCTTCTCGACTGCTTCGGCGCCATCCTCCGCCTCGGCGACAACCTCGAGATCGGCGTTGGCGTCCAGCACCTTGCGCAGCCCCGAGCGGACGATGGGGAAATCGTCGGCGATCAGGATCCGCGTCACCAGGGGGATCGTCATCAGGCCTGCGCCTCCACCTCATTCGCGACGCCGGTCGCCGGAACCTCGAGGCGCACCTCGACTCCTCCGCCCGAGGCTGGCCCGATCGCAAGCGCACCGTCCACAAGCAGCGCGCGCTCGCGCATGCTGCGCAGACCACCGTGCTCAGTGGGCGTCGAGGCGCCGAAACCGCGTCCGTCGTCAGCGACGCGGAGGAGGACGCCGTCGCGGCTGGATTCGAGCGCGATGGTCACTCGGCTGGCCCGAGAATGGCGCGCGACGTTGGTCAGGCTCTCCTGCGCGATCCGATAAATAGCTAGCTCGGCTTCGGGCGAGAGCTTCGGCAGCGACGTGTCGAATTGGCGCTCGACCCGAACGCTTGTGAGACGCCCGAACGTCGTTGTCAGCTCGGTGAGGGCGCTCACAAGCCCCAGATGCTCGAGCATTTCCGGGCGGAGCTCGCTCGAGATCCGGCGCACCTCGTCGAGCGCTCGGCGGACGACCTGCTTCGCCTTGTCGATCTCCTCCCGCTGCTCGGGAACGGTGCCCGCAATCGAGTCGAGGTGCAGGAGCACGCCGGTCAGTAGTTGGCCCACCTCGTCATGCAGGTCGCGAGCTATCCCGACGCGTTCGGCCTCCTGCGCGGCAAGCACCCGTCGGCCGGCCTGCACGCGCTCGCTTTCGAGCCGATCGAGCATGTGGTTGAAGGCTTGGACGACCCGACCGACCTCGTCCTCCCGACCGACCGGCAGCCGCTGGCCCGGACGCAGCAGGTCGACCGCGTCCATCCGCTGCGCGAGAAGCGCGAGCGGCGTGACAGCCCGCCGCAGCAACACAGCGTTCGCCAACACGCTGACGACGAGCCCTGCGATGACGATCAACGCCTGGACGGGCGCGATTGGCGCGCTGATCTCGACCGGAGACACGAGAAGCAGGATCGCAATCACGGCCAGCAGCCCCGCGTTGACCGCGAAGACCCGCCAATAGAACGGCAACGTTCGGGTTCCCATGACCGCGACGTTAGCGCGGCACCCCGTTCGTGGGCGGGGCTCAATCGCAAAACCGTGCTGACGCGCCGAAATGGGGCCTCCGCCCCATGGCGATCGCGCTGGGCTCAGGGCACGATCGAAGAGAGCTTCGCAGTTCCCGACCGGAGAGGAGGCCGAGGTGAACGCAGTGGCGGAAAGAGCGAATGAGACCGTGCTCGTCACGGCCGAGGGCTACGAGCGGCTCCGATCCGAGCTCGAGATGCTGCGAGTGGACGGTCGCCGCCAGGTGAACGAACGCCTGCGCGAGGCCCGCGAGGACGGCAGCCTGGCCGACAACCCTCCTCTTTACGACGTGCTCGTCGAGCAGGCACAGCTCGAGCGGCGGATCGCAACCCTCGAGGCACAGGTAGCGGCGGCACAGATCGCCGTGCCCTCGGCCACCGGTGTTGCCGAAATCGGCACCAGCGTGCGGGTGCGCGACCTCGCGACCGGCGAGATCGCCGAGTACGAGCTCGTCGGGGAAGTCGAGTCCGACGCCGGTAACGGACGAGTCTCGATCGCTGCGCCCGTCGGTTACGCCCTTGCGGGTCGGGGCGCGGGCGATCGCGTCGAGGTCGAGACTCCGAGGAAAACGGTCTCCCTCGAGATCCTCGCCGTCTCGCCGCTCGTGGGCGCCGAGCTCGCGCAGAGCGCCGCGGCATGACTAGCGCCACCCCCAGGTCCCGTGGTGCAGGCTTGCGCGTCGCCGTCCTCCAGCACGAGCCACAGACCGGTCTCGGAGCCTTCTCGGGCCTGCTCGACGAGGCCGGCGTCGACTACGAGGTGTTCGAGACGAGCTGGGCTGCGCGTCTCCCGGACATCGACCGGTTCGACGGCACGATCGTGCTGGGCGGCAGTCTCGGAGCCCACGATCCTGCGCTGCGCGAGACCCGCCGCTGGATCCATGACGCCATCCAGTGGAACATGCCCTTCCTGGGCATTTGCCTCGGAGGTCAATTGCTCGCCCGGGCGCTGGGCGGCTTCGTTGAGCGTGCCTCGCGCCCGGAGGTGGGCGTCACCGACATCTACCTGACCGACGCCGCCAGGCGGGACCCGCTGTTCGGCGATCTCCCCCGACCGTTCTCGGCATTCTCCTGGCACGCGGATGCGTTCAGGCTCCCCAGACGGTCGATCCCCCTGGCCGGCTCGATCGCCTGTGAGCATCAGGCGTTCCGGTTCGGCGCGAATGCCTACGCGCTCCAGTTCCACCCCGAGGTACGGCCGGAGGATCTCGCGCGCTGGGCTGCAGTGCCGGCCTATCAGGAACTCCTCGAGCACGCCGGTGCGGACTGGGGCGACGTCATGTCGGCCCTGGAACGGGCCAGGCCCAAGCTTGACGCCCTCGCCGCGCATCTAATCGAGGCCTGGGTGGGTCTGGTCGCCGATGCGGCTACCGCGCTCGAGCGACAGTCTCGAGTGGCGGTCTGAGCGTCGTCATGGAAACCGGTCGCGAATGCACGAGGTGACCTTCAGCGGTCTCCGCCTGCTCAGCGCGCCTGGAAGGGTGATGACGCCGCGGCCGGCAAGCGAGCTGCTCGTCGCAGAAGCCCGCGCGCGGATGGTCGACCGCCACGCCCGCGTCGCAGACGTCGGAACGGGCAGCGGTGCAATCGCAGTCGCGATCGCACGCGCTTGCCCCCAGGTCGAGGTGTGGGCGACGGACACGAGCCGCTGCGCCGTCCTGCTCGCCCGGGCAAATATCCAGCGCCATGGGCTCGAAGAGCGGGTCTTAGTCCGCCATTGCCACCTGCTCGACGAGGTGCCGGCTCCGGTCGACTTGATCGTCGCCAACCTTCCGTACCTGCCGGCGTCGGTCGCAACCGAGCATCCAGACCTCATGACCGAGCCCTTCGAATCCGTCTTCACCCCCGGCGATGGTCTCGACCCGTACCGGCGGCTTGTGGACGCCGCGAGCACGTGGCTTGCCGAGGACGGAGAACTCCTCCTGCAGTTGCACCGACGCATCGTGTCGGCCACCCGCGCCGAGCTTCCGTTTCTCCGGTCCGAGCTCGACGCCCCTTCTTTGTTACACGAGCCAAGCGCCGCGGCACTCGCCGCCTAACCGGGCCGCGGTTGGCTCGACCCAGGCCCCGGCACTCCGGCACATCGGGCAACGCTCGGGCAGTTCGCGACAGACGATGCCGTAGCCGCAACCGGAGCAGAGAAGTTCCAGCTTTCGCGGCACCGAGAGAGCGGCGGCGTGTGGCCCGGGCGTGCGACTCATCGGGCTCGTTTCCTTCATGGAGCCAGCGTGCCCGCTTGCCCTCCTCACGCCTATGGGGTTCCGGCCCCATTTGTCGGGCTCGGGCCGGGCCGAGATGGGGTCGCGCACCGATGTCCGTCAGATGTGTTCTCGGCGATGCTGGGACTAACGAAAGGAACTCTCATGAGCACATCGATCATCTGCGGCGTCGACGGGTCGGCTGACTCTCAGGCAGCCCTCGCCCTCGCCGAGCGGCTTGCAGACCGGCTCGGGACGAGGCTCGTCCTGGCCCACGTCGCCGAGCTCGAACACATTCCGTACGCCGCCGCCGCTCCCTTCGCCGGCGGGGCGGGCCCGATTGCGGTGGAGGAGGAGATCGACTTGAAGAAGGAAGCCGCCGAGCGCTTGCTCGAGGAAGTCGCCGATGCCGCCGGCCTGGCCGGCGCAGAGCGCAGAGCAACCGTTGGCCTGCCCGCCGAGCGACTCGCCGATCTCGCCGACGAGGAGGACGCGGAGCTGATCGTTGTCGGCTCGCGCGGGCGCGGAGCCTTCAAGGCCGCCTTTCTCGGCAGCGTTTCGAACAGCCTGGTCGGCGTCGCTCGTTGCCCCGTGGTCATCGTGCCGCCAGGCGCCACCGAGCGCTGATCAGACATCGGCGTGTCACTGGACTTGGCGGACAGCTCGTCAGGCGACACGCGCTCTGTCTCCTGACCTGGTTTCACTTTCAACGATGGGTCGGGAAGGATTAGACGATGCTCTGGCGGGTCGTTCGGTTCACGGCCTTGCTGCTCGTGTGCGCCATCTCGGCGGCTGCGGGCGCGTACCTTCTTGTTCAGGCCTTTGCCTCGACAGTCGAGCCCTTCTCGCTCGGTACGGTAAGGGTCAGGGCCGTTCCGTCTTTGGATGGCCGCGTCGATGTCTACGTTCCCATCGTCGACTGGGGGGTCCGGGCGTCTCCTTACGCCGCGCCGGTGGCATTGGAGGTGCGCTTTCGCTCGCTCGATCGGGAGGAGGCTCTCGATTCGCTTCGGGGCGGCGCCTCCGCTCGCGAGAGTCTTAGCGACCTGCGAAGCGAGGTAGCCGAAATCGGTCGCACGGCGATTCTTCGATCGATCCTTCTGGGGTTTGCCGGAGGCGTCGGCGGCGGAATGTTGGGAGGTGCCGTGGTGGGCGCAGCGCTGCGCCGGCGGCGATGGTTGGCGTACGGCGCCGCGATCGGGCTTCTGGTTCCGATCGCCTACGCAGGAACCGTCCTGGTGACCCTTCGTCACGTCGACTACGCGGCCTTCGAGCGGCCGACGTTCTACGCCCAGGGGCGCGAGCTGCCGCGGCTGCTCTCGCTCTCGGAACAGCTTCTGGAGGCCAGCGAGACCTACACGAAGTCCTACGAACAGACTCTGGCCGGCCTTGCGAGCCTCGTCGCCTTCGCCGGGGAGGGTGAAAGCCCGGAGACGCCCGGCACGTCCGTCGTCCTCGCCTCCGACCTACATGCGAATGCACTCGTGCTTCCTGTCCTCGAGAGCTACACGTCAGACAAGACCGTCTTCCTCGCAGGTGACTTCACGCTTCGCGGCACCAGACCGGAGAGTCGACTCGTCCCCAGGATCGCGAGCCTCGGGCAGACGGTCGTGGCGGTCTCCGGGAACCACGACTCCCGACCGTTCATGCTCGACCTCGCCCGGGCGGGCGTCATCGTCCTCACGCGCGACGGCAGTCTCCTCCCGGACGGCTCGACCGACGGAAGACCGGTTGCAGCGGTCGAGGGGCTCCAGGTTGCGGGCTACGACGACCCGCTCGAGGGTCTGACCGGGCACTTGGAGGCTCGCCCCCTGGATCTGTCGGAGTCGGAGTTCGCCACGGCGTCGGGGGAGCTCGTGACCTGGTTCGAAGGGCTCACACCCCGACCCGACGTCGTCCTCGTCCATCAGCACGGTCTTGCACACACCCTGCTCGACAGCCTTCCCGACTCGGGAGAGGATCCTCCACTCCTGATCTTCACGGGGCACGATCACGAGCAGCATCTCCATGAGGAAGAGGGCGGCGTCCTCGTGGACGGAGGGACGGTGGGCGCGGGAGGTCCATTCGCGATCGGCGTGCAGGCTGTCGGATTCGCCGAGATCCACTTCTCGGACGAGGCTGACACACGTGCGGTGGACCTGGTCGAGGTGGAGCCCGTCTCGGGTAACGCACGCGCCAGCCGGACCGTCCTTGACGCGAACACAGCTCCCTGAGGCGAACCTCGACCAGGGTTGGGGGCGTCTTGGCTCGCGGCATCGGGTCGCGGCGCACGCCGAATGGGGCCGCCCACGGATAGCCGTTCTCTGCGCTCTTCGCGACGCTGGGAGGAAGCAGAGAGGAGCGAAGTTGAGCGCATCGATCGTTCACGAAAACGAGACTCGGTCGACCCTAGCCCGCGCCTGCATCGGCGCCTCAGCTGACAGGCGGATGCGGCTAAGTAAGAAACGCTCGACAGACGGCACCAAACCGTTAAGCGCCCCAAGAAAGCCTGAAAAAGGAGGTGTTGAGAGCGATGACGTCTATCACTGAAAGGAAGCGCGGGAATCCCGCCTACCAGGCGTACCTGCTCCTGCGCGTGGGCTTCACGGCCGCGCCGATCCTCTTCGGCCTCGACAAGTTCTTCAACTGGATGGTCGACTGGCCCGATTACCTCGCACCATGGATGAACGACCTCGTGCCGGGAAGCGGCCAGGACTTCATGTATTTCGTCGGCGTCGTCGAGATCGCCGCGGGCATCCTCGTTGCGCTGGCGCCGCGAATAGGCGCCTACGTGGTCGCCGCCTGGCTGGGTGGAATCATCGTCAACCTGCTCACGGGCGACCCGCCCGCCTACTACGACATCGCGCTACGCGACTTCGGACTCCTGCTCGCGGCACTGACGCTGGGGCGCCTCGCGCAGGCGTTTCACGCTGCGCCTTCCATCTCGGCCGCCCCCGAGAGGCTGCGCGACGCGGCCTGATCACCGCCGCCCGGTCGGCCCGTCCGCTTTTCTTGGCAGGCGGGCCGATCCGGCGCGGGCACGCGACCGGTTTCCTGTCTGGGCCCCGGCGTGAGCCGCATCCCCGCACGAGGAGTTCCCGCCGAGTACGATCTGCCCGATGCAAGCAGGTTCCGGCGACACAGGGCCGATCGTCATCGCGACTGACGGTTCCGAGGGGGCCGAAGCGGCGGCCGCCGCGGGGGCGCGGGTAGCTGGCACGCATGCAACCAGCGCCGTCCTGGTCTACGTTCGGCCGTCGATCGGGGCGCTGGGCGACCCCTATTACCAGGAGAAGCTGAGCGAGCAGATGGCGCACGCGCGCGCCGCTCTCGACCGCGCGCAGGAGCTTGTCGCCCAAGAGGAGGTCGAGGCGGAGGAGGAGATTCTCGAAGGAAGCGCCGCTGATCGAGTCGTCCAGTTCGCCCGTGATCGCAACGCCCCGCTGATCGTGGTCGGGTCACGTGGGCTCGGAGCCGTAGCGGGCGCAGTCCTCGGCTCGGTCTCGACCGCGATCATCCACCGGGCGGATCGCCCGGTGCTCGTCGTTCCGACACCAAGCGCCGAAACCGACTCTCGTTAGCGTGGTTCGCGAGCGCCCGAGCGTCGTGGAGGAAACACCGTGAAGGCCACCCAGCAGCCGCTTGGCCTCGGCTTCGGCAGCACGATCAAGCTGCAGCCGTGACACACCGCGAGACGGGATAAGAAGAAGTGGACATGGAGCAGCCAGGGCCCGGATTCGAGCGCGACATCCGCCCTCTCTTCCGGCCAGAGGACGTCAATGCGATGTCGTTCGCTTTCAACCTCGCTTCGTACGAGGACGTCCGAGCGGACGCCGAGGCCATCTACCAGCGGCTCGCCGATGGGAGCATGCCCTGCGATGCGCGCTGGCCGTCCGAGCAGGTCGAGCGCTTTCGCGCCTGGATCGACGCCGGTTCGCTCCCCTAGACCGCGATGGTGGCTCCCAGCGGAGGAACGCAAACCAGCATCTTCGACCGCATCGTGTGCGGCATCGACGGCACTCCGGAGAGCCTCTTCGCGGTGAAGCAGGCGAAGCGCCTGCAGCATCCGGAAGGGAGCCTGTTACTCGTCGCAGCGATGGATCTCACCAAGTCAGCGCACGCAGGAATGGCGGCCCGGCATGCCGCTGGGCTCATGCAGGACGATGCTGAGCAAGCCATGGCGGAAGCCAACGAACTCGTCCCTGCGGAGGGCAAGATCGTGAATGGTGATCCGGCCACCGTCCTGCTCAACGAGGCGGAGCAGGCGACGCTGCTCGCAGTCGGCTCGCACGGCCGCAGACGGACCGTCGGACTCCTGCTCGGCACGGTCGCGACGAGGATGCTGCACGAGGCCCCGTGCCCGGTTCTCATCGCGCGCCCCGCGCGCGACCCGGACACGTGGCCCCAGACAATCGTCGCGGGGGTAGACGGTTCGACCGAATCAGAGCTCGCAGTTGCCACGGCCCGCGCGGTCGCGAGCTCCTGCCGAGCGGAGCTGCGGATCGTGTCCGCGACAGGCGATCAGGTCGATCTCGACGCCGCACGGAGAATCGCCCCCGAGCTCGAGGAACGGGACGGCCGTGCACTCGACGTGCTCGTGTCCGAAGCGGAGAAGGCCGATCTCGTCCTGGTCGGCAGCCGGGGGTTGCAAGGGCTGAAGACGCTCGGCAGCGCCAGCGAGCGGATCGCGCACCAGGCGAGCTGCTCCGTCCTCGTCGTGCGCGGCGCGGTACACGGCTGAACGGCTCACCGCATGAGCCCTGTCCGGCCGATGGTCACCCTGATTGGGCGGCAGCTCGAGCCCGAACACCACCGGCTACGCGACTTCCTCACCCGGATCGCCCAGCCGTACGAGTGGCTCGAAGCGGGCTCGGTCGAGGCCGACACGACCCTCGCGCCGTTGGGAAGCACGTCGCTTGAGCTGCCCATCCTCGTCGACGGCAACCAGGTGCTGGCGGCGGTCAGTGTTCGCGCTCTCGCGGAGGCCTGGAACATGTCGCGACCGCCGTCCCGGCACGACTACGACATCGCGATCGTCGGGGCCGGCCCCGCCGGTCTCTCTGCGGCGGTGTACGCCGCCTCGGACGGCCTTTCGACGATCCTCCTGGAACGTGACGTCCCCGGCGGTCAAGCGTCGCATACGTCCTCGATCGAGAACTTCTTCGGCTTCCCGGAGGGCATTGGCGGAGCGGAGCTCGCACGAATGGCCGGCCGTCAGGCCGAGGGGTTCGGCGCCGAGCTGACATTGCTCCGCGGGGCAAGCGGCAACCGCAGGGAGCCGGACGGGCGGTTCGTGATCGAGGTCGAGGGCGGTCACGAGATTTCGACGCCTGTCGTAGTGGCCGCCACCGGGATGGACTGGCGCCGCCTGGCGGTCGGAGGGCTCGACGGGCTGCTCGGGCGCGGCGTCTACTACGGCGCCGGGCGCAGCGAGGCCGCGCAGTGTGCAGGCGAAGACGCGATCGTGGTCGGTGCCGGCAATTCGGCCGGGCAGGCAGTTCTTCACCTCGCGCGATCGGGGGCGCGCGTGACGATGCTCGTGCGCGGAGACCGGCTCGGGCGGACGATGTCCGAGTACCTCTTGCGGCGGATCGAGGAGAGCACGCTCATCGAAACTCGGTTCGGAGCCGAGGTGCAGGCCGTCCACGCCGAAGGCGACCGGCTCTCGAGCGTCACGATCGTCGGGCGCGACGGTCGTGAGTCGCGCCGCTCAGCCCACGCGCTCTTCGTTTGCATCGGCGGGGTTCCGAGGACCGCCTGGGCGGCCGGTAGCGGAGTCAGCACCGATGCCGCGGGCTACGTCCTCACTGGGCCTGATCTGCTCGATCGCGGCGAGCGGCCGCCCGGCTGGCCCCTCGCCCGCGACCCGCTCGCGCTCGAGACGAGCGTTCCCGGCCTCTTCGCCGCCGGGGACGTCCGCCACGGGTCGACCAAGCGAGTCGCCGGAGCCGTCGGCGAGGGCGCAATGTCCGTCGCACTCGCCCATCGGCGTCTCGACGAGCTGGCAGCTGCCGGCTGAGTTCTCCGGCCCGGCCGAGGGCATGGGGCGCAAGGCCCGTGGGCACTGCGCCACACCTTCGTTTCCGACGCGAACAACGATCCTGCTCGCCTACCCTGCCGGCATGGCTCAAGGACGGCAACAGAAGAACCTGATTCTCATTCTGGCGCGCGAGTTCGCCTCGAAGCTCGCGACCCCGATGTTTGTCGTCGACGCTGAGGGCGACCTCGTGTTCTACAACGAGCCGGCGGAGGACGTCCTCGGGCGCAGCTTCGCAGAGGCCGGCGAGATGCCCGCGGAGGCGCTGCCGTCCCTCTTCTCGCCGGAGGATCTCGCGGGCAAGCCGCTTTCTCTCGAGGAGCTGCCACTCGGAATCGCGATTGTCGCGCGGAAGCCTGCACATCGGGATCTACGGATCGCGGGGCTCGACGGACGAAAGCGAGTCGTCTCCGTCACGGCCTTCCCGCTCTTCGCGCACGCGGACGAGTTGGTCGGCGCGGTGGCCGTCTTCTGGCAGCCGCCGGGCGGCGAGACACCGTAGAGCCCGCATGCGCGCGCGGATCTGGGGCTGTCGAGGATCGATTGCCACACCCGGCCCCGGGACGCTCCGCTACGGGGGCAACACCTCGTGCGTCGAGCTTCGGACGCGTGAACGAACGCTCATCGTCCTCGACGCCGGCACGGGCATCCGCCTGCTCGGCGCCACACTCGAGGCTGAGCCTCCGGCAACGATCCACCTCCTCCTGACGCACCTCCACCTCGACCACCTCGAGGGCCTGCCCTTCTTCGCGCCCCTCTGGAGCGAGGGCACCGAGCTCCACGTCTGGGGTCCGCCCTCGCCCGTCAGGAGCCTCGAAAACCGCATCGCCCGCTACATTTCGCCGCCGCTCTTTCCCCGCCGGCTTGCGGACGTGCCCGCCCGGCTCAGCTTCCACGACGTGCCGAAGGAGGAGTGGATGATCGGGGGCGTCCAGATCCTCGCGCACCCCGTCACGCACCCGGGGCCGACCGTCGGATACCGGCTGACCGAGGACGGGCGCTCGCTTGCCTACATCCCCGACCACGAGCCCGCGCTCGGCCTCAATGATCTCGCCGCGATGCCGCCGGAGTGGCTCTCGGGCCATGCCGTCGCGACCGACGTAGACATCCTGCTCCACGACGCCCAGTACAGCGCGGAGGAGTACCCCGCTCGAGTCGGCTGGGGCCACTCGACGGTGGATCATGCCGTGACATTCGGATTGAGTGCGGGCGCCCGGCATCTCGTCCTCTTCCACCACGACCCGCTTCACCGCGACTCCGACCTCGAGGCGTTGCTGGTCTCGGCGGCCCAACGCTGGGGCGACGGCGGGACCCCTCCGGCTCTGGCTCGCGAGGGCCTCACGTTCGAGCTTGACTGACTCTTCCAGCGGACGCGGCTATCTGCCGACGAGCCGCCGGAGCCAGCGGAATAGCCCGCCGGGGGATCGGCGCTGGCGTAACTCGCTTCGAGGATTCCCTCCCGGGCCCGCTCGGCTTCGGCGGCAAGGTCGTCCGGCGGTTCCTTCCTAGAAGGATCGTCCGTACGCAAGCCTGGTGGAGCCCACGCTGCGCTCACTCGACGCGATCGATCGCGGGATCGGGAATCTCACCCAGGTATTCGACCCACGCCCGCTTCACGCATGGGTAGTGCTTTGCCGCCTCCACGAGGTCCATGAAGTTGACGACGTTGTCGTCGAAGCGCTCCTGGAGCTGCGGGCTGGCGATGCGACCTTCGCCATCGAACGCCTTGTGTGCCTGCGCGAGCGAGAACATGTCCGGATACAGCCTCGCTCCCAGATGCTCGAAAGGAATTCGCAGCGCCCACAGACCGCGATTTCCGCCCGACATCGACGGTGATGCCGAAAGGAGCAAGCCGTGGCGCTCGTTGAACGGCTGCGGCCGGTAACGCGAGACCCAGTCGACTACGTTCTTTAGCGCACCCGGCATCGAGGCGTTGTACTCGGGAGACGCCACGACGAAGGCATCACAGCTCTCGAGACGAGATCGGAACTCCTCGGCACCGGCCGGAAAGCCCTCCTCATTCTGAACATCGGCGTCATAGAGCGGCGTGACGAAGTCGCGCATCGATGCAAGGTCGACCGAGCCGCCGTTGGCCACGATCGTCTCGGCCGCAAGACGTGCGAGCTGCGTATTGAGGGACTCTTTCTTCAGCGACGCCGAGAAGACGAGGAAGCGAACGGACTCGCGAGACGGACTTGCGTTCATGGCAGTCGGCGGCCGCAAGTGAAGTTGAGCATCCGGACGCCCTTCTCCGACCGATTGGCGAAGACGTGGAGGTGCCGCTCCGGAACGAGCCCGAACGTGCCCGGGCCAAAATCGATCCACTCGTCGGCGGACCGGAGCGAGAGCGTCCCCTCCACGATGTAGAAGCAGTCGACCAGCGCGCGATCCCGATGCGGGGGCGAAAGGGCTCCCTCTAGCGTCGTCTCGGTTAGCGAGAGGGCGTCCTCGACGGTCAGCAGGTTGCCCTCCCCGACAGCGCGGAACACAGCGTCGGATAGGGGCTGGCCACCGTCGACCGGAGGCTCGAACTGGTCGAAGTCGGCGTCGTCCGCGTCCCGCCCGTCTCGAGCCGCCCGGAGCATCTCGGCGAAGCCCATGCTCGGGGCGTGGATGTTGAGGAAGACGACGGTCGCATCGCTTGAGTTACGAAAGGTATGAACGACGTTCGGCGGCGCGGCGGCGAGCGTTCCCACGGTGCCGGTCATCTCCGTCAGCTCGGGGCCGAGCCCGAGCGAGAGCTCCCCTTCAAGAACGTAGAACGCGTCCGTGTGCTGCTTGTGGACGTGCGGCTCCGGACCTTGCTGGCCCGGCTCGTAGCGGAACCAAGTCAGTGCCAGTTCATCCCGGTCGGCAAGGATGCGGATCGTCCGCTCAGGCCGGTCGAAGATCGTCTCGCCCTCGCCAGGGCGAAGGAGTACCGGACGTTCGAAACCCAGCTCCACGAGTGCCCACCACCCTAGGTGATCAACGAGCGGTAGGCCGGCCCGGTCCGGCCCGGTGGAGAGACGGGCAACGCGCGTCGCAAGGGGCCGTTAGCGGGAACGAGGATCCTTCGTCTGTGGCGGCTCGCTGACGCTCAATGCGTCGGCTCGCGGTCGAGGCGCTCGATCGCAAGCCTAACGTTCGCTGAGTAGCGGCCGGCATCGGCTTGCGGCTGTAGCAGGGTCGCCGCACCGCCCTCGCGGTAGATAACGTCCTCCTCGTTGGTCGTGTCCCGTCGCGGCCGGCTGCGGTAGGGCTCGCGTTCGTGTATCGCGTCGGTCAGCTCGTCGGGAAAGTAGAGCTGCCCGGTGAGCGTGCCATCGGGGTGGCGCAGCTTGAAGTGGACGTGGATGGCACGCCCTGTGTACCAGCCGGGATAGATCGTCTGGAACCGGCAGCTTCCGCCCTCGTCGAGTCGCTGTGAGCCTCGGAGGAAGGTGCCGGGCTCGAGCAAGGCTCGGCTGTCGTGGTCGTCGTCGCCCGCCGCCGCGTACCAAGAGTAGGTGCCGAGCGCATCGCATTGCCAGACCTCGACGACGGCCCCGGCTAACGGATTGCAGTCGCTGTCGACGACGCCGATGTCGAGCCGGAGCGGCGTTCCGAGACGCCCCTCGCGGATGTCGGCACGGTCGAGTAGGAGGTCGCGATAGTACGGCCCTTCTTCCTGTTCTGGTGTGGGGGCACAAAGGTCCTCACCCTCGGGCGGATGTGAGCGTGCAGATTTGTTCATCCGAGCGAACCTTCCCCGCTCGCATGAACCTCACTCGCCAGCCTTGAAAGAGGAGGCGTGCGCTCCTAACGCCTGCCCGGGGCCTTTGGCTCGCCTTTGCCCACCGGACTGATCTCAGCTGACCGCTGGTAGTGGTCGAAGCGGCGCCGCACGGCGAGGGCGGTCGCCAGCGTCAGCAGGGCGATCAACGAGCGGCAGGCCGGCTCCCGGTCCGGTCGGTGGAGAGACGGGCAACGCGTCCCCCGCCCCACCGGCGACTATCCGGCCGCCGTTCAGCTGGCTCCGCTGGTCCGACTGCCGCTCGGCGGGATGGCGCTAGACCCGCTGCAGGTGCGTGTCCTTGAACCCGCTCGGGTACTTGAGGCCATAGCCGATCGCCCGATCCACGCCGATGTGGGTCACCCAGATCAGCGCCACCGCGACGGCGGCGTCGGCGTTGGCCACAACGCCCACGACACCGAGAACCACCGGAAGCGCGTAGGTGTGGACGAGGTCATACGCCGCGGCGCCCACGCGCGGCCCTGCGGCATACGCGACCATGGCGAGGTCCGGCGCGAGCGCCAGAACGACAAGCAACCACCAGGGGTGGTCGGCCCAGAAATAGAGGATCACCGCGGCCGCCGCCGCGACCGCACCTTCAACGTGAAGGAGAAGCCGTGGCAGGCGCTCTGCTGTCAAGAACTCCACGTGACATCGCACCTCCCTTGTTCCTCGTCGCCCTGGACGAGCTCCCCGCGAGCCCGACACCTCAGGCCTGCAATCCTATGGTCGAGCGATCATGCGGAAGACCGCGGCTCAATGACCAGCGGGCGGGGAATCCCCTCCACACGCGCCGCCGAAGCGGGCGAACACGGTTTGCCGGGCGGCGACGTGACGGTCGACGAGATGAGCGAGGCATCGTTCCCGGCAAGCGACCCGCCGGCGACGTGGACATGGGAGGTCCCGGCGTCCGCCGCGGATGGTGTCGACTCAGACGACTCGAAATAAGGGGCTGCGCCAGGACTCCCTAGCCGCCTGCCCTGCAGTGGTAGGTGTCGTTGCTCAACCGCCTGCGCGCGGATCCTGCTCAACGATCTCGTCGACGGCAACGAGCTTCTCTACGAGCAGGAAGCCCTCCTGTTCCTCGATGACCTTCTCGATCTCAGGCCTCTCGTGTCCCGGGACGACCACGAAGACGGTCCCCTTGGAGCGGACGCGCTCGTACTCCGCGTTCGTGAGCTCGACGATCTTGGTGCACGACATCTCGCTGCACTCGCACAGGTAGTCGGTCGTCCTCGACCAGGGAACGGACATCTCATCGAGCCGCTCGTTGATCTCTCGAAAGAGAATCTCGTTCTTGGCGAGCCGTTCGTCGGAGAGGGACACCGCTGCTCCCTTCGTCCCCCGAAATGTCACCGCAACAAGGTGTGCTCCCGGAATCACCTGGGCGGGGAGCCGTTGCGAGCTAGACCTCTCATTGCTCCTCGATCTGACCCGTCCCTTCCTCGACGATCAGCTCGGCGCCTTGCTCCTCGGCCACCGCACGACCGACCTGTTCGGCCCTGTTCTTCTTGTCGTGCCGAGAAGCCGCCCAAGCGGCGCCCTCGACGTCTACTGCCCACTTGCCTTCCGCCTCGTGGTAGGTCACGCGTGCGTCGCCGTCTGTCACCGAGACTCACCTCCTGCGCGGGTCTGCGACTCCCTTCGTGAGCGTGCGTTCAGGCTCACAAGCGTCGGGCGCGCCGCCGCCGCAAAGCATCGCGCCCGACGCGTCTGAGCCCAGCCGCCGTCTAGTCCGCGGAGGACTTCTTCGAGCTTCCCGTTCGATGGTTCCGCAGGCACGGACCAGTTCTCTCCTTCGCTGCAAGAGGCACGGCCGGTCCTCTACTCACTGCGACTGGAGCGCTTCTTCCCCACACGGCGCTCTCGAAACGCCCAGCGTCGCAACCGCCCCAGGATCGAGCCGGCGGACGCGCCAGGCCGGCCTCCGGCAGGCAAGCTGTCGGAGTGGCTGGACGTCGTCGTCGTTGGGATGGGTTCGGAGCCGGGGAAGCGCCGGAGCGTCCCGCCGATCCTGCAGTGCGTAAGGCGAACTTCCGTCGCATCGTCCGCCTCTTCAGACCGTACGGCCGGACGTTGCTCGCGGTCAACGCCCTGATCTTCGTCTCCGCCGCTCTCGGCGTGATCCCGTCCTTCCTCCTGCGGGAGGTTCTCGACGTCGCCATCCCGGACGAGCGCGTCGGCCTTCTGACCCTGCTCGTGGCGGGCATGGTCGCGATCCCCGTCGTGACCGGTGTGCTCGGCGTCTGGCAGACGCTGCTCTCGAACCGTGTCGGCCAGGCCGTCATGCACGACCTGCGCACGGCCGTCTACCGGCATCTGCAGCGGCTTTCGCTGGCGTTCTTCACCCGCACCCGCACGGGTGAGGTCCAGAGCCGGATCGCCAATGACATCGGCGGCATCGAGACGGTGGTCACCTCGACGGCGACCTCGGTGGTCTCGAACGTGACCACCGTGCTCGCCACCGTCGGCGCCATGGTGCTCCTTGACTGGCGCCTCGCCGTCTTCGCCCTGGCCCTCCTACCGCTGTTCGTCTGGCTCACGAAGCGCGTCGGCGACCAGCGCCGGAAGGTGACGGAGGAGCTGCAAGCCTCCCTGGCGGACGTGTCATCGATCGTGCAGGAGTCTCTGTCTGTGTCGGGCATCCTGCTCGGCAAGACGATGGGCCGCTCCGACGACCTCGCCGAGCGCTTCGGGAGCGAGTCGAGCCGCCTCGCCGACCTCGAGGTACGCAGCCGAATGACCGGCCGCTGGATGATGGCCGCCATCCAGACGACCTTCGCCGTCATGCCTGCGCTCGTGTACTGGTTCGCCGGCTGGACGATGGCGAGCGGCAGCGGCGCGATCTCGATCGGGACGCTCGTCGCGTTCACGACACTCCAGTCTCGCCTCTTCTTCCCGATCGGCTCGCTGCTCGGCGTCCAGGTCGACGTTCAGAGCTCGCTCGCGCTCTTCGACCGGATCTTCGAATACCTCGACCAGCCGGTCGACATCGTCGAGGGGACGCGGGCGCTGGAGCGTCCGCGCGGAGACGTCGCCTTCGACCACGTCTGGTTCCGCTACGGCGACGAGCGGTGGACGCTCGAGGACGTCACGTTCGCCGTGCCTACCGGGACGAAGACAGCGCTCGTCGGCGAAACCGGTTCTGGCAAGACGACCTGTGCCTATCTCGTCGCTCGCCTCTACGACGCCACGGACGGGAAGGTGACGATCGACGGAGTCGACGTACGCGAGCTGACGTTCGAGTCGCTATCCGCCGCCGTCGGCGTCGTCTCCCAGGAGACGTACCTGTTCCACGCGAGCGTGCGCGAGAATCTGCGCTTCGCGAGGCCCGAGGCGACGGACGCCGAGATCGAAGAGGCGGCCCGTGCCGCGCAGGTACACGACCTGATCGCCTCGCTACCGGAGGGCTACGACACTGTTGTCGGCGAGCGCGGCTACCGCTTCTCCGGCGGCGAGAAGCAGCGCCTCGCGATCGCGCGCACGATTCTCCGCAATCCGCCCATCCTCGTTCTTGACGAGGCTACGTCGGCCCTCGACGCGCAGACCGAGCGGGCCGTGCAGGACGCGCTCGAGCGCCTCGCCGAGGGCCGGACGACGCTCGCCATCGCACACCGCCTGTCGACCGTCCGCGACGCGGACCAGATCGTCGTGCTCGACCAAGGCCGTGTGGTCGAGGTCGGAACCCACGACGAGCTTCTCGACCACGGCGGGCGCTACGCGTCGCTCGTCTTCCGGGACGCGGACAGGCCGGCGACTGCCCTTACCGAGTCCGAGGACCCATCGAACTTGCGCGGTCCTCACCCTCGTCCCCGATCGGTCAGAACGACCAGATGACCGGTACCAGGAGCACGGCGACCAGCCCGAAGAGCGCGAGCAGCGGTAGGCCCATCCGCCAATAGTCCCCAAAGCGGTAGCCGCCGGGCTCCTTGACCATCAGGTTGGCGGGAGTCGCGACCGGAGTCAGGAAAGCGGCCGCCGCCGCGACGGCGACCCCCATCAGCATCGGCTTGGGGGAGACGTCCAGCTCGGCGGCCGCGGAGATCGCGATCGGGATCACGATCAGCGCGGTCGCCATGTTCGAGATCAGCTGACCGAGCCCAAGGACGAGAACGACGAGACCGAGGAGCAGGACGTGCGGGCCGGAGTCTCCGGCGAGGTCGATCAAGCCGCCGGCGAGCGCCTCGGCCGCCCCGGACTCGGTCATCGCGGTCGAGAGCGGGATCATCCCAGCCACGAGGATCACCGTCGTCCAGCCGATGCCGTGATAAGCCTGCTCGATCGACAGGACGCCGCTCAAAACGATCGCGCACGCGGCCAAGAGCCCGGTCCCGGCCGGCGGCACGGCCCCGGTCGCGAGCAACGCGACCATTCCCGCAAGCACGACGAGCGCCCGCTTCGCGCCCGGACCGAGGGAAACGGTCTGCCGTCGCACCTGCTCGGGCGCGTCCACGACGCGGACGTCCGGGTCGTCGAGGTGGTAGCCGAGCGAGCCCCAGCTCCCCTGAAGGAGCAGGGTGTCGCCGACGGCGAGGACCGACTCGCCGGGAAGGGCCTCCTCCCTGCGTTGGACGGCGAGGACGACGAGGTCGCCGCTCTCGGTCACCATGCCCGGGTATGCGACCTGCCCCACGAGCTCCGACCGGGGTGGGATGACGACCTCGGCGACGCCGGACGTCCTCGTCAGAAGCTCCTCGGCGGTGTCGAGCCCGTACTGGTGCACGAGCGTCTGCGCATGCGCGCTGAAGTCGCTCGGCATCGAGCGCGGCGTGCGCTCCGGCAACAGGCGCCCGCTCAGCAGGACGACGATCGCCACCGTTCCGGCGAGCAGGGGAAGGCCGACGAGGGCGAACTCGAAGTAGGTGATGCGCCCCACTCCGGCATCGTCGGCAGCCTCGGCGATGACCACGTTGACCGGGGAGCCGGTGAGGACGAGGAGCGACCCGGCGTGGGCGGCGAACGCAAGGGGTATGAGCAGCTCCGAGGGCCGGCGGCGCAGCCGCACTGCCATGACGACCACGACGGGCACGAGCGCTGCGACCGAGCCGTTGACGGTGATGAGGGCCGTCAACGCGGCACAGAGGAGCATGAGGAGCACGAGCACGCGGGTGCGGCTCTCCCCGGCGCGCGAGACCACCTGCTGGCCGGCCCAGGTGGTGACGCCCGCGGAGTCGAGCGCCTCGCTGACGACGAAGAGCGAGGCGATGAAGATGACGGTCGGGTCACCGAAGCCGGCCAGCGCCTGCTGGAGCTCGAGCACGTCCGTCGCCCAGAGCGAGAGCGCCACCCCGACGGCCACGATCGCCACGGGAAGGCGGTCCCAGACGAAGACGGCGACCGTGAGGCCGAGGACGATGAAGGTGATCGCTTCGTCGCTCAGGCCCAGACTCCCGCCGAGCCGGGGCTACTCGAGTGCCGCGGCGATCGCCAGCATCACGAGGGAGGCAACGAGCAGGAGCCCCATCAGGGGGAGCATGAAGCGGATCCACTTGTCGTAGCGCACGCCTGCGAGCGCGATCCCGGCCATCACGACGGCACTCGTCGGAGTGATGAACCGGGCGATCCCCGCACCCCAACTCCAGGCGGTGACGACGAGCGGGCGGGAGACGTCCGCAAAGTCGCCGAGCGGCGCGAGCAACGGCATCGCGAGCGTCGCATGCCCGGAGGACGAGGGAATGATGAACGCGATCCCGGTGTTGAGGATGGCGACCAGCGAGGTGAAGCCGACCGCGGACGTGTCGCCGACGGCGTTCTCCATCCAGCTCAGGATCGTGTCGATCGTCTGCGTGTTGTTGAGGATGACCGTGAC
>Ga0075418_10000104_pt1 | contig 71631 bp, 73 predicted proteins | sample SoiMetdeltSBSDD2_FD_81776 | JGI IMG/M metagenome (GOLD analysis project Ga0075418, IMG submission 81776) | Bulk soil microbial communities from a Populus tree surrounding site in Tennessee, USA - Soil MetaG P. deltoides SBSDD2 | ecosystem: Environmental > Terrestrial > Soil > Tree plantation...
GCTCGTGGCCGCGTCAGGACGATTGGTTGCTGGACGTCCCCGGGACGCCCCCGAATGCCGCCTTCAACGCCCTCGCTGCGCTGACGTTTCTTCAGGCGCCGTCAGCGGCAGCTCTGGCACAGCCGGTGGTCAACCGCCTGATTCAGGCGAGCGGCCGCCGTTTCGGGCAGAACGATGCAGTTCGGCAAGACAACAGCATTCAGGCTTGGTCATGGGTTGACGGGACGGCGAGCTGGGTCGAGCCCACCGCTTGGTGCCTGCTCGCACTGAAGAAGATTCGATCTCGATTGCGCAGCCGCGAGGCGGACGAACGCATTCAGGCCGGCGAGCAATTCCTGTTCGATCGAGTCTGTTACGACGGCGGATGGAATTATGGCAACAAGGAGGTCTACGGCCGGAAGTTGTGGCCCTACGTGCCGACGACAGCCTTGGCGCTCCTGGCGATGCGAGATCATCGAGACCATTCAGTGGTGGCACGAAGCCTGGAGCAGCTGCAAAAGGATGTGGCGAGCGAACGTTCCGTGGTCGCCCTCGCGCTGACGATCATCTGTCTTCGCGCGTATGGGGTTGAAACATACGCGCTCGAACAGACTGTGATCGGATTGTGGACTCTTGGCGATCGAGACAATCTCCTCAGCACTGCGATGATGCTTTACGCGCTTGCGGATGCGAATCGGCAGGTGGCATTTACGGTGTAAAGACCATGTCCGCTCCAGTAGAACACCGCCTTTCGCGTCGAGACTTCATCACGACACTATCGGTCCCGCTGCTTGCTGTTGGCTGCGGCCAGCCCTTCGACCCGCAACGCTTTCACGTGCCCTCGTCTTCGACGGTTGGTTTGTTTCCAGCCGGCAGCTATGAAGCCGATTTTGCGGACCTCATCTTTCGTGGACTTGGCGAGCTTGGAATCAGGCTCGCCGGCCGGCGCGTATTTCTGAAGCCGAACATGGTGGAATACGAGCTGGGGACGGCGATCAACACCCATCCCCAAGTCGTTGCGGGCGCAGCGATCGCGTGCCAGCGCGCCGGCGCATCCGAGGTGGTCGTTGGCGAGGGGCCTGGCCACCGACGCGACATCGAATACCTTCTGTCATCGACGGGTTTGGCCGATCAGCTGCGGGAACAGCGAATCAAGTTCGTCGACCTCAATCACGACGATGTTGCCATAGTGCCCTTACGAAGCTGGTTTACAGGTCTTCGAGAGCTCGCCCTGCCCGTGACGTTGCTAGAGTCAGACTTCGTCATTTCGATGCCAAAACTCAAGACGCATCATTGGGCCGGCATGACGTGCAGCATGAAGAACCTGTTTGGCACGGTCCCCGGGGCCGTATATGGCTGGCCAAAGAACCCGCTGCACATCCACGGCATTCCGAATTCGATTCTGGATTTGACGGCGACCATCCGTCCGCATCTCGCGATCGTTGATGCCGTAACCGCGATGGAAGGCGATGGACCCATCATGGGGCGTCCCCGCAAGCTTGGCTTCGTCGCGATGGGGTCAGACCTGGTGGCGGTCGATGCCACATGTGCACGCGTGATCGGCTTGGATCCTGAAAAGATCGAGTACCTGAAACAGGCAGCGCGATACCTTGGCGTTATCGATGCCGAGCGAATCGAGCATCGCGGCGAACTTCCTGCGCGATACGCCACTCGATTTGACGTCGTTCCGGCGCTCGAGTCATTGCGTCTCCCCCGATAACGCGGGCAAGCACCGATTGCTCGAAATTCGAACCTGGATGTTTGACCTGGCGACGTGTGGTCGCCTGCCTGTCACCTAGACTGCGGCTGTCGCGAGTAGAGAAGTTCAGGGTTGTAGAGCCTTGGAGTGGGGGCGGACTGAACGTGGGAGTAGAACCCGCTGTTCAGACCAGAGCGCTGACAAGCGTCATCACTTGGTGAACGGTGTCGCGCACCAGGTTGTTCATAGCCTCGAGCGCGTTCGTGGGCCCGCCAAACAAGATGACGCCGACAACGATTGCGATGCCGACCGGCGCCAGAATCATCAGCCCGTCGTTGCCATGTCCGCTTGTGTTCATCGCTTCACTCCAAACGAGCTCGACGTTGGTGCTTCCTGGTTGGCCGGCATCCAGCGCCGGCCGAAAAGGCGGAACGCAGCCAGGCTCGTGAGGAACACGACCCCAGTGGCGATCACGTCGATAAAGTAGTGGGCTCCCGTCAGTACCGTCGAGGCGACCAGACCAACGTTGAGCACGGCGACCGGAACGAGCCACCATCGGCGACCACGAAACATCCAGGTCACCATCATCGCGCCAGCGGTGTGAAACGACGGCATCGAGATGAGGCCTTCAAGGTCGTCGAAGCGGAGAGTTCCGAAGGATCCATCTCGTAACGCCTCGAACTGATGGATGAAACGAGACTGATCGATCGTGGATTCGAACCCGTAGTATGTGAACGCACACGCTGCGGGGAAGATCGCCAGGCTGGCGAGGGTCACGAGCAGGCAGAAATGAAAATGGAAGAAGTACTCCCACAGCCGGTCACGGTCCCTGAAGATCAATCCGGCGGCGATCGGCGCGAACAGGAACTGGGGCAGGAGGGAGAAGTAACACACTTTGAGCAGCACGTCGATCGTTGGATGCGCACGCGTCCATGAAACCAGGCTAGGAACGTGAACCCCAAGCGCTCCGTCGGCAGCGGCCAGCCAGTGGTCGATGAGCGGTTGCCCGAGCCTTACGGCGGCGTACTGCGCTGGCGATGAAATATTGGTCAGGAGCAGCATCAGGGCGACGGCGATCATGAGGTCGTTCACGACTGCACCCTGACGCCGATCGGGAACGAGCTGATGATGTGTCCAGATGCCAACCAACAGCGCAATGAGTAGAGCATGAGGGGCGATCGTGCCCCATTCGAACGAGAGGCCCAGATTTCCATAAAGCGGCACAGTGAGTGCCAGCACGACGGCCTGGCACACAAGGCTCACTCGCGCCATTGGCACGAGGCCAGCCGCAAGTCGAGCATGGAATCGTACTCGCGGCGCCGCTATGGCACTACTACGGGCGGACATCTGGGATGACATCACAGGAACTATTTCTCCGGCGCGAAGTAGCCGCCTCGACTCTTGACGGCCATCCCGTGATGGCGTGTCGCGATCCGAACCGTCCGCCAGCTGCCATTGCGCGCGGCGTTCGTCGAGGTGTAACTGACAACAAATCGGCGTCGAATGCCCTCGATGACCCGCGCGTAGTCGTCGCGGAGGCTCGAGACTTCTTTCGGAAAATAGGCAAGGCCGCCGGACTCAGCGGCGAGCCGCTCGAGTAGTGCGCGGTCCACGCGGGGACCGAGACCGATCGGATAGATCACTGCGTCGGTCTCCCTTAGCGCGGCGAGCACGTCGGTCTGGTTGTGCACGCTTCCCGGACCTGTCCCGGGATTGTTCTCGTCGCGTCCATCCGATAGGAGAACGACGACCTTTCTACCCTCAGTTCTCTTCAAGCGCATCAACGCATCGGTCAGCCCGTCGTAAAGCGCTGTGCCGCCTTTGGCGTTGTATCCGTCGATCGCGGCGACGCTGTCCTTGCGGTCGGTCGTCAAGTCGTGGGCGAACACCGACGTGTCCGAGAAGAGCAGCACGCCGAGTGCGTCCTCGGGCCTGAGCGCATCGACGAATGACTGAGCGGCCGTCTTGACGTTGTCGACCGCCTTGGCCATGCTGCCGCTGGCATCGAGCGCGAGCACGATCGAGACGGGTGCCACGGCCTCCTGAAAGGTGTCCACCTTCTGGGTGACATCATCTTCGATGACGGCGAGGTCCTCGAGCGCCAGGTCCGGGAACTGACCATGCTCGTCGATCACGGTGAACTCGAGCGACGGCCTGACCGGCGGCGGCTTGGGTGCGAAGTAGCCGGCGCGCGTTCGGACTTTCTGTGACGGATCGGAGGTCGAGAGCACGATTCGCCGCCAGGCGCCGTCGACGGTCTGATTCGTCGGCGAGTAGCTGATCAGATAGCGCTGCTGCACGTCTTCCGCGACGAGCTCGTGGACTGCCGGAAGATCCGTCTCTCGCCACGGAAAGAACACGCGCCCGCCGGTATCGTGCGCGATCTGTCTGAGCGCGCGATCTCCCTTGATCGAGATTCCGGCGACGCCGCCGATGCCAATCACGTACACCGACGCGTGCGCGGACTGCACCGCAGCTAACGCATCCTCGATCTTCATGTGGCTGTTTTCGTCGTACCCGTCGGTGATCAGGACAATGACATGCCGCCCCTCGGCGCCTTCCATCAGGCGCGAGGCCTCGATGAGCCCGTCGGAGATCGCCGTGCCTCCTTTCGAAGCGATTGCCCCTACCGCCTCGGCGATCGTCTCGCGATCGCCGGTCGGCCCGGTGATCGCTCCGAGCGACTTCGTAAACGGCGCCACGATGATGCGATCGTCTGGCCGGAGGAAGTCGGCGAGCCGCGCGGCGGCCCTGCGAACGAACGCCATGCGGGTATGCATGCTCTGGCTCGAGTCCACCAGCAGCGTGTAGGTTACCGGCAGCGTCTCACTGGTGGCGATGTCGATCGTCTGCGGTTCGTCGTCCTCCACCACGCGGAACGAATTTGCCTCCAGCCCGTTGACGGAGCGCCCAGTCTTGTCCATCACCGTCGCTTCGAGCAGCACGCGCGAGACGCCTGCCGTCTCGACAATCTCGAACGGGGCGAGATCGATCGCCGCCGAAGCGGTGTTGCCCAGGGTATCGCTCGCATCCACGCGAATACGCGTCGGCTCGAAAGGGTTGTCATCGGTCCACTCGACCGCGTACGGCGGGCCAACCGGGTCGTCGCCCGCCAGCTTGTCATTCACGTAAAACTTCACCGATTCGAGGGCGACCTGTGGCGAATGCGCGACCTGTGCCACGATTCGAATCGTGCCCGGCAGGCCGAGGCGACCGAGCGGCGACGTAATCCGCACCGACAGCGGGACGGCCGTATCGTCGTCGGCGTGGACGACCACCGAGCCCGGGCGTAGACCCGGGCCCGGCGACAGTAGCGCTGCCGCGACCAGCCCTGCGACGAGAGCGGTCCGAAGCCTTGTGCGATACGGCATTTCGAAGTATCCGGTCACGCGTAGACGGCGGCAGGCTCCTCGTCCACGACGAAGTAGCCTTCACATGCCGCGTGCAGGAGTTCGTTAGTCAGCCGTCGCGGCTCGCCGAGGTACTCCGCCAACGAAAGCGCCTGTTCGATCAGGTCGCGGGGTTGGCAGCCGCGCAGCGCGATTTTTCGGCGCTTGTAGAACCCAGTGAGCAGGTCGTCAACAAGTCCGTCGTGGTAAGGCACGTCGCACTTCAGGCAATAGCTCTGGAAAATCTCCCGGAATTCCTGGACGGTCGGGCTTTCCGCGAGAACTTTGTAGTGAATTCGACGCAGGAAGGCCTCGTCCACCAGCGTGGAGGGCTGCAGGTTCGTCGCGAAGACGAGCAGCACGGCAAACGGCAACTCGAACTTCTGTCCGGTCTGCAGCGTCAGGTAGTCAACCCGGCTTTCGAGCGGCACGATCCATCGATTAAGGAACTGTCGCGGCTCGACCTGCTGGCGGCCGAAGTCGTCGATCACCAGCACGCCGCCGTTGGCCACTGCCTGCACCGGCGCGTGGTAGAACCCGGATGTCCGGTTATGGCTCAATTCCAGCGATTCCAGGGTCAGCTCGCCTCCCACGGTCACGAGCGGGCGCCGGCAGCGCATCCACCGCCGATCCACCGCCGCTTCGTCAGCGAGTCCGTCGCCTTCAGGCAGCGGAAGCTCGTTGTGGTTCACCGGGTCGAACAGCCGTACGATCTGCCCCTCGACTTCGAGCGCATACGGAATCGCAATGTCGCCATCGAGCAGGTTACGAATCGCTTGCGAGATGACCGACTTTCCGTTGCCTGGTGGACCGTAGACGAACAGCGAATGCCCGGCGTTGATTGCCGGGCCTAGCTGATCGAGCACGCGTTGACCGACGACGAGATGCCCGAATGCACCGCGCACGCGGTTGCGTGTTGCCGTGTGCGGCGCCTTCTTCTTCCACTCCTGAAGGTACGCGATGTAGTTTGACAGTGGCACCGGCGCAAGCCCGACATACTGGTTGTGCTCGAGAAAGATGGTCACCCGGGTGCGGCCCGCGTCCGTAATTCGGTAGCGGTACGACGCGGGCCCGACCATGGCGCCGCCAATGATTGCGATCTGGTGTTGCGATTTGAGGGCATGGATGGCCGGCTCAATCGCGCTGAACCGCAAGCCAAGACGTCGTGCCAGTTCGGAGCCGGTGAGCTCGCCTGCAAAGTGCATGTGCTTCAGCGTGAGCTGAAGAAGCAGGTCGAGCGACAGGCCTGTCTCCTCGAGGGTTATCGGCGCAGATGGGTGCGGCAGCACCTGTGGGACGTCGAAACGTTCGGAAGTCATGTCAATTCACTCACGCAATCGCTAACCGTTGTTTTTGTCAGTGGCTGGGTCGCCGTGCGGTCGACGTGTATCGTCCAGCCCCAGGCACACGCGCCCGGGGCCAGGGATGCGACAATGCCGACCTTGAACCTGCCTGTTGCTTACTCTTCTTCGCGACTGAGGCGCGACCGTCGACGCTGCATGTAAATGATCCCGGCAACGAATGCGCCGCCGATGAGTGCGATAGTCGTGAAATCCATGTCGTTTTCTCTCCTTCTGTCGTTAACGTGAGACCGTTACACTGACGTCGCAGCGAAGAACCTCACGAATTTGATGACTGCCGGGCCGATGGTGACGACGAACATTGCGGGGAACAAACAGAACACGAGCGGAAAAATCAGTTTGACGCCAAGCTTCTGGGCGCGTTCCTCGGCGCGCTGGCGGCGCTTCGTCCGGCTCACCTCCGCCTGGGTGCGGAGAGCCTGAGAGATGCTCGTCCCGAAACGGTCCGTCTGGACGAGCATGTTTACGAGCTGGCGCACATCTTCGACCTGAGTTCTTCCGGCAAAGTTCTTAAACGCTTCCATTCGCGCTTTGCCGGCACGGATTTCCGTCGTGATGATTCCCAGTTCCTCCGCCAGCGCCGGGTGAGAGACGACCAGTTCCTCGGAGGCCTTGGTGATGGCCTGGTCAAGGCCCATCCCGGCCTCGACGCAGACGATCAGCAGGTCGAGGGCGTCGGGAAGTCCATTCGCGATGAGCTTCTTTCGTTTCTCTGCCTGGCGGCTCAGCCAGAAACCCGGGAGCATGTAGGCCAAGACGGCAGCCAACGTGCCCATCAGCAGCCCGCGCGACGAGCCAAGAAAATAGACGCAAAGGATCAACACGAGCGCCGGCAGACCCACCTCGCAGATCGTGTAGACGACCGGCGCCATCGGGCTGCGATAGCCGACGCGCGCCATTTTCTTCTGGAGCCGCGACATGTCCTTCGGCGACTTCGGGAGCAGACGATTCGCCCGCGCAAGGCGCGGATCGAGCTCGCCGATTGCGAGCGATGTCTCCATCGCAAGAACGCCCGCCTCGCCCGCCCCGTGAAGCCGTTGCCGCCCAGGCGCCCTGCGGCGCAGCACTTCGAGAATGACGTACGTGCTCGCGAATGCTATGGAGACGAACAGGCCGCCAACCGCGAGCATGAGTTCAAGTGTCATGGGTATCTTCCTGTCAGTACTCGATGTTGACGAGCTTCTTGATGATCAGCATCCCGACGGTCTGGAGAACAATCGCTGCGATGACCATCGGTGGACCCATCGGATCCTCGATCAACGTTTTGATGTGCCCCGGCATCAGGACCATCATTGCCGCGGCGAGCGAGGGTGGCAGCCCCGAAAGCACCCAGCCTGTGATGCGGCCATGGGCGGAGATCACGCGTATCTGGCGCTTCACTTTGAAGCGGTCCCGAATCACATTTGCCAGGTTCGCCAGGATCTCAGCGAGGTTGCCGCCGCTCTCTCGCTGTGTCAGCACCGCGGTCACGAAGAAACGGGCATCGAGGAGCGGTACCCGCTCGGCGAGAGCCTTGAGGGCTTCGTCGAGCGGCATGCCGAAGTTCTGCTGGTCGTAAAGGAGGCGGAACTCACCGGCCACCGGTTGCGGCGCCTCTTCGGAAACGAGCGCAAGACCGGTCGTGAAGGCGTGTCCTGCTCGGAGCGCGCGCGCGATCAGGTCAATGGCCTCCGGGAACTGCTCCTCGAACGTCCTGATCCGCCGGGCCGCCTTGAAACGAACGACCACGAACGGCACGCACGCCAGGATGCAACCGACACCGAGCCCCAGCCACCACAGTCGAGCGAACCAGGAAATCGCGAACCATCCCCCCAGGAACAGGCCCGCCGATATGAGCAGCAGTCCACCGACGGACAGCTTCATGTCGGCCCGGGCCAGGAGCTTCTTCAGAGGGCCGGCGATTCGATCCGATCGCTCGAGCGCCGCATCGAGTGACGTTATCGCGCTCTGCTTTTCGGTGTCCTTGAGGAAGTCGATTCGCTTCGCGATCTTCTGCCCGACCGCCGCCCGCAATCGATTGCGCAGCTGTCCCTGTTCGCGCGATTCGGATCGCTCGAACAAGACCCAGTACGTGCCGGTGACCAGCGCGAGAATGCCAACAAACGTGAGAGCAACGAACAGCATCTATTCCCCCTCAGGCGATCGCCTTCACGTGTTCGAACATCGTGGGCGGGAGCTTGAAACCGGCCGACGCGATCTTCTCGCTCACCTTCGGCCTGATGCCCGTCGCGCGGAACCGTCCCGTGACGCGCCCTTCCGGCGAAATACCCGTGCGCTCGAACACGAACAAGTCCTGCATGGTGATCACGTCGCCTTCCATGCCGGTCAATTCCGAAATGGCGATCACCTTGCGGGTGCCATCCGACATGCGCGAGATCTGGACGACCACGTTGACCGCCGACGCCACCTGCTGGCGGATCGCCTTGTCGGGCACGTTGAGGTTGGCCATTGCGACCATCGTGTCGAGCCTGTACAGCGCGTCGCGTGGGCTGTTGGCGTGAATCGTCGTCAAGCTGCCGTCGTGACCGGTGTTCATGGCCTGCAGCATGTCCAGCGCCTCTTCGCCACGGACTTCGCCGACCACGATGCGATCGGGGCGCATGCGCAGGGCGTTAATCACCAGCTCACGCTGCCGGACGGCGCCCTTGCCTTCGATGTTCGCCGGGCGCGTCTCGAGGCGCACGACGTGCCGCTGTCGGAGGAGCAGCTCGGCCGCGTCCTCGATCGTGATCACCCGATCGCGCTCCCCAATGAAACTCGAGAGCACGTTGAGCAGCGTCGTCTTTCCGGCGCCGGTGCCTCCCGAGACGAGGATGTTGAGTTTGGCGGCGACGGCAGCCTTGAGAAAGTCGAGCATCTGCTGCGTCATCGAGTCGCGTTCGACCAGGTCCTGGGCACCCAGCTTGTCGGTTCGGAATCGGCGAATCGACATCGACGGTCCGTCAAGCGCCAGCGGCGGAATGATGGCGTTCACGCGGGAGCCGTCGGCGAGTCTGGCGTCTACCATCGGGCTGGACTCGTCGATCCGCCGCCCCACCGAGCTGACGATGCGCTCGATGATCTGCATCAGGTGTTTGTCGTCCTTGAAGACGACGTCGCTCTCCTGGAGCTTTCCTTCGCGCTCGACGTAGATCAGGTTGTGCCTGTTGACGAGGATGTCGGAGATCGCCGGGTCGCGCAGGAACGCCTCGAGCGGTCCGAGGCCGAACAGCTCGTTGACCACGTCGGTAATGAGCGCATCGCGCTCGAACAGGCTGAGCGGCGTGGCCTGCGACTCCTTCTCGAGCAGACCCACAATGAGCCCGCGAATCTCCGGCTCCGCGTCTTCGCGCCGCACGCGCGTGAGCCGCTCCAGGTTCAGACGGTTCAGCAGGTCCTGGTGAACCTTTGCTTTGATCTCCTGGTACTTCGGGTGACGCGCGTCAACCGGCCGTGCTGCGGCCGTCGGCGTTCCCGGAAACGTAGTGTTAGGCGCTACCAACGATGTAGAAGACATCTGTGATTTCTCCTGAGATCAGCCGCGGCCGGTCAGCCGGCCGAACAGGCTGCTGGCCGGTTCGCTCCGCTTCGGTTCGGGATCGATGTTCGCGAGCTCTTTCGCCAGCCCTCTGAAACCCGCTGCCAGCTTGTTATGGTTGTCGAGCGCGAGCGGCCGCCCCTTATTCAGCGCTTCCAGGGCGAGCCGGTAGTCGCTCGGCAGCATGTGGTTGACCTTCGTTGCCACGACCTTCTCGATGTCGGCCTGGCCGATCTCTGACTGCTTATCCGAGCGGTTCACGACCACGAGAACGCGGTCACGGCCGTAACGGTCGCGGAGCGCCGAGGCCAGCCGGCTGGCTCCCCGTACCGCCGACAGCTCCTGGTTGGTCACGACCACAATGCGCGAGGCGACGTCGAGGGCGTCGATTGCGGACGCATCGGCACGCGGCACGTCGAGGACGATGTAGCGATAGAGGTGCGCCGCGAACTCGATGACGGCGCGGAATTGTGGTACGCCGGGGTGGTGAACGAGCGCGCGATCGGACGAGGCAAGGAGGTCCGCTTTTGCTTTCGTGGGCGTGACGAGCCCGCGGAAGAAGGCCTCGTCAAAACGATGCACATTCTCCAGCGCGTCGACGATAGAGAAGCGGGGCTCAGCCCCGAACAGAAGCGCCGCATCGCCTTGGGCCAGGTGTAGATCCAGGTAGAGCGTCTGCGAAGGGGCCACCTTCGCCATCGCCGTCGCGACGTTGACGGCCGTCGTGGTCGTGCCTACCCCTCCCTTGGCGCCGACGAACGCGAAGATTTCGCCTACGGTCGAGGGCGTTGCATGATGCGCGACGAGGCGTGCGATCGCTTGCTCGAGCGAAGCCGTCGTGATCGGCTCCTGCACGAATTCAGTGGCGCCGGCGCGCATCGCCTCGAGCAGGACCGTGGGGTCCGATTCGGACGCCACGACCAGGAACCCTGTCGCGGGGTGCTGCCGCTTCACGGTCGCCATCGAAGGCGGAATGGAGCGGGCGCCGCGCGTGTCTACGATCACGACATGGGGCTGTTTGGCCGCCGGGTGCGCGAGCGAAGCGAGTTCGGCTGCGCTCCCTTGAGAAACGCGCATGCCGCAAGCGCTCAGGAGCTGCTCCAGTTCGCGATCGAGCGGATCGACGATCAGAATTTCAGCAACAAGAGACGTAGCCATTGTTTTTTTGGTCACCGTACCAACATCACTTTCCGCATGAACGACGCCGATGAAGTCACCGTGCTCGATCCGCTGCCGGGGATCGCGACGAGGCGGCCGATGACGTCCTTGTTGCCTGTTCCGCCCATGCCTTCGACGAAGAAGCCCATGATGTTCGCGATAGTGACGGTCGATTTGCCGTTGGGCGAACCGTCGAAAAAGCTATCCACGTCGAAGAGAACCACGGGCACGATCCGGGGACTCGTCGCGTGGTAAAGACCATCGGCACACACGCCCGGGGCACAACTGCCCTGAATGCTTTTTGTCGACGTGTTGAACGACGCACCCTTATCCTTGGCTACCAGGTCGTCGACGCCTTGTTTAGTTGGCCCGATCATGTCGCCCGTCTCTGTCGGGATCGTGTCGCCGATCTCGAAGACGCTCCGGTTGCAGTTCGCGATGTTGTTCCGGTAGTCGGCACCGCCAGAGCCGGAAGTTCCGTCCGGGTTCGGAAGGTCGAGCGCCTGGAACCACCCCGCCGAAATTCGGTCCTGGGCACTGCCGATTTTGAGCGTGAACTGCATGCCATAGTCGGTGGTCGGATTGCCATTCGCATCGAACGGCGTGAAACCGCTTCCCGGATCAGTAGTCGTCGGCGCGATGTAAACGTCGGGAGTTGTCACCGACGGATCGGGCACCATGTCGTTGCCCGACTTCATGTACTTGTCAAAGACCGAGTCGGGCGTCCACGGCGCGGTGCTCGGCGCGCCGTTCTCCCAGTGCTCCTGCCATCTGTCCGCCACGGCCCACGGCTTCATGCAGTCGGTCGCATTGCCGGTGAGCACCTGCGCGGTCGCTGTTGCGCGGATGTCCTGGGTCGTGAGGCCCAGGATCTGGGCGAAGAACGTCGGAAGGGCATTCGAGCGCGCGACGCTGCGGTATACATTCGCGCGGATGCACTTGTCGGGCAGACCGATGGTCCCGGGCGGGCAAGGGTTGACGAGCAGCACGTCGGTGGCTGGAATAATCGACGGCGCGGCGCCTAATACCAGGTTGAGTTGGGCGACGGCCGCGGCCGCCGCCTTGGCCCGGGTGATGTCGTCGGGATCGTCGAACGCGAGCGAGGAGGCGCCGGCGAGCGCCGCCGCGTCAGCGGCGTTCTGGGCCTGGTTCCGGCTCACGAGCAGCGCGCCGTAATCGATCGCCAGCGCGCAGAACGCGATCAACACCAGCATGGCAAGCGCGACGTGCACGAGTACCGCGCCGCGATCGTCCGCCGTTCCCCGTCGTCGATGTTTCGTCATTGGTATCATGCTCCGCACTGCGCGTTTTACTTGCTCTCGGTCGTGCCCGGCGCCGGCAGGAACCGTGTCGGATCCGTTGGCACCGGCGGCACCTCGTCAGGGTTGAACGGGCGCACGAGCCTCGGCGTGACGAGCACCATCAACTCCGATCGCTCGAGTCGCTCGGCGTTGCTCTTGAACAGGTAGCCAATAATCGGGATTTGGCTGAGGAACGGGATATTGGCGCCATCGTTCTGCGCGAGGTTGTTCAGTAGCCCCGCGATCGCGAACGACTGCCCGTCGCGCAGTTCCACATCGGTCTCCGCGCGGCGCATGGTAAGTGCCGGTACGCGGAAGCCTTCGAGCGTGACGCCGTTGTTGAAGTCAAGCGCGCTGACCTCCGGCCGGACCTTCAGGCGGATGACGTCGCCGGCAATCGTCGGCCTGAAGTTCAGCTTCACGCCGAACTCCTTGAACTGGATCGTGACCTGGCCGGTTGCGCCCTGCACGATGGGTATCGGAAATTCGCCGCCTGCCAGGAAGCTCGCCTCCTGGCCGTTGTAGGCGATCAGGTTCGGCTCAGCGAGCGATTGGAACAGCCCTTTCTGTTCCAGGGCCTTGATGATCGCGCCCAGGCCCTCCTTGCGGTTGAAATAGAACAAGTTGAGAAAATCGCTGAAGACGAGCTTGTCTTCTTCGAAATTGGGCGCCGAGAATTGCCCCGTCGTCACGCGGCCGAGTGCATCGGGCCGGTTCACGAAGAAGCTGACACCGAGCTCCTTGATGGCGCGGCGGTTGACCTCCGCCACGCGGACCTGCAGCAGCACCTGTTGGCTCTCTGAGCCGCCGGGGAGCTGCAGCATGTTGATGACACCTGTCTTCGCTGACATTCCGTCCGCGATCTCGCCAGCGCGCAGCATGATGGCGTTGCTCGAGACGCTTCCGGTGAGGATGATGCTCTCCTCGTTCATGGCCACGCGGATGTCTTCACCCGGGAAGAGCTTTTGAAACGTCTGCTGAAGCGTGGTGACACCCGGATCGACCACGACGTCGTACTGGCGGCGGTCGTTTGCGCCCCACACGATAAGGCTCACAGTGCCGGGGCCCTTGCCGTCGATCAGGACCTCGCGCGGCTGGACGACGACGGCATCGGCGATCGCCGGGTTCGTCACGGCGATACGCGTGACGTCGAACGGCGTATTGAGCACCGTCGAGCGCCCGGCAGTCAGGACGACCTGCTCGAAGCCGCTCGTGTCGGTCGCCTGCGAGACAGGCGCCGGCGGTACCGGCCGCTGTTGGCCCTGCGCCGCAATCGGTGATGTAAAGAGGCCGACAGTGACGACGCCGGCGAACAGACCCCGCATGGGATACGAAAGACGCACACTCATTTCACAGGCTCCTCTGTCCGCTTGGCCCCACGGATGGCCTCGACGGTGTAGATCTTCGGTGCGGGCGCGGGCGCCGGCACCGTGACGGGTGGAGGGGGAGGTCTTTTCACGATGCGCCGTCCTTCGACGTTCTTCACCGTGACTGGCGGGGCGGGCGCGCCCAGCAGGCCCGCCATCCGCTGGCCGTTAGTCGCGGTCGGCGTAACGTCGAGCGGGTTGCGCAAGGTCAGCATGATCTGGCCCTCGTTCGCGGCGAGCGAGATGCGCTCGGCGTCGTCGGGCGTTACCAGGAGCGTGACCACTGTTGAAGGGATCGGCTTGCCCTCTGCTTTCGCATTCTCCTGGTCGAATCGGGTTCCTGCGGTCAACACCTGTACGTTGCTCACCACAGCCCGCGATATCGGCTCCCCGTTGGCGTTGTTGTTCTTTCCCAACACGACGAGGACGTCTACTCGCGTGCCCGGAACGACGAACCCGGCGACACCAACGACCTCGTTGGTCTTCACCGAGATCGCGCGCATGCCTTCCGTAATCGTGGGCGGCAGCCCGCCGCCGGAGCCGAGCGGCGCGAGCTTGGATTCGGTGAGCGGTTCGTTCTCGTTCACCTCCACGATCGCACCCCGATTGAGGACGTCGTCGACCTTCTTGAACGCGCCTGGCACAGGGTTTCGCGCCGGCCAGGGCACCAACTTGACGTGATCCTTGGTGACGATGGTGCCGATGGGGATTGGCCGCGCCGCGACCACGGCCTCGACGCTGACGACCTCGACCTCGCGAACTGGCATCGCCGCAACGACGCGGTAAACTCCGAAACTCGCCACACCTGCGGCGCCGAGCGCGACGGCGAGAACGACCGCGAGACGCGTATTACGATTCATCTTTTTCCTCCAACGTCCTTCCTACGATTCGATTCGCATCGTCGCTCGCGCAGCCAGCGTGATCGACGAAAAGGAGCCACCGCCGAGCAATCCCGAGACCGGGCCGAGAAACAGGTAGTTGTGTGTCATCGTCACGGTGACCTGCGCTGCAGGAAACCCGGGAATGGGTCCGCCACCGTCCGGATCGACCGTGACGGGCGCTAGCGCCGTCGTCGGTGACGCCGTGGGATCGTTTGTTCCCTGTTGCACGTACTGGGTCACGCGGGTCTGAATGTCAGTCAGCCCGTAGCCAGAGTTCGCCAGCGCCGCAATGCGCGCGCCCTCGCGTGCGGCGTTGTTGAGCGTCAGGAAGCGCTGGAACATGAGCGCGAAGTCCACGATCGCCGCGAACACCAGCAACAGAATCGGCAGCACCACGGCGAATTCAATCAACTCCGCGCCGCGCTCCGAACGAATACGACGACGAAATAGTGGTTTCACCATAACCAGAACGCCAATGTCAGCCCGGTTGCAATCGGCAGCGCGTAGGGCAACTTCGGGCCAGAAGAAGTTTCGAGTGTCAACGAGTCAAGCGGCCTGATGCCGAAGACGCGCCAGTGCATCAGCAGCAGCCACAGGTTTCGCAGCGCCTGGCCGCCGTAACGGTGCCTGGCAATCAACGCGACTGCGAGCACTCCGCCGGCAAGCGCTGTGTAGAACGCCACGCCAAAAATCATGGAGGTGCCAAGCCAGGCGCCGAGTGCGCCCATCAGCTTCACATCTCCGCCGCCAAGGCCCCGCAGAAGAAAGAGCGGAAAAAAGACCGCGAGTCCGAGGAGGAGACCGGTCACGCTCGAGAGCGTGCCAGCGCCACCTTGCAACAACGTGCCAGCAACGAGACCGAGCATCGCGGCGGGCAACGTCAATGAGTTGGGAATGCGTCGCGTCCGGACGTCACACCAACAGGCTGCAGCCGCTATGGCGAATGCGCATGACCACTGCGCGACCGTGACGCTCATGATCCTGCACTCACTGGATCCGCTGGTTCCCAGAGATTCCAGACCGCCTGGTTATAGCCGACGTACGCGTTGCCCAAACTGGTCTGCATCGCGCTCCATGCAGCGGCACCAACCAAGCCGATGAATGTCGTCAGGAGGGCGTACTCGATCACGTCCTCTCCGTCAGTTTCGAGAAAGAACCGTTTGACCTCGGCACCCAGCTTGCCGTTCCATGCGGCGGTGAGTGTTCGATTCAAATCTGCGTCGGTTCTGAGAATGTTCATTTGCTTACTGCCTGATGTGGGCACATTGGCTAGGAGAGGCGCGTGACCACGATGCTCACGCGCCTTATCCTGAGAAACCGCTTACGACGCTGAGGTGGCCCAGCCGCTCACCTTGGTGCTCATGTTGGTGTACCACTGGGACAGGTTGGTGCCGAGGGCCGTCGCGGCAACACCTGCCACGAGGGCGATCAAGGTGGCGAGCATCGCGTACTCGATCAGGTCCTGGCCGGCATCTTCACGAACGAAACGAACAATCACACTCTTCATGGCTACTCCTTCAATCAACGATTCATCTGACTCACGTTTGCGGACCCCCGAACGAATGTGACTGGTGGACCGTGTGAGCTCCGTTCGCTCCGTGTTTCCAAATGTGGAAACGTAGTCCCCGGCGTTGATTCGTTCCTTGCCGCACAGCGTCATCGCGCTGCGCCAGCTATTTGAGCAACGGAAATGCCGTACGCTCGCGTCCTGCGAGATTGTGGCGATTCGGGCGCATTTCGCCGCCGAACCGCACCGCAGCACACCACGGCTAGAGAGTCGCGACCAGCGATCCGTCTGGACCTGTCCAGCGATTTATCTGGCCGCAGCCGCCTTTTTCAAATCGCGATTCGATGGCTGTCGTCTGCGCGTGCGCGCGATTCAGAGCTGCCGACCGCAACGGCTGCGGTCGCAAGCTTCACCAGGCTGGAGTGATGTGTCGGGCCACGTTTCCGGACGCCGCTCGAGTGCGATCGTCAGGCCTGAAGGACGATGGCTCCTTTGTCCGCCCTCGACTTTCCGAATCTCCTTGAAGTTGCACAGTACGACCGGTCCCCGCGTAGATCGCCCCGTTCTCGTTCTCGGTGGTTGCGTCGTAGTAAAGGCGCCACGACCAACCTCTGGGCCTGGACAGACAATTCCCCGTTCGCAGCCAGACGCCCGATAGCACCGCTACTTCGCCTCCGCCACACTGATCGGATGAATTCGGTGAACTGGCCCGTGCACAGGTCTTGCACATTCGGCCAAGACCGTCTCCGAAGACAGCGACTATGGCTACTGCCACGTGGGTTACCGGAATTTCAAAGCACGAGGGAAAAGTGGCAACGGTGCTGCTCGCGCTGGCAGTAGCCTACCTGGCCTCGTTTGTTCCACGGGGCTGGATCCCACATGACGAAGGGATGCTCGGGCAGCAAGCGGAGTGGGTTCTCCGGGGCGGCCTGCCGCACGTGCATTATCAAGAGACCTATACCGGCGGCCTCACCTGGTTGTACGCAGCCGTCTTCAAAGTGGCCGGCGTAGACCTGATCAACCTGCGATGGCTCCTGTTTGTGGCCGCTTCGCTTGCTTTGGGCGTCGTATACGCAATCGTCAGGCGATTCCTCGGTCCGATCGGATCGGCGTTGGCAACGTGGGTGGCTCTCACGTGGAGTTTTCCAAACTACTTTGCCGGCTTACCGTCCTGGTGGGTTCTGATCTGCGCACTCGGGTGCGTCTGGGCTCTTTTTCGCCACGTCGAAACGGGCCTCCTTCGCTATGCCGCTCTGGCGGGACTGCTGGCCGGGTGCGCAATCGTCATAAAGCAGACCGGCGTCTATTTGCTCTTTGCAGTTGTCATCTCCCTCCTTGCCGGCGGGAACGAGGCACGGCCATCAACCAAAACGGCCAGCAACCTGGATCGGTTGCTTCGACTCGGCGTCTGCACATGCGGATTGGCCTTTGCGATTGCAATCATGAGCGCACGCATGGGCGTGTCGGAGATCGCCTATCTTCTGATTCCCGTTGCATCGTCAAGTGTCGCACTCGCATCTGCACGGTTACTGAGATTTGGCTCGGCTCTCTGGTCTCGCGTGCTGGCGGCATCGCTGGCGTGCGCGATGGCGTCGTTGCCGCTCGCTCTCCTGCTCCTTCCGTATTTCTTTGACGGCAACCTCGCCGAGTTCGTCAAGGGGGCGATTCTGTTGCCGCAAAGACGGTTCGCATTTGCGAACACTCCGCTGCCACCCGCCCTGCAGCTGATGACCGGCGTCGCAATGGTGACGTGGATGCTACCTGTGCTTCCGACGCTCAGCGCGCGGGAGGTTCAGGTGCTGAAGTTTACCCGCTGGGCAATCGCCTTCGTGGTGCCAGCGATTGCGTTCTGGAGCATCCGGATGCACGTGTTCGTGTTCGGCTCTGTCCGAGCCATCGCCGCGTTGCTCCCAGCGTTGGTCGTCTACCTTCTGCTCTCGAGCCGTATCACGGATGAGAGACAGCGGCGCTATCTATTGATTTCGTCGTCGATGCTGGCGTGGGCATCACTCGTGCAGTTCCCGACCGGAATCGGAATTTATTTCTGCTATGTAATGCCTCTTGCGGTGATAGCGGCAGTCGCGGCGGCCAACGCGATTGGTTGGCTTCGGCGGCCCGGCGTCTTGCCGTGGACGGCTCTGTTGTTGGTCTTTGCGATTTTCAGCATGAATCGCGGGTATGCGGGCAGCGTTGGTTTTCTACATGCTGTACGTCCCCACGATGTGGCTCTCAATCTCCCACGCGCACACCTCAACGTCTTCCAGGACCAGGCAATCACTTACCGTCGTCTCGTTTCGTTGATCGATGAGCAGCTGCAAGGTGGAAAGTTGCTGGCTGGACCGGACTGTCCAGAGGTGTATTTCTTGACTGGTCACTTCAACCCGTCGGGCGCAATGTACGACTTTTTTGCGATCGAGCCGGGTGGTTCCTACGTTGACGACGTCAGCCACTGGACGTCAGCGAAGGTCATCGTGATCAACCGAGTTCCGGAGTTCTCGCCACCCGTGACTGACAGCGTCCTGTCGCAGTTGCGAGTGGCGTTTCCTCATGGCGAGCAGGTGGACCGCTTCGAGGTGAGGTGGCAATGATACGACTGCTGGAGCAAGTCCTGGAACATCCCACGATCTACAGCCACTGGCAAGCGCCGTTCGTGGCGCAGAAGTTTGCGCCGGCCGAGCGGCACATGCGCCAGGGGACGGTCCGACGCGTTCTTGATGTGGGCTGCGGTCCCGGAACCAATGCCGCGCGCTTCGGGGCAGCATCTTACGTTGGCGTCGATATCAACGAGCAATACCTCGCCGTCGCCAGGTCGAAGTATTCAGGTCAATTCATTCAAGCTGACCTGGCAACCGCAGATCTTTCGCAGCTCGGTCAATTCGACACCATCCTTGTCAACAGCTTCTTGCACCACCTGCCGGACCCATCGGTGGAACGGTTGCTCGAGCAGCTCGCGACGCTTTTGGAGCCGCGAGGAAAAGTACACATCCTCGAACTGGTACGCCCCGACCGCCCGTCGGTTCCCTCGATCATGGCGAGCCTCGATCGCGGCCGCTACGCGCGGAGCGTGCAGGCCTGGACAAAACACTTCGAACGGCACTTCCACCCAGTAGTCGTTGAGCCTTACACCTTTGGCGCCGGTCTGTGGGCAATGGTGTATTTCCAGGGAATGAGAAGCGATGCGTCTCTCAATCGGCATTCCTGTCTATAACGAAGAAGAAGTCCTGCCGGAGCTGCTCGCGCGACTCACGCGTGTACTCGATCAGCTTCCCGGCGGTCCGCACGAGATCGTGTTCGTCGACGACGGCAGTACCGACAGATCTCGCCAGCTTCTACTGAAAGCAGCAATGCGTGACGTTCGGATCAAAGTCGTGGTGTTGTCACGAAACTTCGGCCATCAGGCTGCTTTGAGTGCGGCACTCGACCATGCATCGGGTGACGCGCTGGTCCTGATGGATGCCGACCTTCAGGACGAACCGGAAGTTATTCCGGAGTTCGTTCGCTTGCACGAGGCAGGTGCGGATGTCGTTTTCGCCCGTCGCGCTTCGCGAAAGGAAGGCTGGCTTCTGCAGTTGGCATACAAAACCTTCTATCGCCTGATCGCGAGGTTGTCAGAGATCGCGCTGCCGCTAGACAGTGGCGATTTCGCCCTGTTGGGTTCACCGGTCGTGGAGGCGATTCGTCGGCTGCCGGAGCAGCAACGGTACCTTCGTGGGCTCAGAGCGTGGGTGGGCTTTACTCAGATAGGCGTGGACGTTCAACGACCTGCCCGGTTTGCCGGGCAGCCGAAATACTCCACCATGCGCTTGATTAAACTCGCGCTGGACGGCATTTGTTCATTCTCGGTTGTCCCCCTTCGAGCCGCCGCCCTCGCTGGCTTGGTGGCGATTCTTGCGGCGAGTATTTTCTCGTTGTATGCCGTATATGTGCGGCTGGTTCAGGGGAGCGTCCCAGAGGGCTTTACTGCGTCGCTATTGGTGATGACGTTCTTGTCCGGCGTTCAACTCTTTTTCGTTGGCGTGATCGGAGAATACGTGGGCAGGGTCTACGGCGAAACGAAAAGACGTCCTGCGTACGTAGTCGCGAACGTTGCCGGTGGGGACGACTGATGGACACGGGATACGCGACAGCTTACATAGGGCTGTATCAGAACCATTGGTGGTGGCGCGCCAGAGAAGCGATTCTCTTGCGCCGGCTTGCTGATGTGATCGACCACGCTCGACCTGCGCGAATCCTTGACGTCGGTTGCGGCGCCGGATTGTTTTTCGACGCCCTGGAACGATTCGGTCACGTCGAGGGAATCGAATCCGATGCCGCACTGGTCGAGCAAAGCGGACCGTGGCGCGACCGGATCGTCGTCGGAGAGCTCGATGATTCGTTTCGACCTGAAGGATCGTTTGACGCGATCCTCATGCTGGACGTTCTCGAGCACGTACCCAACCCCGAGCAGATGTTGAGCTCCGCGAGGCGGATTCTCGCTCCTGGTGGCCGAATCGTCATCACCGTTCCTGCCTTCGAATGTCTGTGGACTTCTCACGACGATTTGAACCATCACCTCAGGCGATACACGCCTCGACGATTGTGCGACACGGTTCGCGAGGCTGGACTGGCAACCGAAAGCGTCGGCTATTTGTTCCAGTCACTGGTCATACCAAAGCTATTCGTGCGGGCTGCTGAAGCCATGAAGGGCGGACCTCCTCGAGTTCCGCGAGTGCCGAGCCCAGCCATCAACACCGTGCTTCGAAAGTGGTTCCAGACCGAGTTTCTCGTAAGCAAGTGGCTGCCATTTGGCACCTCATTGATTGCCATCGTTCGCTCGGACACTCAATGGAATACGTGAGCGCGCCGTCTGTTTTGGAAGGGCGCCGCGCGGCTGGAGGAGTGCTGTCGACCGCCCGCCAACGTATCTTTCAGATCGTGCTTGCCGTCGGAGGGCTGTTACTGGTGTCGGTCTACGCCGTCGCGATAAACGCGCCGGCAACAGGACTGTTTCACGACGATGGAATCTACGTCGTAACAGCGCGTGCACTGGCCGAGGGACAAGGCTACCAAATTATCAGTCTGCCGCAGTCTCTGCCGCAGACGAAGTATCCAATCCTATTTCCATGGCTCCTGTCACTGGTATGGCGAGTCGCGCCGTCATTTCCCGATAACCTTCCCTTGCTGCGCATCGTACCCCTGTTAGCGACGGCAATCTGGTTATGGCTCTCGTGGCGATTGCTTCTGGCATGCGGAGCTTCTCGGGCGGCAGCCCTGGCAGTCGTAGCGTTGACCGCCGTGTCGCCGTGGGTCGTGTTTCTGGGAACGGCACTCCTATCCGAGATGCCGTTCGCGGCGCTGCTTACGGCGTCGCTGCTCCTCTTGACACGCGTGCGCAACCAAACGGCGACCATCGGCCGGCTTTGTGCGTTTGCCGGGCTGCTGGCAGGAGCCTGCTTTCTTACACGCACAGCCGGCGTAGCCGTACTCGCGGGCGGTCTTGCGTGGCTGATAGTGACTCGACGTTGGCTTGGTGCGGCAGCTTACGGAACGGCCGCCGCGGTCATCGTCATCCCATGGGTGGGTTGGGTCCTGTGGAATGCCGCCGACACGGCGTCTTATTACTCCCTGTCGAATTACGGATCGTGGAATGTGGTTTTCCATTACGCGTGGCGCGAGAAGTTTACGGTGATCGCGATCAATGCCTTGAATTGGATTCTTGGATCGTCCTCATTATGGGGTCTTGACGTCACACCATGGCTTGTCGTCCCCGCTGCGCTGTTAGCCGCATGCGCGTTGCGCGGAATGTGGCTGACGCGAAGGCACCCGATCACCTGGTGCGTTATAGCCTACACAGCGATCATCATGGCGTGGGTATGGCCCCCAATTCGATTTCTGGTTCCCGTGATGCCGTTAATGCTATGGCAGGTGTCGGTTGCGATCCGCCGAATACCGGTAATACCAGTCGCGGTTGTTGTGGCAACGCTTATCACCACGTCGTCGGCGATGCTTCTGCGGACAGTCGCTCACGCTAGCAGCGAGGGTGTGATGTGGTTTCGAGCGGAAGGCCCGAAGGACTGGCATCGACTGTCCGACTTATTCGACCGGATTCGCCAGGACACTTCTCCGAACGCGGTGCTGACGGGAAATCTCGACCCAACGTACTTTTTGTACACCGGTAGGAAAGCGGTGCTTGCATTTACAGCCGATCCGTATTTCCTGTTCTATTCCAGCAGCCCCACTGCGGCGAGCGAGCTCAGTTCGATCGACGACTTCCGTCGTCGCCTGTTATCGACAGGAGCGGACTATTGCGTGGTCACCCCGGTGCCGGGTGATCCACCTTATTTCCGCCGCTTGGTCGAGGAGCTCGCTCGTGATGTTCCAGGAAGCCTCACGCTTGCGACGACGGACGTAGCGGCGGGCTACGCGGTCTACCGTATCGACCGCGACAGGCTGGAGGACGCTGAGCGGCGCGACCAGTTCTGAGCCCACTGATGCAGGCAGGCTCGTAATAGGACAAGCACTGCGACCGATACCAAAGAAATGGCACCCGGCGCGCTTCTCTCATTGTTCGCCTTCACACTTTTGCTGGCAGCATCACTGATCTTCTTCGTCGAACCAATGTTCGCGAAGATGGTGCTCCCGCTTCTTGGTGGAAGTCCGGCCGTTTGGAATACCTGCGTGGTGTACTTTCAGGCTGTCCTTCTTGCTGGCTACGTTTACGCACATCTCCTTACCACCAGACTGGCGCATGCACGCCAGGTCTTCATCCATGGATCGTTATTGCTGGTCTGTGCGGTGTCTCTGCCGATCGCTTTGCCTTCGACATGGACTCCCCCAGCCGACGGCTCACCGGTCTTGTGGTTGATCGGTGCACTGACAGTTTCACTCGCGGCGCCCTTCTTCGTCGTCGCCGCAACCGGACCGCTCCTTCAACGCTGGTTCTCCCATAGCGGTCACGCGTCGGCCAGCGACCCCTATTTCTTGTACTCGGCAAGCAATCTCGGCAGTCTCGTGGCGCTGCTTGCCTACCCGTTGTTTATCGAGCGTCGCTGGGCGCTAGACGCCCAAGCTGCGATCTGGACAGTCGGCTACGTCGCTCTAGGGTTCAGCGTGCTCGCCTGTGCAGCTGTTGTATGGAGGCAGCAGGCTCCGGCCAATGCGACGGCGGCAGGAACGACCGAGCCAGCCGAAGTTTTGCCATGGCCACGCCGGCTAAGGTGGATGGCGCTGGCGTTCGTGCCGTCGAGTCTCATGCTCGGCGTCACGACCTATATGTCTACGGACATCGCTGCCGCTCCGTTGCTCTGGGTTGTTCCGCTCGCGCTGTACCTGATGTCATTCGTTGTGGCGTTCGCGCGTCGCCAAATTGTGTCTGACGGCCTGGTGCTCAAGGCGATGGCGGTGGCACTCTTGCCGGTCGTGCTCACTATAGCCGCCGGGTTTGGCGGACCAGCCGCCGTGCTCATTCCACTGCACTTGTGCGCCTTCTTTCTTGCGGCTTTGGCCATCCACACCGAGCTGGCGCGAGATCGGCCCGGCCCGGCATCTTTAACTGAGTTCTACCTATGGGTCGCGTTCGGCGGGGTGTTGGGAGGTCTATTCAACACGCTGGTGGCGCCGGCCGTGTTTTCTACTGGAATTCTCGAGTATCCGATCGCGCTGGTCATAGCCTGCGCGCTGAGACCGACCATGCGCCCTTCCCGTGCCGCCGGTTTCAAGACCGAGTCGATCATGTTAGGAGTCGTGATTGTCTCGGCGATTGTGATGGCTGCTTTCTTGAGGAACGAGATTCAAAGTCAGACGGTCGCGATCATCTTCCTGGCGTTCGCAAGCGTTCCGTACTTTGTGCTGTCGAATCGGCCCGTATGGTTTGCAATGGCTGTGGCACTACTTCTCACAGCCGGTGGGGTGGGCCACACAAAACCTGGTGAGCTCCTTCGAGAGCGTACGTTTTTTGGCGTTTACAAGGTGCGATTAGACGAGCAAGCGAACAGCCATACCATCTATCACGGATCGACATTACACGGCGAGCAGAGTCTCGACCCCGCTGTCGCGCGCAGGCCGTCGTCGTACTACTACTCCGAAGGACCAATCGGCCAAGCATTTCAGGCACTCGGTCCAGGGTTGGATGGGGCCGATATCGGCGTGATCGGACTCGGCGCGGGTGGATTAGCGGGATACGTGCGCCCAACGCAGCATTGGACCTTCTACGAGATCGATCCGGCGGTCCTGCGAATTGCCAGCTCGCCACAGTACTTCACATTCCTTCGTGATTGCGGACATGCATGCGACGTAGTGCTTGGTGATGCCCGACTCTCGCTGAGTCGTGTCAGTCCGAGGCATGACTTTCTCGTGCTTGACGCGTTCAGCTCGGATGCGATTCCGCTGCATCTGATTACTCGAGAAGCCGTCCAGATGTACTTTGGACATCTCGCTGACCATGGGGTCGTTGCGTTTCACATCTCGAACCGTCATCTCAATCTCCGGCCGGTTCTTGGGGCAATCGCAGCCGACCTGGGACTTTCAGCGATTTCCCAATTCGATCGTGTCCCTGAGAAGACGCCGGGACGGCTGTCGTCCGAATGGCTACTGATGGCGCGCTCCGCTGAGTCTTTCAGGGCGTTGAAATCGGATTCGCGATGGGTCATTCCCGAGCGCGCCCCGCGTGTCTGGACGGATGCGTTTGCTGACATATTGAGCGCGCTCAAATAGCCGCGCATCACCTCTGTCTCTTAGAGCGGCACGAGCTTGGCACTTAGGGCAGAGTGAGGCATCGATAGGTTGTAAACGGCGTGCATCTGGCGCGCTTGGGACTTGAGTCTGGGCGCGCCCAGACGACTCCCTCCTGCTGCCTCGTTTTCTGCCGAAAGTGCCGTGCTCTTGCAGTGGCAGGGGAGTTGCCCCGCCATGGGGTCATGCGACCCCTGGTTATCGTCCCGACCTACAACGAGCGCGAGAATCTGCCGAAGCTCATTCAACAGCTCCTCGCGATCGGGAAGCTGCGCGTTCTCATCGTGGACGATGGATCTCCTGATGGGACTGGGGCGCTGGCTGACGATCTCGCAGCGCGAAGCAATGGACGTGTATCGGTCTTGCACAGAACGGGACGGCGAGGGCTGGGGCGAGCTTACCTTGACGGCATCCAAGAAGCCCTTGCGACAGATGCGGATGTGATCTGTCAGATGGATGCCGACCTCTCGCATCGACCAGAGGACCTTGTGGCGATGCTCGCGGCGGCGGAGCAGTCCGATGTCGTCATCGGTTCGCGCTACATTCCGGGCGGACGAATCGTCAATTGGCCGCTGCGGCGCCGGATCCTGAGTGCGGGGGCGAACCGTTATATCCGATTGATCTGCTCGCTGGCGGTTCGCGATTGCACCAGCGGATTCCGCTGCTGGCGGCGAGAGACGCTGGCAGGGTTGCCACTCGCGCGGATTAATGCGGAGGGTTATGCGTTCCTGGTGCAGTTGTTGTGGGAAGCCGTCCGAGCCGGCTGCGCCATCTCGGAGGTCCCGATTACGTTCGTCGAACGAGAATCCGGAGCATCCAAGCTGCGTGCCGCGGTCCTCGTGGAGTCGGCGGTTCTGCCGTGGCGCCTCGCAGTGTCACGTGCCTTCATTCATTCCGCCAGCGAGGCTGCACATCGAAGCGCGCCCTCGCTGGTTCGTTAGACAAGAGTACGTAAGTTGCGCTTACTAAAATCGGTGTGCCGTCGCAGCCCTATGGTCTGCGACGACGATCTGCCGGTCATCTTGACGTTCATCGCCGTGGCAGCCCTGGCCTGCCTGATTCCACCGCAGGCCGACACATTCTTTCACCTCCGGACCGGTCAGAGCATCTGGCAGTCCGGAGCGATTCCGACGACCGAGCTCTTTTCGCACACATTCCAAGGGCACGAATGGTTGAACCATGAGTGGCTCAGCCAGCTGTTGTTCTACGGCCTTCATGCCCTTGGAGGGCCGTTCCTGCTTGCGTTAGTGAGCGGTGCCTGCGTTTTCATCGCGGTGATGGTTTCATGGCAGCTGACCCGCGGTGCGTCCGAAATCCGCCTAATGCTCCTTTTCTCAATCTTCATCGTGACCGCTCCGGCGTGGGCCGTTCGACCGCAGGCACTGAGCCTCGCGCTGTTGATGCTGGCGATGACGCTGGTGATCCGAGAGAAGCTCCAGTGGCTGCCGATACTGATGGTGGTCTGGGCAAACGCGCACGGTGTGGTTCTCCTCGGAGTTGTCATCGCCTGCGTAAATGCGCTGGAAGCGCTGATCTGGTCGCGGCGCAACTTTCGACGTGCGCTCGTCGTCGCTGTGTTGTGCGTAGCAGCGCCGACGGTGACTCCACTCGGATGGCAGTACTGGACGCGCGTGGCACAGACGGTCAGCGAAGCACGCGTGCTCGGATTTCAGGAGTACCGGTCGGCATTTGCCGATGCATCAGGGTTTCCGTTCCTGCTGCTGTTGGCAGTGCTCGTCAGCGTGGTGATCATGTACGCCCGCAGGGTCGCCGAGTGGGATCGTTCCGCCCGTTTGCTCGTCCTCACGAGCCTGGTAATCGGCGCTGCAGCGATTGTTTCGATTCGCAACGCACCGTGGTTCGCGTTAGTGGCAGCGCCCGCGATTTCGCGTCTCGTCCAAGTTTCGAGCGTGCGCAAAACACGTCCGCTGCGGCGGCCGGGGTATGTCGTCCTGGCAATCGCGGTGACGAGCGCATTTGCAGTGGTTGCGTTCCTGTGGCGTGATGGGGGAGCCCGCATCGGGTGGCGGCCGATCTCGCAACCAGCACTGAGCGCCGTTCGGAACTGTACTGGGCCGATCTATAACGAATTGGCACTTGGCGGGACGTTGATCTGGTTCGTTCCCGAGAAGAGAGTATTCGTGGACGGCCGTGTGGAAGCGTATCCGCAGCAATTTCTTCTTCGCGTTCGGGACGCAGACCTTTCAGGGCAATACCAGGAACTGTTTGAGAAGTATGAAATTCGATGCGCCGTTACCGGCACGGACTCGATCCTGGCACGTGCACTTCAAGCGGATCCCGCCATCACCCTGCAATTCCACGACGATCGCTGGTCGGTCTTCCTGACATCCCAGATACGCTGACCCGCCAGGCATTGCTCGAACCGTCTCTCGAGGTGCGGCTATACGGGAAGCGGTCATGGGTGGGGTGGCTTTCTCAACGTCGCGCGCTTCGAAGGGTACGGAAGAGCCGTAAAGCGGTAGACGCTACTTAAGCGTGGCGCCCGCGATGATCCTCCAGCGGCCATCCTGTTTGAGCCAGACTCGCATGAACTTGAGCGTGCCTTTGAACTGAGGGCCCTCGTAGTGGCCTACGCACGTAAGCACGACGGCGTTCCCGTGCTCGACGAACGTGTCATATCGCATCTCGACCGTCGTGAACTTCTGCCCTTCGCCCGACCCGGGGCGATGCGCCTCGACGACTCTGGTCTTGAGCTGGTGTCCGTCCAGCACCACGTCGTCAGCGAGGTACTCCTGGAAGTAGCCCGGGTCCGGGCCAAGCTCTGCTTGGCGTAATCGCTCTTCCAGGTGCATGATCTCTTCGCGCGTGCTCATGGGACACCGCCCCTGTCCACGATTGTAGGAGAGGTTATGCGACGACTGCTCTGGACCGTTGTGATCGGACTCAGCCTTGCGGCACCACTCTCGGCCGCGTCGGTAGATGGCCTGTCGATCCACTCATCAACCACGGGAACCGGCACGGCGACAGTGATCTTCATCCATGGCTGGACATGCGACTCTTCGTCATGGGTGTCTCAGGTACCAGCGTTCGCAAAGAAGTACCGGGTGGTGACGCTTGATCTGCCGGGACATGGCCGGAGCGCCTCACCAAAGGATGGAAAGCTCTCGATGGATCTGTTCGCGCGGGCAGTGGAGGCCGTGCGGGCCGAGGCGAAGGCCGACAGGGTCGTGCTGGTCGGGCACAGCATGGGCGCACCAGTCATCCGCCAGTACGCGCGGATGTATCCGCAGCATGTGGCTGGTCTTGTCGCTGTCGATGGTCCTCTCGATCTTCGTGGGTTTCCGCCACCAGAGTTCAAGCAGCCGCCGCCGATGGTCGGAGCGGAAGGCCTCAAAGCGCGCGATAAGATGATTCGCGGCATGTTCATCCCGGAGACGGCGCCGGCGCTCCAGGAGCACATTCTCAAGATGATGCTCGGCACCTCCGAAGCCACGGCCAACGGCGCCATGGCCGCCGTCTTCGATCCAACACTCTCGAAGACCGACATCATCAAGGCGCCGGCGCTGGCCGTTTATGCCGGCACTGCGAAGCCACCGGATCCGAAGATCGTGAAAGAAGTGCTGCCTAACTACGAGGGGACGCAGGTGCCCGGCACTGGTCACTTCCTGATGATGGAAAAACCGGACGAGTTCAACAGGGCGTTGTCGGGTTTCCTGGACAAGATCAAATACTGATCGCAGACGAATCGAAAAATGTCTCGTCACATCTCGCTGAGCGTCGCGCTGTTCCTGGGTGTCGTGTTGTGGCCTTTAGTGCCTGGGGCACAGTCACCGGTCCAGTCGTGTGACGCTGCGCCAAGGCCGTCATGGTGCAGCGCGGTTGCGGGCGATCGCGCCGAAGGTTGGCTGGCGCAGCGCCGCTCGGAGGTGATGGCGCGCAACGCGATGGTTGCGAGCAGCCAGCCGCTTGCGGTGGAGGCCGGACTCGACGTGCTCCGGCGTGGTGGCAACGCGATCGATGCGGCAGTGACGACGGCCGCGGTGCTGAGTGTCGTGGAACCGATGAACGTCGGACCGGGCGGCGACCTCTTTGCAATCGTCTACATCGCGGCCGAGAACAAGCTGTACGCACTCGATGCCAGCGGGAAGGCGCCCAGCGGGCAGACGCTCGCGCACATGAACGCGGCCGGCTATACATGGAACTCCATGGATTGGGGACCAGGGTCCGGCATGCCGTCGCGAGGAATCCTCACAGTCACCGTGCCGGGATCCGTCTGGGGTTGGGAAGAGGTCCTGCGCCGCTTTGGAACCATGACGTTCAAGGAGACGCTGCAGCCTGCCATCGACTACGCTGAGCAAGGGTTCCCGATTTCAGAGCGCATCGCATCTGATTGGGTTCTGCCGCGCGCCGTGTCGAGGAATGCAAGCGATCCACGTGGATGTTGTGCCGTGATCGATCAGGATTCCGTCGCCACGTGGTACATCGATGGGCGGCCACCATACGCGAGCAGAATTCATCGAAATCCCAACCTCGCGAAATTGTTTCGCATCCTCCAGGCGCGCGGCCGCGCCGGATTCTACGAGGGTGAGGTCGCGGCGGCGATCGTCAGCAAATCGAAGTCGTTGGGCGGCACGATGACGATGAACGATCTCGCCACGTATTCCGGCGAGTGGGTCGACGTGGCGAGAACGAATTATCACGGCTACGACGTCTCGACATTGCCGCCGCCAGCGCAGACGTGGGCGACCGATGAAATGCTGAACATCCTGGAAAGCTGTGTGCCGGTGTGGGCGCCAGGGCAAACGCTGGCGACACTCGGGCCGGCCAGTCCGAGGTATTGGCACTTCGTCGTCGAAGCGAAGAAGCTCGCGTATCGCGATGTTTTTGCGTACAACGGCGATCCGAAGTTCTCGACAATACCGCTCGAGCGGCTGTTATCGAAGGCCTACGCTGCATCGCTGTGCCGCCAGATCAATCCCGAACGCGCGTCACGCACGGGACCGCCCGGCCGTGCCGACAGCGGCGGCGATACCATCGTTCTCTCCACGGCAGACCGTTCGGGAAACATGGTTGCGTGGGTCAACAGTCTGTATTCGAGTTTCGGATCGGGCCTGACCGTGCCCGGCTATGCCATCACGCTGCACAACCGCGGCGCGCTGTTCACGCTCGACGCGAAAAGCCCGAACGTGATCGCCCCCGGAAAGCGGCCATTCAACACGCTCTCGGCCGGCTTTGTGATGCAGAACAATCGTCCGCTCATGACCGTGACGCTGATGGGCGGGGACATGCAAGCGCAGGGGATCGGCCAGGTGCTCGTCAACGTGCTCGACCTCGGGGCCAACGTCCAGGCCGCGACCGACATGGCGCGCTTCCGACATGGGCAGGTCTCCAATGTCTTGAGCCTGGAATCTCCTCTCTTCAACCTCGTGGGCGCCCGCCTCAAGGCCATGGGGCACGACGTTCGATCGGTTGATGGGGGCATCATGGGCGGATACCAGGCCATCATGTTCACTCCGGATCCGACGGCGGCTGGCGGGTCGAATGGATCGCTCGCCGGCTTTTATCGTGCCGGATCCGATCACCGCAAAGACGGTCACGCGGCCGGATTCTGATGTCTTCCCAAGCGGATTACTGGCCCGACCTTCCACTCGCCGCATGGCGAGACACATTCTCGACGCTGCACCTGTGGACGCAGATCGTCGGGAAGGTCCGCCTCGTGCGGTCGCCGTGGCTCAATCATTCCTGGCACAGCACGCTCTATGTCACCGCGCGAGGACTGACGACGTCGCCCATTCCGTACGAGGAGCGGACATTCGAGTTGGAGTTCGACTTCACGCAGCATCGACTCGACATCCGGTCGAACGACGGCCGGCATGACGAGATCGCGCTCCGTCCTCAGAGTGTCGCGGCCTTTTACCGGCTGTTGATGGAGGCTCTGCGACGGCTTGATTTCGATGTCCGGATCACGAGAAAGCCGTCGGAGGTGGTCGACCCGATTCCGTTTGCCAAAGACGAAGTGCATCGATCGTACGACGCCGAATACGCGCACCGATTCTGGCTGGCCCTTGTCCAGATCGATCGTGTCTTCAAGATCTTTCGAGCACGGTTCATTGGCAAGGCGAGCCCCGTTCACTACTTCTGGGGTGCCGGCGATCTGGCGGTCACGCGCTTCTCCGGTCGCAGAGCCCCGGAGCATCCCGGTGGCATTCCCAATCTTCCGGACTGGGTAACGCGCGAAGCATACTCGCACGAAGTCAGCAGCTGCGGGTTCTGGCCGGGCGGCGGGGCGATCGACTACGCGGCGTTCTATTCCTACGCCTATCCGGCGCCGGCGGGCTTCGCCGAGGCAGGCATCGGGCCAGAGGGCGCGTTCTACAGCAAGGACTACGGCGAGTTCATCCTGCCGTACGATCGCGTGGCGCGGGCGGCGTCGCCGGATGAGACGCTGCTGGAATTTCTTCAGTCGACGTATGAAGCCGCGGCAACCTTGGGCGCTTGGAACCGCGCCGACCTCGAGGGCAATTTCTCCGCAGGCGGTAGACAGTAAGCAGACACCATGAACACGTTCGCGAAACTCAACCTGAAGGACCAGAAGGACATCGTGATCGAGAACGCTCCGGCCAGCTTCGAGCCAGAGATCACATCCCTCAAAGGTGTGACGGTGCGGCGCTCGATGTCTGACGCGAAGCTGGTCGACTTCTTTCTGATCTTCGCCACGAAGCAGAAGGAAGTCGATTCGCTTGCAAAGACAGTCGGCCGCAAGTCGGCGGGCGATGCGATCGTCTGGATTGCCTATCCGAAGAAGAGCTCGAAGAAGTACACCTGCGAGTTCAATCGCGATAGTGGATGGCCCTCGATGGGTGAAGCCGGTTTCGAACCGGTCCGCATGGTGGCAATCGATGAAGACTGGTCGGCCATACGCTTCCGTCGCGCCGAGTTCATCAAGAACATGACACGGCCGGAAGAGTGGCGGTTCTCCGATCACGCCAAAGCAAAGGCCACGAAGGCTAAAAGATAACGGCCGCTGCGTCGGCTAAGACGACGCTGCGATAGACCGGAAGGAACCATCCCTGCTTCGTGGCCTCGTCCAGGCTTTTCTCGACGCGGCGCACGTAGTCCTTCTTGTCCTTGTAGAGTTTTTTCAGGTCGGCCTGCGAGAACGCCGTCTCGTATCCAGCCAGGCCGCAGAGTTGGTTCTGCGCCGCTTCGCCGCGGACGGCGACGAATGGGTGCGCGTTCTGAATCGGCGGCACGGCACCCTCGTTGCGGACGCCATACTTCTTGACTGGCACGTCGACGTAGACGTTCCTGATGCCGCCACGGGCGTTGCCATGCTCGTCGAGGGACATCAGCGATCCATCGTTGGCCACATTGCGGTCGACGAGGATGCGGTTCGCCCTGGGTGGCGCCGTGCCCTTGTCGACCCACTGCCAGAGGTGATTGAGGGCCACTGACATATAGGCCGCGAGCGGGAATCGGCTGATGGGTAGCTTGCAGGGATTGGGGTAGTAGGCCGCCGCGTCACGCGAATCGATATGCGCCATGCCCGGGAACTCGTAGACGCGGAATTGATCGCCCGGCTCATCCCCGTCCTGACGCGCGGTGGCAGTCCCGCTCATGACCTCCGTCATCGTGGGAACCTGGATCATCGGGACGTCGATCTGCCGAATCGTGGCGCCGGTGCTCGTCGGCAGGAAGCCGTCGTAGATCGGCTTCATGTCGGGAAGGCGCAGGACCATGTGGGCGGGGAGGTAGTTGATGAGAGCCGCGGCCGATGCGGACGTGCCCGCGAGGACCATCTTGCGCACGGGAAGACTCGCCAGCGGATTTCCCTGCTGCTTGGATTTCATCAGCGCGCCCACCTGCGCCAGGATCTCGGGAGCCTGTCCTTGCCCGACGCGGAGGCTCTTATAGCGCTCGCCGTTGAACTCGGCGAACGGCACGCTCGTGCTCGTGAGGATGTCGAGACCGATGTGGCCCGTCGCCATCGAGTAGGTGTGCGTGAAATGGAACATCCACGCGTTGCCGCTCGGATGCATCGACTCGGCCAGCACGAGCCCGCTGAACTTCGCCGCGTCGGCCGGCCTCCGCACGACCATACGCGTCGTGTAGGGCTGGCCGTTTGCGGTTCCCGAGACAAAGTACTCATGCGCCTCGTACTTGAAGTGCGCCATGTCGTCGCCCGGCTTCAGTTCCATCAGCGATTCGAAGATCGGACCCGGCCCGGTGATCTCCGCCGAGATCGTTGGGAGCGGTGTTGCCACGGGGGTTGCGGGCAAATTGATCTCGGGGCCGGCGCCGCCGCCACGGCGACCTTGCCCGCCTTGACCCGCCTGAGCGCCGCGCCCCTCGCGAGTGGGGATGGCCGTCTGCGCCGCGAGGGTCGAAACACTCACGACGGCGACCAGCAGAACGACAACGCTTCGTAGCATGTCTTTACACCTTCAGTACCGAATACCTTTGCCCTTACTTTTGACCTTTGACCTTTGATTTTTGACCTTGCTTGTGCTGCTCCCAAGCCTCAAGCCGTCTCTTGATCTCTTTCTCAAAACCCCTGTCCGTGGGCCGATAGTACGTCTTATCAGCCAATGACGGCGGTAAGCATTCCATCCCGGTCACGGCGTCGGGATCATCGTGCGCGTACTGATACCCCTTGCCGTACTCCAGCTGTTTCATGAGCCTGGTCGGCGCGTTGCGCAGATGCAAAGGCACCGGCTCGGCGGCCTCCGTGTGCGCGTCAGCGGCGGCTGCATTGTACGCAGTGTAGACCGCGTTGCTCTTCGGAGCGGTTGCGAGGTAGATGGCCGCCTGCGCCAGCGCCGTGTTGCCTTCGGGCATGCCGATGAAATGCGCCGCGTCTTTGGCAGCCACGGCAACCGTTAGCGCGTGGGGGTCGGCATTGCCGACGTCTTCAGAGGCGAATCGGATGAGACGACGAGCGATGTACAGCGGATCTTCTCCCGCCTCGAGCATGCGCGCGACCCAATAAACGGCGGCATCCGGATCACTGTTCCGCATCGACTTGTGGAGCGCCGAGATCAGGTTGTAGTGCTCCTCACCACCTTTGTCGTAGAGCAGCGCCCGGCGCTGAATGGACTGCTCCAACTGCGGCAAGTCGAGCTGTCGTACGCACGTCCCGGGATCCATCGGCGCCGAAGCGGCGGCGAATTCCAGCAGGTTGAGCGCCGCTCGCGCATCCCCGTTCGCGAAGCGCGCGATCGCCCCGATCGCCTCACCGGAGATGTTGATGTCCATAGCGCCCAGTCCACGTTCGCGATCGGCGAGCGCGCGGCGCAGGATCTGTTCGACAGCCTCCATCGTCAGCGGCTGGAGGACGAACACCTTGGAGCGAGAGAGCAGCGCCGCGTTTATCTCGAACGACGGATTCTCCGTCGTCGCGCCGATCAACACGATGTCGCCCGCTTCCACGCGCGGAAGGAACGCATCCTGCTGCGCTTTGTTGAACCGGTGAATCTCGTCGACGAAGACGATCGTGCGACGACCGGCGCGGCGCCGTCGATCCTGTGCCGCCGCCATCACTTCTTTAATTTCCTTGATACCTGAGAGCACCGCGCTGAATGGAACGAAGTGCGCCTCAGTCAATTCGGCGATGATGCGGGCGAGCGTCGTCTTGCCGGTGCCCGGAGGTCCCCACAGGATGATGGACTGCAGCAGGTCGCGCTCGATCGCCTCGCGCAGCGGCTTGCCGGGACCGAGGATCTCATCTTGGCCGACGATCTCGTCGAGCGTTCGTGGGCGGATGCGCTCGGCTAATGGCGTCCCGGCAGCGGGGTCCGGCGCGCGCAACGCACGTGTTGCTCGCTCGTCGTCTTCGTCTGCGAACAGCGATCCTTCGAATTCACTCAACTGCCAATCTCCAATTCCGAGCTCCAACACGCACGCTCAAGCGTGCGCTCTACGAGCGGCGCCTACCGTCCCCGCTGTCGCCTCGCCGCGTAGACGAGAATCGCACCGGCCGCAGCGACGTTCAAGGACTCCACCCGAGCCGCCATCGGAATCGAGGCCAGCCGGTCGCACTGAAAGCTGACCTCGTCTGGAACGCCGGCGCCTTCGCCGCCCACGATCAACGCAACCTTGCCGCGCCAGTCGATGGCGTCCGGGTCCTCGCCGCCGCGTGGCACAGCCGCAACGATCCGGACGCCAGCGCTGCGCAGGCAGGCCATCGCGTCGGCGTTCGTCATGCCGCCGACTACCGGCAGCCGCAGTGCACTTCCCATACTCCCGCGAACGGCCTTCCACGAGAACGGATTTGCTGAAGCGCCAGTCACGAACATGCCGGTCATGCCGCCGGCCTCAGCTGTCCGCATCAGCGCACCAACGTTGCCTGGATCCTGCACATCGATGGCCATGAGCACGAATGCGTCAGGCACGGCGCACATCTCACTCGCGGAGGGGGGACGACGACGCCCGATCGCGACCAGGCCAGATGGGGTGCGCACCGGGCTCATCGCCGCAAAGACCGAATCCGGCGCCTGAATCACTTCCACACCCGCCTGCGCGAGCGATCGTGCGACCTCGGCTTCTTCATTGTCGGACGTGAGTCGCGACGACGAGACGGCGGCGATCTCGAACGAGTGCCCGGAGTCCCGGGCATCCTGGACGAGGTGAACACCGTCGAGGAGTACACGCGAGCCGGTCGGGTCAGGACTGTCGGCGAGGGCGCGGAAGCGCGCGACGACGGGATTCTGTCGGCTGGTGATGGAACGCATCCGATCGGGACCGCTGTGCGGTTGGTTGGCTGGTCGGCGGCCAGCCACTATCCATCATTGTGCTACAGTCTGATTTCAACGATGAAAGACAGGATTCTCAAGCGATTCAGCGATGAAATCGCGGTGCTCGAGCGCGAGTTGAAGGTCGATCTGCCGAAGGAGATTCAGCGCGCCCGCGAGCTGGGTGATCTGCGCGAGAACGCCGAATACAAGGCCGCCAAGGAACGCCAGGAGATCGTCAACGCGCGCATCGCCATGCTCAAGCGAAGGGCGGGTGAGATCGCACTGATGAATCTCGACCGCATCCCGCATGATCGCGCCGGCTTTGGATCAACGGTGGAACTCCGCGCCCCGACGGGAGAGAACATCGTCTATCAGCTCGTCATGCCTGAGGAGGCAGATGTCGAGAAAGGGCTGATCTCGACCTCCTCGCCGATTGGGCGCGCAATCCTCAACAAGGAGGAAGGTGACGAGATCAACGTCACCACGCCGAGCGGCAAGCGGAGCTTCGAGCTCGTCAAACTCACAACGATCCACGATGAATAATCGGTAACGTGCAACCGTATTCCCCCTCACGCCGCACCGCTCTCGTCCTGACGGGAACCGGCGCCCATGGCGCCTACCATGCCGGCGTGCTGCGGGCGATGCAGGAGGCCGGTGTCAAGATTGACGTCGTCGCGGGCCAGGGCGTAGGCGCGGGCGGCGCGGCGTTGGCCGCGATCGATGGCGCGGCACGATTGTGGGATGCCGAAGGGATCTGGCGGTCGCGCGCGGTGCGGCAGTTGTACACATGGCGCCAGCCGCTGCGCGTAGCGGGATGGCTCGGTCTCGTTCTTGTCACGATCCTCCTGGCTCCGGTTTTCGTCCTGCTCGTCGGCCTGCTGGTGTATCTCGTCGGCTTCCTGTTCGAGATGCTGCAGATCGAGGCGGGTCGTGCGCTCGTGTCGAGCTACACGGCCTGGTTACAAGTGGCGTTTGCCGGCGACAACCTCCCGACTTCGGTGCCACGCTTCGCCGTCATCGTCCTCACGGCAATACTGATCGTTCTATCGATGAGCGGCCTCCGTGCCGGTCGCGCAATCGGCTCGCGTCGGGCTGAGCGCCAGTGGTGGTGGCGTGTCGTCGCGGCGCCGTTCGATGCGCATGTCGCGCGGGAGCGTTTTGTCGACGCAGTTTGGGAGCTCATCCGCGGGGCCGCCTCGATCGCCAGGCCGCCTTTGGCCGCATTAGGCCGGCGCTACACGGAAGTGCTCAGTGAAAACCTTGGGCAACCGAGTTTCCGAGAGCTCGTGATCGTGACGACCGATCTCGATGCCCGGCGCGACGTCGTCGCGGCGTTGCTCGCAGAGCCGTATAAGCAGGCGTTTCTCGGTCCTCGACCGGGCCGCGATCGGAGGTCGGAAATCCTGGACCTGTCGGGGGTCGCGCGGGAACACGTGATCGATGTCATCGGAGCCGGCCTCACGCCGTCGCTCCTGTGCGATCCGCACGTGATGACGTTCGCTCCCGATAGTTTCTGGCGTGGCGAGACGCACCGGCTGTGCGACCGTCCGGGTTCTGTTGCGCGCCTGCTGGAAGAGGTCGCCGAGGCCGGCGTTCGGCAGGTCGTTATCGTGACTGCGGTTGCTGCGGCAGCGGCGCCGCATCGCCTGCGGTCGCTTCGACTCGACCTCACCGGGCGCTTCGGCGAATTCCAGAGCGCCGCAGAGGCGGCAGCACTGCGCGACGCCCTCGAGTCGATTGGCCCGCGCTTCGATTCCGTCTACACGATTCAACCTGCCCACAACGCGATCGGTCCGTTCGACCTCGCTGGCGCGTACGACGAAGCATCCGACCGTCACCAGGATCTCTCCGAGTTGGTGGAGCGCGCCTACGAAGACGCCTACCGTCAATTCATCGAGCCTGTCATCGGCGCGAGCGGGGAGCAACTGGCACACGCGGTGGCGCGCGCACGCGCCGTAGGCGTCCGCGAACCGGCCTCTGCCGACGACGTCAACCTTCGCTGACGTGGAAGTGCGCCTGATTGAGTGCGATCGGGCGCGCAGCGCAGAGATCCTTGCGATCCTGAATGAAGCGATTCTGAATTCCACGGCGTTGTACGACTACAAACCACGAACGATGGCGATGATGGACGTCTGGTTCGACGTGAAGATGAAGGGAAACTACCCGGTGATCGGCGCTATCGACCGCGAAGGCCGCTTACTCGGGTTTGCGACGTACGGCGCGTTCCGCGAGAGGCCCGCGTACAGGTACACGGTCGAGCACTCCCTTTACGTGAACCGTGACTTCCGCGGTCGTGGCGTTGGCCGCAGGCTGCTCGACGCGATCATCGAACGGGCGAAGGCCGAGAACTACCATGTGCTGATCGGCGGCATCGACGCCGACAACGCCGTCTCGATCGAGCTGCACAAGAGGTTCGGATTCACTTATTGCGGAGAGATTCGCGAAGCCGGCTTCAAGTTCGGCCGCTGGCTTCACCTGGTCTTCTATCAGTTGATTCTCGATACGCCGGCGCATCCGGCAGATGGGTAAGACGGATCAAGACACCGGGTGTGATTTTCGTCTCGACTCACGCGAAAATCACACCCGGTGTCCTAGGTCTTGCTCGTCTTCGTTTCCTCTTCCAACAGATGCGGCAACGATGTGCCGGCACCTGGCGCTAATAACCCGGTCCGCGCGTACGTCATCAGCTTATCGCGCGTGTCGGCGATGTCGAGGTTTCGCATCGTCAGTTGGCCGATGCGATCCTGCGGTGTGAAGGCCGATTCTCCCTTCTCCATGGTCAACCGCTCGGGTTTGTAGGTCAGGTTCGGGCTGCGCGTATCGAGAATCGAGTAGTCGTTACCGCGCCGCAACACGAGATCGACTTCGCCAGTCACCGCGCGGGCCACCCACGTCTGCGACGTGCGCAGCATCATCGACTGCGAATCGAACCAGCGGCCTTGATAGAGAAGCCTCCCGAGGCGGCGGCCGTTGTCGCGATATTGTTCGATGGTGTCCTCGTTGTGGATGCCGGTGACGAGACGCTCGTACGCGGCAAAGAGCAAGGCCATGCCGGGCGCTTCATAAATGCCACGGCTCTTGGCCTCGATGATCCGGTTCTCGATTTGATCGCTCATGCCGAGGCCATGCCGGCCGCCGATGCGATTGGCCTCGTCCATCAGCAGCACGGGATCGGAGAAGCGCTGACCGTTGAGGGCAACAGGGACGCCTTCTTCGAAAGCGATGGTTACCGGTTCGGCTTTGATCGTCACATCTTCGCGCCAGAAGGCGACGCCCATAATCGGTTCGACGATCGTGATTCCGCTGTTGAGATGCTCGAGATCTTTCGCTTCGTGCGTCGCGCCCAGGATGTTCGAATCGGTGGAGTACGCCTTCTCGGTGCTCATGCGGTAGGCGAGTCCCGCCCGCTGCATGTACTCCGACATCTCTTTGCGGCCGCCCAGCTCGTCGATGAACGTCTGATCCAGCCAGGGCTTGTAAATGCGCAGTGATGGGTTGGCCAACAGGCCGTAGCGATAGAACCGCTCGATGTCATTGCCCTTGTACGTACTCCCATCGCCCCAGATGTGGACGTCATCGTCTTTCATCGCGAGAACGAGCATCGTCCCGGTGACGGCGCGACCGATGGGCGTGGTGTTGAAGTAGGTCACGCCGGCAGTTGATATGTGAAACGCACCGCACTGGAGCGCGGCCAGCCCTTCGGTTACGAGTTGCGCACGGCAGTCGATCAGTCGGGCTTTCTCGGCGCCGTACTGGCGTGCCTTGCGTGGAATGTCGTCGTAGTCCGGTTCGTCAGGCTGCCCCAGGTTGGCCGTGTAGGCAAAAGGGTTCGCGCCTTTCGCGCGCATCCAGTGGAGAGCGGCGCTCGTATCGAGCCCACCCGAAAACGCAATGCCAACTCGCTCACCGACCGGAACACGTTGAAGGATAGTTGCCATTCACTCTTCATCTTAGCCCGTTATGCGGGCTCACATTGGATTCCTGTGCTCGTTGCGACGACGCATAACGGGCTCGGCGCGCGAAGCCGCCAAAGAGACGCTGATAGTCGAGGGCTTCGCCGGGCATTCAGGGCGAGCCTTCGACTATCGTTCGTATAAAATCTCGACCACCTGGAGACTGTGATGAGACTCATCGCCCGCGTCGTTGCGCTCGCAATCGTCGTCTCGACCACTGTTCCCGCCTTCGCGCAGAACGGGCGCGACCCGCACTGGGTTGCGACGTGGGCCACCGCGCTCGTTGCGCGTGCTCAAGGGCAAGGCGGGTTTGGAGGTGGTCGTGGCCCAGTCCCTGCTGCGCCGGCACCGGCGGCGCAGCCGCCAACGGCGGCCGCACCCGTGCCTCCGTCTGGCCCGCCGGCTGCTGCGCCGGCGACGCCTGCTCCTCCTGCAGGTGGCCGCGGCGGATTTCCGGCTCCGGTGACGATCTCGAATCAGACGGTCAGGCAGATCGTCCGTGTCAGCGTGGGCGGCGATCGAGTGCGCGTGGTGTTGAGCAATGCCTTCGGGACAGCGCCGGTTGAGATCGGCGCCGCTCACGTGGCACTTCGCGATCGCGACGCGCTCCTCAAATCGTCATCGGTAAAGCCTTTGACGTTTGGGGGAAGCACCACTGGAAAGATCTTGCCAGGCGCGACGGTGGTCAGCGATGCCGTCAACATCACAGTGCCAGCAGTCAGCGATCTCGTCGTCGACTTGTTCCTTCCCGGAGAGCTCGGCACCGGACCATCACCGGTCACGACCCATAACGGCGCCTCGCAAACGAACTACCTGTCGGCAGCTGGCAATCATTCAGGTGAGCCGGCGATGATGGTTGAGCGCACCGCAGGCGCGTGGTTCCTGATCGCACGCGTTGAGGTGGCGGCGAGCCCGGGTGCGGGAGCGGTCGTCACGTTTGGGGATTCGATCACGGATGGCGCACGCTCGACAGCGGACATGAACAGTCGCTGGCCGGATCACCTGGCGCGCCGGCTCGCGGCGCGAAAAGGCAATCCCGTTGGGGTGCTGAACGCAGGCATCAGTGGCAACCAGGTGCTGGGTGATGGTGCTGGTGTCAGCGCCCTGGCGCGATTCGATCGCGACGTGCTGATGCAGACCGGCGTCACGCACGTCATCATCATGGAAGGGATCAATGACATCGGTCTTGCACGAGCCAACCCGGCACCGAGCGCCGACGATCTCATCGCCGGGCACAAGCAACTCGTCGCCCGCGCGCGTGCGCGTGGTCTCAAGGTGTACGGCGCCACGCTCACACCGTTCGAAGGGGCCGCGTATTGGACCAGCGAAGGCGAAGCCAAACGTCAGGCGTTGAATGAGTGGATCCGGACGAGCGGCGCGTACGACGCCGTGATCGACTTCGACCATCTGACGCGCGATCCGGCAGCGCCGACGAAGTTCCTGCCCGCCTACGATTCCGGCGATCATCTGCACCCGGGCGATGCCGGTTACAAGGCAATGGGCGAGGCAGTGGATCTGAAATTGTTCCCGTAGGCCGGGTCCTGTTCTTGGGGCCCGGCGGGTCTACAAATCAAGACCCGCCCTACGTGACACGGCAAAGGCCTGTTCAAGCGAGCGATTTCGCAAAGTGCGCCCGTGCGCATCGACCGCATGTCCACTCTTGAAGAGGCCGAGCAGGTTGGTCGTCAGGCTGCCGAGAAACTCGGAGCCAGATCGCTTGCCGATCTTCGGATGAAGTCCGCCGAGGAGATTCAGAAAGGATTACCGGGCGGGCGGTCGATTGTCGACGGCTGGTATCTCACAGACGATACGTCGACGCTCATCGCCGAGGGCAAGAGCAACGACGTCGACGTGCTGGTCGGCTCGAATCGCGACGAGGGAGCCTTTCCCTTCTTCGGCGTCCCTCGAGGCAATGCCCAGGAATTCACCGCAGCGGTGCGACAACGCTTCGGCAGTCAGGCAGATGCGTTTCTGAAGCTGTACCCGACGAGCTCAGATGCCGAGTCGAATGCATCGCAACTGGCCGCGTTCCGCGACGAAGTGGCATGGCGTGTCCGATCGTGGGCCGCGGCGCGCGCGCGGAAAGGCAAGGCGTATGAGCAATTCCACGCCCACGTGGACCACTGCGGACCGGGCCCTCGCCGAGACGATGACCAGTTACTGGGTGAACTTTGCAAAAACTGGCGACCCGAACGGTGCCGCTCTGCCCGCGTGGCCGGCGTTCAAGGACGGCGCGAATGCCGAGTTGATGATCTTTGGGCCGACGGTCGAAGCGGGACGAGCTCTCGATCCAGCTCGTATCGCATTGTTCAACGCGTACAACGCGCAGCTGAAATAGGCGGGCGTGGCCTTCGTCGTTACGCTTTGACCAGCTTTCGTTCTGGCGCCTGGTGCTCGTGGAGGAACTCGAGCGCCAGTGCCAGGACCTTGTTGGTGTACTCGTCGGCCTGAAGGTTGCCGAACTTCTCTTTGAAGTTGCGCAGTGGCACCACCGCTTTGGCCATGGCACGATGGCCGCCGGCGCTGCCGATCTCGTTGAAGTACTTCCGCACGAACTCGCCCGCGTTACGCGAGTACCCCAGATTCCGGACCGACATCACCAGCGTGTCGTTGACGATGCCCGAGATGATCGTCCACTGGACGTCCTCGAGCTGCAGGTAGAAATCGGCAACGTAGGGAATGAAGTCCTCGCGCGGTGTCGTGCCGAGGAACGCGCAGAACACCTGCTCCGTCATCCGGCCGTTCTGCCGTGCCCTGAGCACGTAGTCCAGCCGGTCCATCGTGATCTCCGCGCCTTCCATCTTGCGGATGAGCGTGGCGTCGGCAAGCGGATAGAGATACGAGAACGCCTCGATGTCGACGCGATTCGCCTGCCGGTTGAAGAAAAGCGTGTCGGACTTGATCGCGTAAAGCATCGCCGTCGCGGTTCGCTCGGAGATGTTGGCGTCCACGGCGCGAAGATGCTCGGTCAGGATCGTCGAGGTCGAGCCGTAATCGACACGAATGTCCTTGTAGACAGCGGTGTAGCCTGACTGCTCCGGGTGGTGATCGATGACGAGGTCCACCCGGTCGATCTCGCCGCCGAAATAGTGCGGCTGGACGTCGACCATCGCGATGCGGTCGAAATCGTTCACGTGCGCCGCGGTCATGATCTCGATCTGGATGTCGAGGAGGTTCATCATCCGCTGGTTTTCAGGCCGCGTGACCCCCTCGAACGCCGCGATGACAGCCGTCTGCCGGTTGCGGCGCAGCACGTTACGGAGCGCCAGCCCGCTGGCAAGCGCGTCGGGGTCCGGATCGTTGTGCAAGAGGATGAGGACCCGGTCTGCGTCGCTGAAAAACCGCTGGTACTGCTGAACCTTGAGACGGGTGAGGGAGCGGCTGAACTCGGTGAGAAGTGGACCGCCGAAGAGTTCCGAGAGGGCCAGGTAGTTGAGTTCGGGGAACTGCGCCTTGAGCTCTTCCTCGCGCTTGCGCGTATGCGAGGTGCCGACGCCCAGAACGTAGACCAGCGTGCCCCCGGCATCCCAGATCGCTTCGAGAACTTTGCGGAGGCTCTTCCGGCCGTTGTCCTCGACCACGACGCAGGTCCCTGGGGTGAGGTCGGCCTTGAGGTAGGTATCAGTCCGTTTGAGGTCGCCGAACACGACGTTTAGACCACTGTCGTGCAGGCGACGCGCGAGCGGCTTGCTTTCGACCAGGAACTCGACTTCGAAACTGGGTAACAGGATTTCGTCGAGCATCCTGATCGCCAGTTCCGTCTGGCAGGCGGCCAGACACCTCATTCCGTGCTCGTCCCTCGCCGTGGAACCCTAAACATAGGCGACAAACGCCAATTATACGCCCGACGGACAGGGAATATTGCGGGGCCCGGCGGATCCATAAATCAGGACCCGCCCCTTGGTCCGTAGGCCGGGTCTTACTCTGTAGACCCGGCGTCACCACACCTCCGACCCGGCTATCATGTTCCATGGTCAGGAGCGCGATCGGGGTCATTGCCGCCATCCTGGCCACGTCTCTCGCGCACCTAGCGGCCCAGCAGGCCACTTTTCGCGCCGGCACCGAGCTCGTCAGCGTGACAGCGACGGTGACCGACCGCCGCGGGCAGCACCTGACCGACCTCACCCGTGAGGACTTTGAGGTCCTCGAAGACGGCAAGCCACAAACCCTCCAGCAGTTCGCCCGCGGAGAGGATCTCGAGACAGGACCGGAGCTGCACATCGGGTTGCTGTTCGACACCAGCGGCAGCATGGACGCCGACATCAAGATGTCCAGATCGGCGGCGATCAAGTTTCTCAACACGATGAACTACGCCCGCGACATGACTCTCGTCGATTTCGATACCGAGGTGCGCGTCACCAAGTTCAGCCAGCAGGACTTTCCTCGACTCGTCGAACGGATCCGTTCGCGCAAGCCAGAGGGATTCACGGCGATGTACGACGCGCTCGGTGTGTATCTCGACGGCGCCGCGGACGTCGCCGGGCGCAAGATTCTTGTGATCTTCACCGACGGCGGTGATACGCGGAGCGCCATCCGCTTCGGTGATGCCATGACGTTGATTCGCGCCTCCGACGTGATGGTCTACGCAATTGGGTTCCTGCAGAATCAGTCCAGCGGCTCGCGGTCGGATCAGCGCCTCCGGCTGACGCAGATGGCGACCGAAAGCGGGGGCAGCGCGTTCTTTCCGACGACGATGAAAGAGATCGAAGAAGCGTACGACACAATCGTGTCGCAGGTGCGTGCGCAGTACACGTTCGGATACGTGTCGACCAACACAGCCACCGATGGCCACTGGCGCAAGGTTGAAATCCGCGTGCGCCAGCCTGCCGGCAACGGCGTCCGCATACAGGCACGCAAAGGATATTTCGCCCCATTCCGTAACTAATGCGAAGGGCGGGTCTTGTTCTCGAGACCCGCCCTGCCGGTGGACAGCCAAGCAGCGGATGGGGGATAGTGGGGAGTTACGGGATACGCGATTCCCGGCACTGAGGATCCATGCCTGCCGTTCACGACAGATTCAAGCTCGTCAGCGACTTCGAGGTCCGCGGGGACCAGGTTCATGCGGTGCCGGAGCTCGTCGAAGGTTTGAATCGCGGCGATTCACACCAGGTGCTCCTCGGCGTCACCGGCTCGGGCAAGACCTTCACCATGGCGCAAGTGCTGGCCCAGGTGAACCGGCCGACGCTCGTGATGGCGCACAACAAGACGCTGGCCGCGCAGCTCTATCAGGAGTTCAAGCGCTTCTTTCCTGAAAACGCCGTCGAGTACTTTGTCAGCTACTACGACTACTACCAGCCCGAAGCCTACGTCCCGGCTACCGACTCGTACATCGAGAAGGAAGCCACCATCAATGACGAGATCGATCGGATGCGGTTGTCGGCGACGCGATCACTCTTCGAACGACGCGACGTCATCATCGTGGCCAGCGTGTCGTGCATCTACGGCCTTGGTTCTCCTGAGGCGTACTACGGGCTGCTGCTGTCGCTCGAACTGGGTCAGCGCATCGATCGCGACCAGATTCTTCGCAAGCTCGTCGAGATCCAGTACGAACGAAACGACACCGAGTTCGGTCGGGGCACGTTCCGCGTCCGCGGCGACATCGTCGAGGTCGTACCTTCGTACGAAGAGCATGCGTTGCGTATCGGTCTCTTCGGCGACGAGGTCGACGAGCTCGCGTGGTTCGATCCGCTGACCGGGAAGGTGATTCGACGACTCGACAAGATTGCCGTCTACCCGAAGTCGCACTTCGTCACCTCGCGCGATCGCACCAAGATGGCTGTCGAGTCGATCAAGCGTGAGCTCGACGAGCACCGGACCTTGCTCGAATCGGAAGGCAAGCTGCTCGAGGCCCAGCGGCTGCATCAGCGGACGATGTTCGATCTCGAAATGATCCGTGAGATTGGGTACTGCCACGGCATCGAAAACTACTCACGGCATCTGACCGGCCGGCCGCCAGGCGCTCCTCCGCCAACACTGCTGGATTACCTCCCCGACGACGCCATCGTCATCGTCGATGAGTGCCACCAGACGGTGCCGCAGATTCGCGGGATGTATCACGGCGACCGGTCTCGAAAGGAAGTGCTCGTGGCGTATGGCTTCCGCTTGCCATCGGCGCTCGATAACCGCCCGCTCAATTTCCAAGAATGGGAAGAGCGAGTGAAGCAGGTGGTGTTCGTCTCGGCGACGCCCGGGCCCTATGAACTCTCCAGGGCCGGCGGTGTCGTCGTGGAACAAGTCATCCGGCCGACTGGTCTGATGGATCCGCCCATCGAGGTGCGGCCCGTTCGTGGTCAGGTCGACGATCTGCTGGCCGAAATCCGGGACCGGGCGGCGCGAAAGGAACGCGTGCTCGTGACGACGCTCACCAAACGGATGGCGGAAGACCTGACGACCTACTATCAGGAGCTCGGGGTCCGAGTGCGTTATCTGCACTCCGATATCGACACGCTCGAACGCGTGGAGATCCTGCGCGATTTGCGGCGCGGGGCGTTCGACGTGCTCGTCGGGATCAACCTGCTGCGGGAAGGGCTCGATTTGCCCGAAGTCTCACTGGTGGCCATCCTCGACGCCGACAAAGAGGGCTTCCTGCGTTCTTCCGGCTCGCTCATTCAAACCTCCGGACGAGCCGCCCGAAATGTCAACGGGCGCGTCCTTATGTACGCTGAGAGCAACACCGCGTCCATGCAGTCGGCAATTGCCGAAACCAATCGCCGCCGGGCGCTGCAGCAGGCGTACAACACGGAACACGGCATCACGCCGGAGTCGGTGGTTCGCCAGATAGACGATGTGTTGAGCAGCGTGTACGAGCGCGACTACATGACACCAGCAGCGAATCAACGGGAGACGTTCCGGAGCCAAGCCGAACTCGATGCAGAGATCGCCCGCCTCGAAGGCGAGATGAAGGCGGCGGCGGCCAATCTCGACTTCGAGCGCGCGGCGACCGTGCGCGACACGCTCAAGGCGCTGCGCAACCGCGAACTTGGCCTGACGGCGGGCAGATAGGTGCTCCCACTTCTCGACGCCTGGTTGAAGGGCGCCGTCCTCGAGGTTCAGGAGTACGTCCGCCTGCAGATCGCGACGATCCGTGGCGCGCTTTCGCGCCCGTTCTACTTCCGTGACGTAGTCGAGCAGTTCGAACAGATCGGCATTGGATCGCTGACGGTCGTGCTGCTCACGGGGTTTTTCACAGGCGCCGTGCTGGCGTTGCAAACCGGCATCACCTTGGACCAGTTTGGTGCGAGACCGTTCGTCGGTCGCCTGATCAGCGCGTCGATGGTGAAGGAACTCGGGCCGGTGTTGACCGGCCTGATGCTGGCCGGGCGCATCGGGTCCGGCATTGCCGCCGAGCTCGGCTCGATGGTGGTCACCGATCAGATCAACGCGCTGCGCGCGCTCGGGACCGACCCGGTTCGGAAGCTCGTCGTGCCGCGTGTGCTCGCCGGGTTCTTCATGGCGCCCGTCCTGACAGTGATCTCCGATACAGTCGGGATCATTGGCGGATGGCTCATCGCAGTTTTCCAGCTGCGAGTCGCGTCGAGCCTGTACTGGACCTCGGTCGTTGATGGGCTGTACATCTACGACGCGTGGATGGGAATCATCAAGCCGTTCTGCCTTGGTTATGTCATTGTGACGATTGGGTGTCATGTGGGACTTCGAACAGCGGGCGGGACACAAGGGGTCGGTCGCGCGACGACTAACGCCGTAGTCGCCTCGTCTGTAGCTGTGATCGCCGTCGACTTCTTCGTCACGCGACTGCTGATCACGCTATTTGGTCAGGGCTAAAGCCGGACAGGCGTTGGATCCGCAGTAAGGATCGATCATTCGTGAGGATTAACCATTGAGCGTCGAGGCGTCGAACACAGCAACGATGGAGAGGCCGGCTGCGGCGGAGCAGCCGGTCATCGTGGTCGACAAAGTGTCGCTCGCATTCGACGACAAGGTAGTGTTGAAAGAAGTCAGCTTCACGCTGATGCCCGGGCATACGAAAGTGATCCTCGGGGCGAGTGGCTCTGGCAAGTCGACAATCCTCAAGTTGATTCTCGGCCTCTGGAAACCGGACGGCGGCGCGATCTGGGTCAACGGCGAGCGCGTCGACACGATGAGGGAACTGGAGTTGATGAAAGTGCGCGCCGACGTTGGGATGGTGTTTCAAGAGGGCGCGCTCTTCGATTCGCTGACGGTGGGCGAAAACGTCGGCTACAAGCTCTACGAAGAATCCGACAGCTCGCTCGAACAGGCACGAGCCCGCGTGGAGGAAGTGCTGGGCTTCGTGGGATTGCGCGACTTCATCGAGCGGATGCCATCGGAGCTGTCGGGCGGTCAGCGTCGGCGTGTCGCGATTGCTCGCGCGATGGCGGCCAAGCCCAGGATCCTGCTCTACGACGAAGCGACCACCGGGCTCGATCCGATCACGGCCATCACCGTCGATGAAGAGATGGTCAAGTTGCGGGACCTCGAAGGCGTGAGCTCGATCATCGTCACCCATCAGCTGCGGGATGCCTTCTTCGTCGCCACGCACCAGGCCGTGCGTCAGCGGGACGGCTACGCGATTTCCCCTGCCGATGCGCGGAAGTGTGACGAAGCCGAGTTCATCATGCTGAAAGAGGGTGTGGTGTCCTTCGAGGGCAACGCTGCGGAGCTCCGCGCGGCAAAAGATACCTACCTGCGGTCGTTTCTCTCGTAAAGGAATCAGCCATGCCACGTACTCGTTCTTTGGCCTGGGCGGAGTTGAAGATCGGACTGGTGTCGATCTTCGCCATCATCATGGCGACCACGCTGATCTTCCTGCTCAGCGGGTCCGGCGGCTTCTTCTGGCAGCGGTATTCGATCAAGACGACGTTTACCGACACTGCCGGACTCAAGGAAGGCGCGCCGGTGCGGGTGGCGGGCGTGGAAGTCGGTTCGGTCAGCGAGTTGAACTTCGTGGGTGACCGGGTTGAGGTCGTGATGGAAGTCAACAAGGATCATCGGTCCCGGATCACGACGAATTCCGTGGCGTCGCTTGGCTCCGTGTCGCTGCTCGGAGAGGCAGCGGTCGACATCACGGCCGCGAGCGATGGCACGTCGATACCGGAATGGGGATACGTGCGCTCTGGCCGCGCAACGGGAACAGTCAGTGACGTGGCGAATCGGGCGAGCACTGCCATCGAAGAGACGACGGCTCTCGTCAACGATCTTCGGGCGGGGAAGGGCACAATGGGACGGCTGCTGACGGACGAGCAGCTGTATAACGAGCTGACGGCGCTGATGATTTCAGTCCAGGGCGTGACCGACGGGATCTCGAAGGGCAACGGCACGCTGGGGCGCCTGATGAACGATCCTGCGGCGGCGAAGTCGCTCGAGGCCTCGCTCGATAATCTCCAGGCCGTGACCGCGCGTATTCGCGCGGGTGAGGGGAGCCTGGGCAAACTCCTGAATGACGACACCATGCACCGTTCGTTGACATCGACGACGTCGAACCTTGATTCGATTACGGGACGAATCAGCCGGGGAGAGGGGACGGCCGGAAAACTGATCAGCGACGCCGAGCTCTACAACAGACTGAATTCGCTGTCCGACCGGATCGACAAGGTGATGGCGGGCCTGCAGCAAGGCGACGGAACGGCAGGCCAACTGCTTCGAGATCGGCAGTTGTATGAGAATATGAACGGAACCATGGTGGACTTGAGAAGCCTGATTAACGAGATCAAGAAGGACCCGAAGAAGTATCTGAATGTGAGGGTCAGTTTGTTTTGATTCGCGGGTTGAGAGCAAACCCCGAGTCCCGGATCCCGAATCTCGAGGAGAGAGCGTCATGTCGCAGCAGGGCAACGGTGGAGGGATGTTCGTCGCGTTCATTGCAGGTGCAATCGCAGGTGCAGCCGTGGCGCTGCTCTTCGCTCCTGCCACGGGCGAGGAGACCCGCGAGTATCTGGGACAGCGCGCGCGCGAGGGCAAGGACCGCGCGACCGAGGCTGCCCGCCAGGGTCGTGAGATTCTCAACAAGCAGCGAGAGAACCTGACAACGGCATTCGACCGTGCGCGCGAGCAATATCACAGCGCGCGCGAGACGGGGCAGGACGCGTGAGCCCACTCGCAGTCACGTTCCTCGGTCTCATCGCGCTGGCCGTTCTGTCGATGGCCGCCGGGCAGATTTACGCTCTGCTTTTGACAGTACGGGCAGTGCGGCAGATGGGTGAGAGCTTGAACCGGTTCGAGCGCGACCTCCGTCCCATCGTCGATAACGTGAATGCGATGTCGGCGGAAGCGAAGCGCGCGGCCGTCCTGGCGAGCGCGCAGGTCGAGCGCGCCGATCGCTTGTTGACCGATGTGTCGCGTCGCGTGGAAGACACCGTGGGAATCGTGCAGCGATCGATCCTGGCGCCTGCGCGTGACGGCATGGCGATCTTCTCGGGAATCAAGGCTGCACTGCTGTCATTTCGCGACCTCAGGTCGCGTCCCCGGAGATCGCCCGGTGTCGGACCCGTTCCGCGCGCTGTTCCCGATCCGGGCGACGACGACCATGCGTCGTTCATCGGTTAAAGACACCGGGTGTAATTTCGCATGGATATGAACGGAAATTACACCCGGTGTCTTAACTCACTCGTGGCATGCCTTGCCGCGGCAACCGTGCTCTGCGGAGCCGCACCTCTTTCCGCACAGGAAGGAACGCGTCAGCCTCCGGCGCCAGGGCTCGTGTTCGCGTTCGAGGCGCGCGTCGAAGTGGGCGCGCCGCTCGAAGTCGGGCAGTTGCCGCGCGGCATGCGCCGCATTGTCCCCATCCTGCGCGGCACGTTCGAAGGGCCTGGTATCAAGGGGAAGGTGATGCCAGGGGGCGCTGATTGGCAGATCATCGGCGCCGACGGGTTCAGCGAGCTCGATACGCGGTACACGCTCGAGACCGACACCAAGCGCATCATCTACGTGCAGAATGCCGGCATCCGGCATGCGGCGCCAGACGTCATGCAGCGCTTGCTGCGCGGCGAGACCGTCGATCCCCAGCTCGTATACTTCCGGACGGTGCCGAAATTCGAGACCTCCGCCCCGGAACTTCAGTGGCTGACGCGCAGCGTGTTCGTTGGTACCGGCGAGCGGTATCCCAACGAAGTCGTCATCCGGTTCTGGCGCGTCGAGTAGCCAACCCCTTTTGATTTTTGTCTTTTGACCTTTGACCTAGAGGAGTGATACAACTCGCCCAGATTCCAGCCGGAGGACTCTGAGATGACTGCCATTCGCGGCTTCGGCCTCGTGGCCCTCGCGGGTTTTCTCCTCATGCCATCCACACTCTCCGCTCAGGACTCGAAGTCCGCGGCCGTTGCCGGAGAGCTCACGCGACTGCTCGACGAGATGAAGTTGGACGCGGTCGCGGCCAAGCACGGGACGGATCGCTTCGTCGCCGCGCTCTACTTCCAGGGTAGTCAATTGCTGGTAGTGGCGGCCAAGTACTCCGTCCCCGAGCGGATGAACCAGTTGATCGGGCAGAAGCAGTATCGTGACGTCTACGCCGATCTGAGCAGCGCCTCGGAGCAGGCTACCAAGGTTTTCGTGATGGACCTGGGCGCCAACGGGCTCAAGTTCAAGCGAGAAAACAACGAGCCGTTCGACACCGTCGATTCGTCCGGCGGCAGCGTCGCTTTCAACGGCGAGCGGGGCAAGCTGTCCGAGGACGACTACCGGAAAGCATTTTCCACGAGCGACGAGCAGTACACGTCGATGCTGCAGGCGCTGCTGGCGGCGCTCAAGAAGCCCTCGTAGCCGGCGCTTTGCGCTAACGCTCGAGGCAACAAGGAGGGCAGTCTTCGGACTGTCCTCTTTGTGTTTCAACCGACATTCAGGAAGCTCGGTACAGGAATCAGCTTTTTGCGCGATGAACGTCGAGCCGCTTCGCGCGATCCGCTCTCCGCGACTCGCGGCGGGCGCCATGTCGATCGCCGTTCTGGTTGCGTCATGACGGAATCGTCGTCGCTGCGGGGAACGCGGGCGGCACGAGGATCGCGGGATCCGTGGCAAATCTGCGAAGAATCGCGCGTACGAATCTTGCATCGTTCGAAGCGACGGCCTGTGCACCCAAGATGCTGACCGATCTGCTCGGTATTCTTGCTCTCCTCATCCCCTTTGCGCTCACAGGTCTGCTTGTGGAAGCCTTTCACGTGGCGCAGGCGCGCCAAAGTGGCTACACGCGAAACCTCGCGCTCAACGTACTGTGCACCATCCTCTATTTCGCCGGTGATATGGTGGCCGGTACCTTCTTCAGCTTCTGTCTCGCGAAACTGATTCGCGCGCTTCCTGGCGCGGGTGTCTTCGCACTCCCGACGCCCGATCGCCTCACGCCGCTGTACGTCGTTGGCGTCACCGCACTCTGGCTCGCGATCGGCGATTTCTTCAATTACTGGTGGCATCGCCTACAGCACACGTCGACCTGGCTCTGGGCGCAACACGAAGTGCATCACAGTGATGAGCACCTGAACGTCACCTCGGCGTACCGCCACCATTGGCTCGAGTCGCCCTTCAAGACGGTGGCTATGGTCGCGCCGATCACATATCTTTTCGTGCCGGTACCGGCGATTGCGGCGACGGTCTCCCTCACGGGTCTCGGGCTGACGTTCTTCGCCCACATGAACGCGCGCATCGGGTTCGGACCGCTGAACTGGATTCTGCTCACCCCCCAGATGCATCGTATTCACCACTCACGCGAGTCCGAGCATCGCGACCGCAACTTCGCGTTCATCTTTCCACTTTGGGATGTGCTCTTCGGCACCTACTATCATCCGCACTCGATCGAATATCCGGCGACGGGACTCGCGTCAGGCGAAAAACTCGTGACGCCATGGCAGGCGATCGCGTGGCCGTTCCTCCGCTGGAGCGGCAGAACCTCGAAGCTCTGACCGATACCAGTTAGGCCGCAGCCTGTAGCCCCGGTTTACGCAACGGCGAGTAGATGACTGCAGCTACGCGCTGCGCCCATCGAATGATTTACCGTGCAAGGAACGTCATCCGAGCGGGGAACGGACACTGCTCGTGGTGACACGACGCAAACCGCTAAAGTCCTGTGTGGCGCTCCCTCGCTTCTCTAAGACACGTAGCATTCCCAAGCGACAGGGTGATTCCCAACTCTGGGCCCTCGTGTCGGCGCAGGCCAGCGAAGGTAGAGCCGGTCCGCGATACCCAGAATCTCTCGCCGGTTTCCTTCACGTCGTCAGGTTTTCCCCACACTTTGTTCAGTGCGTCCGCCAACTGGTCGAATGTTGCGCGCTTTGGTTTGAGCGGCCAGCCGACAAGCACGTAGCAGAACCGCCTTTCGTGAAAGTAGTAAGTAACTAACTCTACCGGCAAGCCTGCCACGCTCGTATTTCTGTCTTGCGGTCGCAGGTATGCAGTCATTCCGTGCAACGTTGAGTCGCTCGGGATCATGTCCTGACTAGGCGGATCGTCCCACTTCAGTCCTCGGAAACCGTTGCTGGGTCCTGGATCTGAAGCAAGAATGGCCGTCGGCACCGTTGTCAGGACTATAAGCGCAAGCAGCGGGGGAATGAAGCTTCTCACATCGTGGGTGTGTGCAAGCCACACGACATCGCCACGCAGCGCAGTCACGCGCACTCCTGTCAAACATCCGACTTTCAAAGACTCGGTTCTGGCGAGTGGACCCCGCTATTCATCCTCCGCATCGGTTCGCTTACACCCACTCCCGTTTCGGAGGGTCGCGCAGTTCCGGCCGTGGGCGCACGAAGCACGCGAGTCGGAGGCGGTTGTTGGTGAGAGCGTAAAAAGGCGATCTTCAACCCGAGTTAGACACATCTTCGAAGTACTTCCATATCCAGCCATAAGTCCGATGTTAACCAGACGCTTACCGGTCGCGGTCCCAATACTGAAGTTCTAAAGTCGGGCAACGTCGGCACGGTCGTTGCCCTCCCCAAGCTTGTGTTCGAACTCCCCCGCAGTGTTGCGTCCGGCCGCGAGATTCTTGCCACAAGGCAACGAATGAGTGACGAGCTGTGGAAGGTTCTGCTCGAATGGCTCTGTGGTGGCATCATCACCACGCTTGCGGTCCTGGCGGCCTGGAACCTCGCTGGGGAGTGGGCCGCACTGCTGACGTGGATCGTTGTTGGTGCCTTGAACAATCTGGTTTGGATGATGCGGGAGTCGAATCGGGAGAGGGAGATATGGAACAAGAAAACCGTCCAACTCCTGGCGTCAATCCGCAGCGAGGTGCAGAAACCTCCCGTCGACCACTACACACCCTGCTATCTCGAGAAAGTGCCATGGTGAGGGATCGGCTTGTGCAACCAACTGTTCACGACCGCGGCTGACGGCGCCCACTGAAAAATTTGAACGTTATTCGCTTGTCGCCCTGCAACGGGATGGTTCGCCGCCAGCATTGATCAGCTTGAGACCCGCGTGTTACGCTCCGGCCACCGACGAGTAGCCCACACTCCCGTCGACAAAGCGCCGCTGATTTCGTGCGGCTCTTGGAGGTCACTGATGCGCCTTCCCGCCCTGGCAATGCTTGCGTTCCTCGCACTATCGCTCATGAGCAGTTTGACATTCGCTCAGACCCCCACTGGCGCATTGGCTCGGTTCGTCGGGACGTGGATTGAAGACGAGTCGAAGCGTGATGTATCAGGCCAGACGTTGATTTTCCGGCAGGGCGCGAAGAACGTCGAAGAATTGCGGGGCGGCGAAGTGAGCCCCCTCGTCCAGCAGGTCATCTTCGACGGCAAGCCGCACGTCGTGGACGGACCCTCGTCCACTGAATGGACCCAGGTCGATGCGAATACCTACGAGCGCAAACTCACCGAGAACGGCAAGCTAGTCACCATTCGCAGGCTGACGCTGTCAGCGGATGGGAAGATGTTGACGGAGAAAACCGACCAGATGAGGGCGGATGGAAAACCGAGGAGCGTGACGGTCATTTTTCAGCGAGTGGACGGACAGAAGGGGCTGGTCGGACGCTGGAAGGCTGAGTCGCTCAAAAGCACCGTCCCTGCCGAGCGGAGAATTGAGCGAGCCGGTGCTAATGGGATCAAATATACGACTGCCCTTGGACAAGGCTTTACTGCGACCCTCGATGGGAAGCCCGCCCCAAACACCGGACCCGGAGTGATCACCGGCACCATGAGCGCGCTGCGCATGATAGGAGATCGGACGATCCAGATCACGATCAGTCGAAATGGCAAGGACAGCAACCGTAACGACTTGGTCTTGTCGGCCAATGGGAAGACACTCATCGAGACGAGCCGATCACTCGCACCAAACGCGGGTAACGCGGTTTCGGTGTTGGTGTTTACGAAGCAGTGATTCAGGTCGGTCTTGATGAACGCTGGCCGACCGGCCAGCATGTAGCCGAGCGAAAAGTACCCGGTTGATCCGTACAGACGGACCGCGGTCCCGCGCAGCTCCAGGCTGAGAGGCACGACCCAGTGTGCGCGTGATGCGGCAGCGACGCCGGCGCTCAAAATCTCCGTCGCGGCGCCGATGGCGAGACCGAAGCGGCCACACTCCCCGCATCAGGATCGACTACGGCGAGCTTGCCGCCGATGTGTCAACCAGTGCGAGCACAGCCACGAACAGCGCAGCAGACTCGGAGTGTCATGCCTCGTTACTCACGACGCGCTTCATCGGTCGGCTGGTTCGGAACCCGCGATGGCGTTTCGTCTTCTTCGGTTGCGACACGGAACTTGCGCATCGCCTCGCCGAGGCTGATCGGGTTGTCGCCGGTCATCTGCGCCTTCAGGTCCCCGAACGAGATGTCGTGGTTTCGCGACTGTTGAAGCGCCGCAATGAACTGTCCCTTATTGCGGAATCCGTCGGCCGCCTCCTCGAGGGTCATGCCGGACGGCAGCATCGACTCGAGGCGCGCACGCTGCTGCGGATTCATTTTGGCGACAAAGGACGCGCCGTCGCGGTCCGAACGACCTCGCCCGCGTCCTCCACTCCGCGGTTCCTGGTCGTCGTCGGCATCGCCGCCACCGCCTGCACTTCCGTCACCGCGGCCACCGGCGTTCTCTACCGGCGACTTACCCGCATTACCTCGATCATCGCCAGCATTGCCTCGACTTCCACCGCCCGTATTCTTGCCCCGGTCCCCCGCGTGACCCGGTGTCGCCCCCTGTTTGCTTCGGCCCTTACCGGATTGGCCCGGCGTCACACCTGCGTTGCCACTCTTTCCGCCACCGCTGTTGCTGACGCCGACGGTCGGGCCGCCGCTCCCCGCTCTGGCGATCTGTGGACCATGTCCGGCCGGCCCATGCCCTCGTCCCTGGGCCTCAATCAACGAACCCGTCGCGAAACAGGCCGCGGCGACTACCATCACGAGCCGAGACATTTTCATCGCCTTTCCCTCCATGACATGCATGTCAAGCGTGATGAGCAACATTGCTGCCCAGGATTACGCTCGTTCTCGTCGTTCCAGTTGGCAACAACTGCACGTGGATTCACTCGCTGAACAGACCTATCCACCCGTCAGCGATCCCTGCATGGGGACATTAGTCGCCTTGCGACGAATCGACACAGACTTTTCCAAGCGCGAGTCGTCTATAAGCTGCGCCTGGTTCTGAGCCGACACACCCACGCGCCACTCTCGAGCACGTGAACCGAACTGCCGCGAGCCGTGACGCGGAAGGGGTCTTTTCGCGATGTGCCGGTGGGTCGAGTGAAGAACCAAGCAAGTGTGTTTCATGGGCAAAAGTCTGCTTGCCCGCAGACGGCAGTCTGGACAGATTCGGACCAATCCCGCGATGGGTTCTCCAAGCGTGGGCGCATTCCCGTGAGAAGACATGAACCGATGAAGCGTCGTGTGATCGTGGCGTGTCGGTTGCACCATCCGTGGTATGGCAACCAGCCCGCTGTCGGCGTATCGAGTCGCAGAGGCGAGAATTCCCTTCTGCGTCAGTGTCGTCACGTCGGTGCCGCGCTGACACGTTCACGAGAAGGCTAGCAGTAGTGTTCGATGAAAAGCGGTTACTCGAAGGACCGGTAAATCACCTTCGTTGCAGCCACGCCTGATTATTAGAGAGGAGCACTTATGAACGCCGTTCGGCTCGCGTGGCGTCCCATTCCATCGGCGCAAATGCGTCGATCATTATTGTCGATACCCATCGCGGTAGTGAGTTACGCAGTAACGAAAACGATACTGGCAATCGCCGCGTTCCTCTTGGCCAGTTCGTGAGGCACGCTAGCAGCCCCAATCCAAAACGGCTCACGACAGACTGACCCACAACGGGCCCCGCCGTCGCCCAACGGTCTTCGGACTGTCCTCTTTGTGTGTACTTCCGGGCGGCAGCGGATTCCTGCACCCGCGACGTCATCATTGCGCCGGACCCAGTTCCCTTACGATTGGCTTGGCACCGTCGCTATCGATGAACCCGAAATCAATCGGCCAATTTACAACGCCGGAATCCAAACCGAAGCTCGTTGCGAAATCACGACTCACGTCCACAGCGAGGCGGAACATCGCCCTGGCGTCATCGGCGCTGACGTTCGTACACGAGCGGACTGCTCCCACCTCTGGTCGCTCGATCAGCGGCGATGGAATCGGGGCCCGTCCCAGCGTGAGCGCAACGACCGCGTCGGTTTCGCCAATCAGGAGCTTGCAGCCGGTCACCTTCTCTACTATTGTGGCGACGTTCCGGCGGAGCGACACCCCCAGCGAGTAAATCACCGCTTTGCCGTTTTCCAGGCCGGTCACGATGAGGCGCTGCTCGTCGGTCGCTCGAAGAAGAGCGCGAGCCTCCTGCGGGTAATTGGCGCCGACTTGGCGCACGAGCGCCCTTCCGATTCGTTCCGTCAGGGTCCGCAGCGGCAGGTCCGGCTGCTTGCGAAACTCGCTCTCGCAGGTTTCATTCACAGCATCGATCGTGTTGAAAACACGGCTCGTCGCTCCGTCCTCCACGATCCAGCGGGTAATCCCAGTGACCCCGGCATATACGCTTTGCCCGCAGGCGGTGAATTTCGGCGCCGAAGTGACGGCGAAATCGGTGGTGCCACGCTGTCGCACGGCCGTGTCTGCGCCAACGACGATTCCCGAAACCGTGACGAATACGCCAATCAGGGACACGTCAACCGCCTTGTCGCTGACTGGAGCCCGACAGTGCCTCGCGGGGTAAAAGCAATGATCATGGTGCTGGGAGGCGTTGGAACTGAGTCAGCCCTGCGCGGCGCTTGAGATCATGAGCGAGCGTTGGCCTGCCGAGCCGAAACCCACGGTGATGACTCGAGACGGCCCACCGTCGCGGCTTCGCCGCTGCATTCACGAGCGAAGGTTGGTGGGCGCGGGTGGAATCGAACCACCGACCCCTCGCGTGTGAAGCGAATGCTCTACCGCTGAGCCACGCGCCCGACCGAACTCTCAGTCTAACTCGGCCGAGTAATACAGGACAACCGGAGTGCTAGATCCTGGAAGTTCGAGGTTGGGCTCGACGCCCCGAATCCCGAGCCCCGGATCTCGAGTCCCGAAGCTACGTCCCATACAGCCGATCACCGAAGTCGCCAAGACCAGGGACGATGAACTTGTGCGCATTCAGTTCCTTGTCCACGACCGGCGTGTAGATATCCACGTCGGGATGTCGCGCCTGAAGCGCCGCGACCCCTTCGGGCGCCGAGATGACGCACACCATGGCGATGTTCCGGGCGCCTGCCGCTTTCACCAGATCGACCGCGGCCACGGCGCTCCCGCCCGTGGCCAGCATCGGATCCACCATCAGCACGTGGCTTTGCGCCAGGCCGGCTGGCAGCTTCGAGTAGTAGCGCGAGGCAACCGCCGTCGCCTCGTCTCGCTGCAGCCCTATGTGGCCCACCCGTGCCGACGGAACCAGTTGGAGGACCGGTTCGAGCATGCTGAGGCCGGCGCGCAGCACCGGCACGACGACGATGTCGCTGCGGAGGACCCGGCCGGGCGCAGGACCGAGCGGAGTTGTGACAGTTGTGACAACCGTGGGTACCGAGCGAAGCGCCTCGGCGGCCAGGAGCAGGCTGATTCGGGTGGCGGCGCGACGGAATGCCGAAGGTGGGGTAGCGATATCACGCAACTCCACGAGCGCGTCGTGCACCAACGGGTGCTCAATCATGTGCAGGGGCACAGTGGAAATACTACTCTGATAGCGATCGACCACCGTTAGAATCCCCTTATGCGCACCCGGCTCCCCGCCGCGGCCGCCATTGCCCTGGCGGTGATGGTCGTTGTGTCCGCTCAGACTGCCCCGCGCGACGTCGACCTGGTGGTGACCGGCGGTACAGTCGTCACCGTTGACTCCGCGGGTCGCGTCATTCAATCAGGTGCAGTTGCCATCGCTGGCGGCGAGATCGCGGCCGTCGACACCGCGGATGCCGTGGCCAGGCAGTTCCGAGGGCGCGAAACCATCGATGCATCCGGTCAAATCGTGTTGCCGGGTCTGGTCAACACACATACGCACGCGCCGATGGTGCTCTATCGCGGACTCGCCGACGATCTGCCGCTGATGGAGTGGTTGAACAATTACATCTTCCCGGCCGAGTCGAAGACAGTCTCCCCTGAGTTCGTGCGTGCGGGCACCAGGCTCGCCGCACTCGAAATGATCGAATCGGGTACGACGACGTTCGCGGACATGTATTACTTCGAGGAGGAGATCGCTCGCGAGACGCGACGCGCCGGTTTGCGAGGCGTGCTCGGCCAGACCATCATCCAGTTCCCGGTGGCTGACGCCAAGACACCGGCGGACGCGCTTGCCCGCGCCGACGCGTTCATCAACGCGTTCGAGAGCGACCCGCTGATCACGCCCGCGGTTGCGCCGCATGCGATCTACACGCTCGATGGTCCGACGCTGAAAGCGGCGCGGGAGTTGTCGAAACGTTACAACGTGCCCACGCTGATCCACCTCGCTGAATCGAGGGAAGAAACACAGGTCGCCCAGGAACGGCGGGCGTCGTCACCGGTCGCGTATCTCGAGGGGCTTGGATTCCTCGGTCCTGGCGTACTGGCCGCGCACGGCGTATGGGTCAATGACGCGGACATTCAGGTGCTGAGGATGCGAGGCGTGAGTGTCTCGCACAACCCGGAAAGCAACATGAAAACGGCGAGTGGGGCCGCTCCGATTCCGGCGTACTTGCGCGCTGGTGTCACCGTCGGCCTCGGCACCGATGGCGCCGCCAGTAACAACGATCTCGACATGTTCGAGGCGATGCGTGTGGCCGCATTGCTTCACAAACACCAGGCTGGCGACCCCACGGTCCTTAGCGCGCGTACAGTTCTCGAAATGGCGACGATTCGTGGAGCCCGCGCGCTCGGCCTCGATGCCCGCATCGGCTCGCTCGAACCAAAGAAACGCGCAGATCTCATCACGGTTGCCGCGTCCGGGGCCCGGCAGACGCCGATGTACGATCCGCTGTCCCATCTCGTCTATGTGATCCATGGCGACGATGTGCGAAATACGATCGTGAACGGCAGGGTACTGATGCGGGACCGCAAGGTGCTGACGCTCGACGAAGCGGCCATCATCGCCGAAGCGCGATCGTGGGCGGACAAGGTTCGCGCCGCCGTGAAGCCTGGGGTGATCAGTCGCTGACGACGGCGAGGTGGGGCAGGTTACGGTGACGCTCGCCTGAATCGAGCCCATACCCGACGACGAACACGTCGTCGATCGTGAACCCTATGTAATCAACCGACACGTTGGTCTGCCGGCGCGATGGCTTGCTCAGAAGACAGGCGGTCTTCAGGCTGCGCGGGCCGCGTGCGCGCAAGATCTCCTGCAAGTACGCCAGCGTCAGCCCGGTGTCGACGATGTCTTCGACGATGACGACGGCGCGCCCCTCGAGTCCGGAATCGAGATCTTTCATGAGGCGAACCTGTCCCGACGAGCGAGTGCTCAGGCCGTAGCTCGAGACCGCCATGAAGTCGAGAGTGACCTCGCACGTCATCGCACGCACCAGGTCGGCGAGGAACATGAACGCGCCCTTGAGCACGCACACTATGTGCACGCCGTCGGGATGGTCGGTTGAGATCTCGCGGGCGAGGTCGGCGACGCGTTGTTGAAGTATTTCCTCGGTGATGAGCGTCTGCATGCCTTGAGTGGTCGTGCCTGGCTCGCCGGGTGCGGCCCGCATACGGGCCGCACATGCCAGCGCTGCCTTGTCGTGTCGCGTCGCGACGCGACGTTGGCGGTGGCGGACTGCCAAGGGTAACATAGCGCCGGATCGTGAAACGTTTTCAGATGATCACCGAAGCCGACGCACGCGTGCTCGAGTCCGGCAGCACGATCATGCTGGTCGCTGGTGGTCACATCACGCCGCTCGCGCAGGACACGCTGCGGGCGCGGCGCATCTCAGTGGTCCGCGAAGGCAGCGATCCGGACGCAACGGACCTGGCACCCGCCGCGACGATACGCACGGTGGCGATCGCTGGTGACCATACGGCGCTGGCGCTCAAGGCGGCGATCGTGCAACACCTGCGGGGCAGGGGTGTCACCGCACACGATCTGGGCACATCGACGAGCGACCCGGTCGATTATCCCGATACCGCCGCGACGGCAGCCGTAACCGTCGCGCGCGGAGAGGCGGACGCCGCAATCGTGATCGATGGCGCCGGCCTGGGCTCGACGATCGCGGCCAACAAGGTACCCGGTGCCCGGGCCGCGATGTGTCTCAACGAAACGCTGGCACGCTACGCGCGCCAGCACAATGGCGCGAACGTGCTGGCGCTGGGCTCAACGCTGGTCAGCAAAGATGAAGCCATCGCCATCGTCGATACGTTCATCGACACGCCGATGCGCGAGGCGCGCTACATCAGGCGACTGGCCAAGATTCGCGATCTCGAACGCCACCCGCGCAGTTGATGTCTGTCGAACTCGAGCGTCTCATCCAGATCATCGTCGAGGAGTTGGCCGCGACCGGCGCGGTACGCGCGCCCGTACGCTGCTCCTGTCACTCGGTTCTTTACGAATGCTGCCCGAGCCGGGTCGCCCCCGTTGTCCAGGCGGGAGCCAGCCGGCTGGGGTTGCACGCGGTTGGCGGCGGTGCAGGCGATGTCGCAACCATGATCGACCACACGCTGCTGAAGCCGGACGCCACGAAGGCCGAGATCGAGACGCTGTGCCGCGAGGCGATTCAGTATGGATTTGCCAGCGTATGCGTGAACCCCACCTGGGTGGCGACATGCGCACGCCTGGTGCGGGGGAGTGCCGTAGCCGTCTGTTCCGTCGTCGGATTTCCACTTGGCGCCACGACCGCGGATACGAAGCAGTACGAAACACGCCGGGCCATCTTCGATGGCGCGCAGGAAATCGACATGGTCATCAATGTCGGGGCATTGAAGTCTGGCGACCTGAATCTGGTGGAGCGCGACATCCGAGCCGTGACATCAGCGTGTCGCGAGTCGAGTGTGCTGAGCAAGGTCATCATCGAAACGGCACTCCTCACGGACGAAGAAAAGATCACGGCCTGCACGCTTGCCAAGGCCGCGGCGGCTGATTTCGTGAAAACCTCGACCGGCTTCGGGCCCGGCGGCGCCACCGCCGAAGACGTCGCGCTGATGCGGCGAGTTGTTGGCGAGGACATGGGCATCAAAGCATCGGGCGGGGTTCGCACGCTCGAGGGCGTCAAGACGATGGTGGCCGCCGGCGCCACCCGCATCGGCGCCAGCGCCGGCGTCCGCATCGTTCAGCAGTCGCGCGGCCAGCAACCAGCAGCAGTTACGAAGGGATACTAGCAATGGTGAAAGTCATCCGGCAGACACGTTGGCTGTTGACGTTGGCGACGGTCGTTTCGTTGGGTTCGGTGGTCAACGTGCAGTCGCCCGCGGCGAAGCTGGCGCCTACCGGGACGCTGCGCGCCGTGTTTCTGGGCGGCAACCCGGTCCAAGGGCGAGTCGATGCGAAGACCGGTGAGGTGACAGGGACCGTACCGGACCTCGCGCGGGAACTAGCGAGGAAGCTTGGTGTGCCAGCGGCTATCGTGTCAGCGCCCAACGCAGGCGCCGTGATTGGTGCGCTGACGAACGGGACAGCGGACATCGGGTTCCTCGCCTATGACGAGATGCGGGCACGTGAAGTCGAGTTTGGTCCCGCCTTCGTCGTGATGGCGAACAGCTATCTGGTCAAAGCCTCGTCACCGATCCGCGCGAGCCGGGATGTCGACCGCGAGGGAGTAACCGTGGCCGCCGTCAAGGGACAGACGCAGGAGCATTTCGTCAGCAGCGCGATGAAGCGTGCCCGCGTGCGGGTGTTGGACGTCATGCCTCCACAGGCAGAAGTCGACATGCTCCTCACGAGCGGCGAGGTGGATGCCTTTGCCATCAATCGCCAGCGCGCGCTGGAAGCTGAAACGGCATCAGCCGGCCGGCTGCGCGCGCTTTCAGACAGCTTTCTCGACGTCGATCAATCTGTCGTGGTCGCCAAAGGGAACGCTGCGCGGCTGGAGACTCTCGAGCACCTCGTCGCGGAGATACGCGCGTCGGGTCTTATCAAGCAGTCGATCGAGCGCGCCAGGCTGGTCGGCGTTGATGTTGCGCCAGCCAGGAAGAGGTAGTGGACGTCGCGGCGCAAGCCAGAATCTCGTGTCGACTCCCGTTGGCGCTCCTGCTTGTGGCGGTGATCCTGCCCGCTGATGCAGCCTCGCAGTCCCTCAACCCGGGTCCTCCAGGCCCGTTCGTGTTCGATGTCAGGGGCGTCGTGAGTGGGATCCCGGCGAGTCAAGCGTTCGTGCCTCCGGGTGTGACTTCTGCGACCATCCCCGCGCGCGGATTTGGCGGCGGCATTGGCGGCCATGTGTATGCGATTCAGCTTGGCCCGGGCCGATTTGGCGTCGGCGCGGATTTCACCTTTGCGCGCGGAACGAGCGTTGACGTGCAGACGACCCTCGCGTCTGTCGACCCTCAGCTGTCCTTCAACTTCGGTACGTCAGATGGCTGGAGCTATTTGAGCGCCGGCATCAGTGCCGTCCGCATTGAGTCCGAGCCTGTAGGGCTATCAGAATCGGTGCAAGCCATCAACTGGGGTGGCGGTGCACGGTGGTTTCTGAATCAGCACTTCGGGATTGGCTTCGACATCCGGGTGCGCCATCTGTCCGCGGGTGACGTTTTGCCGAAGGGCACATCGGTGGCGGCCGGCGTTGGCCTGTCGTTGAAGTAAGCTAAAATGTGTTCTCGAGTCCAACCGCGGGAGTAGTTCAGCGGTAGAACGCGAGCTTCCCAAGCTCGATGTCGCGGGTTCGATCCCCGTCTCCCGCTCCATCCTTCGCTCATGAATGCAGGCGAAGCATGCCCACGTAGCGCGGCGGTGGGCCTTCGTTTTCTCAGCGAGCTTCGGATGGCAAGCCAGGCGAAGGTGGACCCTTAACCCCGAATCACTTCCAATACTTCGTCCCGCTTCCGTTCCATCAATTCGGGCGTGGTCGCCTCGAGGTTCAGACGCAGCAGCGGCTCGGTGTTCGATCCCCGCACGTTGAAGTGCCAATCCGGGTAATCGACTGAAATCCCGTCCAGCCTGGCGAGCGTCGCGTCCTTGTAACGCGCCTCGATGGCTCCGAGCTTCCTGGGCACTTCCTCCATGCTTTTCAGCTTGGTGTTGATCTCGCCCGAGATGAAGTAGCGCTCGCGATAGGGCCGCAGCAGGTCGCGCAGCGACTGGTTCTTCTTCGACATCAGCTCCAGGATGAGGAGCGCCGGGATGAACCCGTTGTCCGCGTAGTAGAAATCGCGGAAGTAATAGTGCCCGGTGACTTCACCCGCGAAAATCCCGTCTTCCTTGCGCATCCGCTGTTTGATGAACGCATGGCCGACGCGGTTCATCAGGGCAGCGCCGCCGTACTTGGCGACGGTGTCGCGAACGGCGTGACTGGCGCGCAGATCGTAGATGACGGTCGCGCCCGGGTACTTGAGGAGGAAGGCCTCCGCAAGAAGCGCGGTCACGAAGTCACCGGAGATGAACTCGCCGCTGCCATCGATGAAGAAGCAGCGATCAGCGTCGCCGTCCCAGGCAATGCCGATGTCGGCGTTCTGCCGGACGACCTCCGCCGTGATGTCACGACGATTGTCCTCCAGGAGCGGGTTGGCCTCGTGGTTGGGAAACGTCCCGTCGATCTCGAAGCACAGTCTCGTCGTGCGGCAGGGCAGCCGCTCGAAGAGGCGCGGGGCGACGAGGCCCGCCATGCCGCTTCCGGCATCGAGTACCACGTTGAACGGCTTGACGATCGACGGATCGATGAACGACATCACTTTCTCGACGTAGCCAGGCAGCACGTCGCGGCTGGTGAGCTCACCCCGCTTCGATGAGGGCGGGGGCAGGCGATCGTTGGCGACCATGTCACGGATGTCGCCGATCCCGGCATCGCCGCTGAGCGGCAGTGCCTCGGCCCGGACCATTTTGATGCCGTTGTACTGCTTCGGGTTGTGTGACGCCGTGATCTGGGCGCCGCCGTCCACGTTGTCAGTGACGACGGCGTAGTACATGACGTCGGTCGGCAGCATCCCGTAATCGACGACCGATGCGCCCTGCTCGAGGGCGCCCTCGATGAAAGCCTTCGCCATCGCTGGTGAGGAAACGCGCATGTCGCGCGACACGCCAATGCGCGACGCTTTCAGATACGTGACGAACCCGCGCCCGATCTGCCGCGTCGTCGCTTCGTCGATTTCATTCGGGTACAGACCCCGGATGTCGTAGGCCTTGAAGATCTCCGGATGTATTTTCATGGTGAAGTGATCTGTCGCCCGGGACTCGAACCCCTGGCCCGTTCAAGCTTTCGTAAAGTCGGTCAGCGTCGTCTTATCGCCGAGTACCGCGCCGCTGTTGAGTGACACATTCCGTCCCACGTGGCACTGCCGTCCGAGTAGCGCGTTCGTGATCGAGGCCTGGCTGCCGATGCGGCAGTTGGGCCACACGATGGCACGCTCGATGACCGCATCTTCCTCCACCTGCGTCTGCCGGCCAAGCACGGCATGCGGTCCGATACGCGAGCCAGCCTTGACCAAAACGCCCTCGTCGATGAACACCGGGGCCTCGATGGTCGCGCCGTCCTCGATGCGTGCATCCTGCGCGATGAACGTCCGCGGGGCACTGAGATCGGCAAACGGCGGCGCCTTGAACCGCCCATCCATGATGTCCTGATGAACTTGTGCGTACTTTTCTGGTGTCCCGATGTCGATCCAGTAGCCGTCGTAGAGGTACGCGACGAACGTCTCGCCCCGTTCGATCAGGGAAGGGAAGTAGCTTCGCTCAATCGACCATGAGACTTCGCTCGGAATCCGATCGAAGGTGTCCGGCTCGAGGACGTAGATTCCAGCGTTGATGTAGTTGGTCGTGATCTCCTCGGGCTTGGGTTTCTCCAGGAATCGCTGGATGTTGCCGTGCCCATCGGTCTCGACTAGGCCGTACGCCGACGGGTTCTCGACCGGCGTGAGAACGATCGTCGCCCGTGCACGCCGTTCACGATGCAACCGGATCACGGCGGCCAGGTCGAGCTCGGTCATGACGTCGCCGTTGAACACGACGACCGATTCGGTCAGCTTGTCGCCCGCGTACTTGATCGCGCCGGCCGTGCCAAGCGGTATGGGTTCCACGACGTACCGGATCTTGATTCCGAGGTCGGCCCCGTCGCCGAACATCTCCTCGATGCGGCGCGGCTGATAGTTGAGGCTGAGGATGACTTCGTCGATCTCAGGGACCTGCTTCAACAGATCGATTTGGTAATGGAGAAACGCTCGGTTGAAGATTGGAACGATGGGCTTCGGCGTATGGACCGTCAACGGACGTAAACGCGTGCCTTTGCCCCCTGCGAGGAGGATAGCCTTCATGACAATCCCCGATCTTACACGATGGTTTAGACGGGAGGTCGCTGGTGTCGGGTGGGTACGGCCGCCATCTCGATGACAAGACAGCCGTGTCCAGGAGGATGAGGCGCGCACGCGCGGCACGCAATATCCGCAATACGCTATCCCGTTGTGCAGCCCCAAGCGCGAAATGTGGTCCTCGTTGCTGATCCGCACAATGGGCCGCCGCGCGAAGCGCGGCAAAAAGATACTGCCGGAACTAGCCAGTCATGCTGCGGGAGTATCGGGGCAGCGCCCCTGGCGAGTTCTGGGAGTAAAATGCCACTCAACGAATGAACCTGCCCAATACGCTCACGCTCGTGCGGATGTTTCTGGTGCCGCTGCTCGTGGTCGTGTTGCTGACGGAATTCGAGGGCCGGCAGATCTTCGGCGTTCCCAAGGAGCTGGCTGGTGCGGCGATCTTCGGCCTGGCCTCCCTGACCGACTGGCTCGATGGCTACATCGCCCGCCGCCGTCGGCAGATCACCTGGCTCGGGCAAATGCTCGATCCGATTGCCGACAAGCTGCTGACCTCGGCCGCCTTCATCTCCCTCGTCCAACTGGATCTGGCACCGGCCTGGATGGTAGCGCTCATCATCGGCCGCGAGTTCGCAGTCACGGCACTTCGCAGCCTCGCCTACACCAAGGGCATCACGATCCCCGCATCGCCGCTTGGCAAGATCAAGATGGCATCGCAGGTCACTGCGATTCTGCTGCTGATCCTGGGATGGCGGCCGCTGCCCTGGCTGGCGCCTGTCGGTCATGTGGCGCTGTGGGTGGTCATGGTGGCCGCCGTGGTCTCAGCCGTCGACTACTATCGCCGCTTCCAGCGGATGCTCAACGCGCGCGTCGCCGACGTCAATATCGAACGCCAACGGAGAGCGGGCTAGCCCTAAACCACGAAGAACATGAAGAGTCGCGCCGTTCGTGGTTAAAGTCTTTGGCGGGCTGAGGCGGACCGCAGCTCCTATGACAGTTTGCGCATACCCATCGCCACACACAGCCAGGCGATGGTCAGGCACGCGAACGCAAGAAACGTCGGGATGACGGCTTCGGCAAAGACGACGAAAGCCACGCGAAGAGTTTGTGGGTCAAAGGTCTGCAGAGTGGCTAGGGCCCGCAAACCATTGGCAATTCCGACCAGCAGGCTGCAAACCCCCGCAAAGATGCCGGCGAGCGACAGCGGCCGCATCAGCGCCAGCCGCCGCTCGTTGGGACGGATGGCAAAGGTAACTCCCATGACGAGCGGCGACGCGCTCACGAGCAGCCCGAGCAGCGTCATGATACTGGCTTCCGTGAGCGCCTCCACGTTCACCTCCGACGTAGAAACGCATGGAAGCGCCAAACGTGACATCTGTCACGACGGGAATCGTTGCGCGTTAGATCAGCGTGGACCGGGACACTGAGCTCGAGTACGTCGCGCGTCTTCGCGCCGGCGATACCGACGCGTTCGACCTCGTCCACGCCGAGTTCAACGGCCGTCTCTTCGCGTTCCTCGCCCGCCTGGCCAGAAGCCGCGATATCGCCGAGGACCTGCTCGAGGAAACATGGCTGCGCCTGGTGGAACACGCCGATCGGCTGCATGAAGATACCCGGCTCGCGGCCTGGCTGTTCACGGTTGCGCGGAACCTGTATGTCAGCTACTGCCGGTCACGGGCGCTCGAAGAGGCTTCCGTTCCAGGACTGATTGGGCTGTGGCCGACCGGTCTTCGGACCTCGCCATTCGAGGAGGCGGCTGCCAACGAGCTCGAACGTCGTCTTGAAGCCGCCCTGGCAAATCTGCCATTCCGCTATCGCGAAGTCTTGCTGCTCGTTGGTATCGAAGGACTTCGACCTGCCGAGGCTGCGCGGGTGTGCGGCATCAGTGCGGAGGCCTTGCGCCAGCGGTTGAGCCGCGCACGCGCATTGCTCGAGCAGCGGTTGCGTGACGCGGATCGCTCGATATCCGTCCGTCTCAGCGAGGTGCGCTCATGACGATGAACGAAGACGATCGAATCGTGGGGACGCTCGCCCGCCTGCCGTCATTGGAGCCATCCGTCTACCGCGCCCGCCGGACGCGGTCGCGGTGTCACGCTGCTTTGGAAAAGCGTCGACAGCGAGAGACGCCGCTCGAACCGCAGCGGCCCGGATTGGCACCCTTCGTCGATGGGCTGCTGCTGGTCGTGTCGGCCGTCTATCTTGGCGGTGCAGTGGGTGAGGCCGTCCGGCTTTTAGCGTCCTTCTGATCCGCTTCAGTTGCCTTCCACATTCCCCGAATCGCTACCAGGTCACCTTCAGCGATCGCATCGCGTGAGACAGTCACCAGCAGAGTGGCCGTTTCTGGTGTCACGTCGACAGCCACCGCTTCACCAAGATCATAGAGGAAGTTTTGCGGCTGTTCCTTGTTGCGGTAGAGGACGAATTGCGTACCCGGCTCGACGCCGTGGTCGCTGCCACGGTCCATGAGGAAGAAGTCGCCTTTGCCAAAATTGCTGCGCCGCGAGTGTCCCAGCATCACGTGCGCGTAGTTGTCGCGTTGTGGCTTCGTCTTGTTCGCGACAATCGTCGGCATCGTCGGCAGCTTGAATGGCTCGAGATGGTCGCCGATGTCGACCGTCTCGCAGGCATGCGTGATCGTGGCGAGCGAAAGGGTGTCGTCGACCGCATACACGCGAATCCACGACGTCGTGATCATCGTCCCGGGGGTCCTGGGTGTGACCGCCTCGCTCTTCGAAACCAGGATCCGGCGCGTATAGAATTCCTGCCCGACCTGGATTCCGTTCTGGCTACCGGCATTGATGGTGACCAGGTCACCGGGCGAATGTATGTGGCGGATCGATGCGTCCTGTCCACCGGTTATGCGCAGTGGGGTGTCGGGCGGTCCGAACACGGCCTTTGGCGCGCAGGCCAGTGCGAGCACTTCAGCCGGCAGGTTTGCAGGTGTAGCGGCCGGGCCGCGCTGCGCTGCAACCGTGCTACCTCCCAGGACCGCGGCCACTGCGATGGCCGCACGCGTTCTTGACGTCATCGGTCTCCCCCTCAACCTTTTCGCGGCGGACGCGCGCGCCTCCGCCGCTGGATTTCTCTGGCCTGTTATCGGCGTGGGGGAGCGGTTCCGCCAGTTAGGAGGAAACAGTGCTTGGCAATTCCGGGCACTACTGCGACGACTGGGCCTTTAACTCCTGGACTCGCTTCCTGGCGTCATCCAGGTGCTCGCTGTACTCGAACTCGGAGATCAGGCGCTCGAAGTACGGAAGCGCCTCCGCTTCTTTCCTGCTTTTGGCAAGCGATTCGGCCAGGTAGAAATAGACCTCGTCACGGCCGCCGAATTGCGGGTCCTCGTCGAGCACGCGTCGAAACCGCGGGATGGCGCCGACATACCAGCGAATGCGGTAGTAGTGGAAGCCGACGCGAAATTCCGCCCGGCTCAAGCGGTCGCGCGCCTCACGCCATTTCATTCGCACCTCACTGGTGAGGGCGCTCATCGGATACCGGTCGAAAAAGATCTGGAACTCGTGCAGCGCCGACTGGGTTTCAGTCTGATCACGCTCGGGTGCACGCATCTGCTCAAAATGAGTCATGGCGAGCTTGTACTGTGCGTAGTCGGCGCGCGGATTGGTCGGATAGAACGTCAGGAACTCGCGGTATTCGTTGGCCGCGAGCACGAGCGATTCGGCCGTCTTCTCGCCCAGGTAGGTGTCGCCCACTCCGAGCTTCGCATCGGGCCGATGCATGCTGTTTGGATAGTTTTCAACCACTTGGCGGAAGTACTCACGCGCATCGGCCCATTTCCGTTCCGAGAGCGCCTTGCTACCTCGATCGAAGAGGAAGCGGTCGGGATTGGCCGTGTTGGTTGGAACGACGTTTCGGTTGCCTCCGCACCCGGCTGCCGCGAGCAACAACAACAGCACGAACGAACGCCGAAGGGCTGTGGTGGCGTCAGTCACTCGAATCTTCAAGAACCTCTTCCTATTCTAGCGAGGCTCAACCTCGCTAGGGCAGCGTTTGATTGCCCGCGCTCCGCGCGGGCGTTCACAGCCCTCGCCAGGCCTGGGCCAAAACGTACAGACGCTCCAGAGTCGCGTACGGCTGGGCGTTACCCGAGCAGTTCCCTGACCCGGGCGGGAAGCCGGCACGGCCGCCCGTTGACGCCGAGCGCGGCATGCACTGTATGACCCTCCGCGATCACCACGTCGCCCCCCGTCCGGACTGCCCGATAGTCGAAGCGGAGCCGAGCCGGGCTGATCGTCGTCGCCGTCGTGCGAATCTCGATCTCATCATCATAACGGGCCGGCTGCCGATATTCGCAGTGCGCCTCGATCACGGGCAGTGAAACCCCGGTTTCTTCCATGTCCCGGTAGTTCCACCCGGCGTCGCGCAGCCACTCCGTCCGCCCGATTTCGAACCAGACGAGGTAATTGGCGTAATAGACCACGCCCATTTGGTCCGTATCCGCGTACCGGACACGCACACGAGTCGTTCGTGTCCGGGGGCTATCCACCGACCAGTTGATTGGCTGACGCCCGCAAAGCGCGAGTGGCCGCTTCCGGATCCGCGCTCCCGAAGATGGCCTGGCCGGCCACGAGGATGTTCGCGCCAGCGGCGACGACGTCCGCCACGTTCGACTGGTCGATGCCGCCGTCGATCTGAATGAGGGCGGAGGATCCGGCGCGGTCCAGTACTCCTCGCACCCGCCTCAGCTTCTCCAGGCTGTGGGGGATGAACGCCTGGCCTCCAAACCCGGGATTCACGGACATCACGAGGACGAAGTCCACGTCCGGCGCAATGTCTTCCAGCGTCGAGGCGGACGTCGCCGGGTTGAGCACGACCCCCGCCTTTGCCCCGAGTTTTCGAATGAACGAGACCGTGCGATTCAAATGCCGAACGACCTCGACGTGCACGGACACCATGCTGGCGCCGGCAGCTACGAACTCCTCGATGTAGCGGTCGGGATCCTCGATCATCAGGTGAACGTCGAGCGGCCGTGTGGCAACACGCCTGATCGCACGAACGACCGGAGGTCCGATGGTGATGTTCGGCACGAAGTGCCCATCCATTACGTCGACGTGGATCAGATCAGCGCCACCGCGCTCCGCCGCGGCAATATCACGACCCAGAGCTGCGAAGTCAGCCGAAAGAATCGAGGGCGCAATCTGGACCGGGCGGGATCTCACCGGCTCACCTCCAGCGAGATTGCGTCGCTCGCCCCCACTCGAAAACCACCCGCCGGCTGCTGCCGGACGACGGTGCCCGGGGGAACACCGGGGTAGGGCTGCGTTCCCACGATCGAGACGCGGAAGCCCTGACGACGGAGCGCATCGGCGGCCCGTTCGCCGTCGACGCCAATGACGTCGGGCATGACGTAGGTCGCTGACAGTTCACCACGATTGA
>Ga0075418_10000105_pt1 | contig 71584 bp, 63 predicted proteins | sample SoiMetdeltSBSDD2_FD_81776 | JGI IMG/M metagenome (GOLD analysis project Ga0075418, IMG submission 81776) | Bulk soil microbial communities from a Populus tree surrounding site in Tennessee, USA - Soil MetaG P. deltoides SBSDD2 | ecosystem: Environmental > Terrestrial > Soil > Tree plantation...
AGGCGCGCGAGTTGGTGTCCGCGGCGCGAAGGCGCTTCATTCCGGTCGTGGCGGTGCTGAACGGTGAGTCTCCGGTGAACACGGCTGACGCCGAAGTACGTTCCATCGGCGCGGCTCAGCTCGTCCAGTGGGCTGACCTCGTCCTGGTGAAGCGGCAGGAAGACGTGAACCGCCTGATCCCGCATCAGCGCGCGGTGCTCGCGTGCCCGGAGGGTGCCCGCGCATGGATAAATGCGGTCCGCGAATGGCTGCCGGCCTATCGCCGGCAGATCCTGCCGCGGTTCAGCATCGTCACCATCCTTTACAACAAGGCGGCCGGGCTGGCGCCCGTGCTGCACTCGTACTTCCTGCAGAACTACGAAGGCGAGTTCGAGGTGGTGTTCGTCGATGACGCGAGTCCCGACGACTCGGCCGCGGTGGTGGAGCGCATCTTTGCCGAGGCGCGCACCGCCGGCCAATACGCGCGGCTGCCGAGCTACAAGCTGATCCGCAACCCGCGCAACATGGGCAATTGCGTGTCGCGCAACATCGGTCTAGCCCAGGCGAGCGGCGACATCGCAGTGGTGATCGATGCCGACTGCATGCTGAACCGCGACTTCCTGAGGCGCCATGCCCAGGCGCATTCGTTCGGCGACACCGACGTCGTGATCGGCCCGCTCAACATCGAGACCGAGAACGAGGATCCGCTGCGCTGCCTGCAAGCGCTCGAGGCGCAGCCCTCGCAGGCGGCGCGGCGCACCCAGCTCCAGGACGAGTTCAATCGCACCAGCTTCGTCAACTGCATCACGCGCAATTTCTCCATCCGCACCAGCCTGATCGAGCCCGAGTTCTTCGACCCGGCGTTTTCGTACACCGCCGACCCGAGCTCCGGCTTCGGCTGGGAGGACGTGGAGATGGGCTACCGCGTGTACAAGCGCGGGCTGCGGATCAAGTACGTGAGCGACGCCTTCAGCATTCACATCACCCACGATCCGGCGGTGGCCGACAAGCTGAAGCCCGTCCGCTCGGCGCGCAACTTCAGGCGCCTGCTCGAAAAGCATCCGGACCTGCGGCACGAGGCCCGCCAGTGGGTCCGCCAGACGACCAAGTCGCTGCGCCAGTGGTTCGAAGCGGTTCAGGTCGAGCCGAGCGAGGATCTGAAGGCGGTCGAGACGCTGGTTCCGCCCGTGTCCGAGCCCGCTCCGCCGCTGCCGCGCAAAGCGGGCCGACGGCCCGGCAAGCTGAACGTCCTCACCTATCGCTGGCACGTCCCTCACCAGTACGAGCTCTACAAGCTGGGGCACGACTTTTCGCTGGTGCGCGATCTCGGCACTTCGCTGACCGCCACCTGGGAGCTGCGCCATCGGCCGCTTCCCGACAACGCGAGGTTCATTTCCCGCGCTTCGATCCGCGAATCGGACTTCGACCTCGCCATCGTGCACTTCGACGAGAACGTGCTGTCCTGGGAGAACTGCAACGGCATCATCGGCGAGGAGTGGGGCGCCGCGTTCCGCTGGGTCATGGAGAACGTGAAGCTTCCCAAGATCGCGATCTGCCACGGCACGCCGCAGTTCTACGGCCAGTACAACCCGACGTACGAGACGGACCAGCTCCAGGTGATCGAGCCGGCGCGGCAGCGGCTGGTCGACTACCTCGGCGATACCCTGGTGATCTGCAATTCGCATCAGGCGCAGAGGGAATGGGGCTTTCGCCGCTCGCGCGTCATCTGGCACGGCTTCGACCCCACCGAGTTTCCCCCCGCCACCTACGAGCGCGGCATCCTCTCGCCGCTCGGTCCGCTGGTTTTCTCGCGACCGCACTATCGCGGCTACTTCCTGTACAAGAAGGTGTTCGCGGACTTCCCGGCGGAATTCGCGCCCTCGGCGCTTTCGGTGCCCGATCCCTGCCCGCTGTACCATGGCAATCAGTTCGCGCGCTGGAAATACCGCAACTATGTCGATGAGATCCGCCGCTATTCCGTCTACTTCAATCCCACGCAGCGCTCCCCCATGCCGCGGGCCCGTGCCGAGCCGATGATGTGCGGCGTGGCCACCGTCAGCGCGAAGAATCACGACGTCGACATGTTTATTCAGAACGGCGTGAACGGGTTCTATTCGGAAGATCCGCAGGAGCTGCGGGAGCAGCTCCTGTTCCTGTCGAAGAACCCTGTCGCGGCGAAATCGGTCGGCGCAGCCGGGCGGCGCACGGCGATCGACCTCTTCAACGTGGATCGCTACCTGGCGGACTGGCGCAGCCTCATTCACGCGGGCGCATGACGGCGCAACGCCAGCTTGCCGACCGCGCGCTCGGGCCTGCGCCGCGCGCCTCGGATGCGCGCCTCGAGGCCTTCAACGCCGAGCGCGCAAGCCACTGGGACGCGGTCGCCCGCACCGGTGCCGCGCCCTCCATCTTCGCGCGCGAGTATTACCGCCGGCTGACCGACGTCTACCGCTTCCTGGTTCCCGCGGGGTTGCGCGTGCTCGAGGTCGGTTGCGGCGGCGGCGACCTGCTCGCGGCCCTCGAACCGCGCGAAGGCGTGGGAATCGACTTCTCGTCCGAAATGCTGAGCCGCGCTTCGCGCGACCATCCGGCGCTGCGGTTTCTGCACGGCGACGCCCATGACCTCGGTGCGCTCGACGGGACGTTCGATGTGGTGATCCTGTCTGACCTCCTGAACGACGTCTTTGATGTCCAGCAGGTGCTGACCCAAGTGCACCGCGTGTGTCTTCCGTCCACCCGCATCGTGCTGAACGTCTTCAGCCGCCTGTGGGAGGCGCCGCTCAGGACCGCCACCGCGCTGCGGCTTGCCCGCCCGCGGCTGGAGCAGAACTGGCTCACGCTTCAGGACGTTCGCGGGCTGCTGTCCCTTTCGGGCTTCGAAATCGTCGAGCACCGCCAGGACGTTCTGCTCCCGGCGCCGATTCCCCTGCTGCGCTCGCTCGCGAACCGGTATCTGGTGAAGCTCTGGCCTTTGCGCGACCTCGCGCTTACGAACGTGGTCGTGGCGCGCCCGCTCGCGGAACGGCGCCAACTCCCGGAGCGGCCGACCGTGTCGGTGATCGTCCCGGCGCGCAACGAGGCCGGCAACGTCGCCCGCATCTTCCGCGAGGTCCCCGAGATGGGCGGAGGAACCGAGATCGTGTTCGTCGAAGGCCATTCGCGCGACGACACCTACGACGTCATCGCGGCGGCGATTCGCGATCGTCCCGGCGGCGGCTGCAGCCTCTACCGCCAGCAGGGAAAGGGCAAGGGCGACGCGGTGCGCCTTGGCTTCGAGAAGGCGAAGGGCGACATCCTGATGATCCTCGACGCCGACCTCACGGTCGCGCCGTCGGACCTGACGCGCTTCTACGATGCGATCACCACCGGCAAGGGCGAGTTCATCAACGGCGTGCGCCTCGTCTACCCCATGGCCGACGAGGCGATGCGCTTCTTCAACCTGCTGGGCAACAAGTTCTTCAGCTGGGCCTTCTCCTGGCTGCTCGGGCAGCCGATCAAGGATACGCTGTGCGGCACGAAGGTCCTGTGGAAGTCGGACTATGCGCGCATCGCTCGAAACCGGGCGTATTTCGGAGACTTCGATCCGTTCGGCGACTTCGACCTGCTGTTCGGCGCTGCCAGGCTGAGCCTCAAGATCGTCGAGGTTCCGATCCGCTATGGCGCTCGCGAATACGGCACGACCAACATCGAGCGATGGCGCCACGGCTGGCTGCTGCTGCGCATGGTGCTGTTCGCAGCGAGGCGCATCAAGTTCGTATGACGGTGCTCTGAGTGGCGGTGGGGCGCCGACGTAAAGGCTTGATCCTCGGTGTTGGCGTTGCGCTCGTCCTCATTGCGATCTTCACCGTGCGACTGGACTGGAGCGAGTTCCGCCGGACGATCGCGGACGTACGCTGGGAGTGGATTGCCGCAGGTTTCACCACGGTCCTGCTGACGATTACGGTCCGTGGCGCGAGATGGCTCGCTCTGTCCGGCGGAGGGGCGTCCACGCTGGCGCCTTACTGGAGCGCCACTATCGTGGGCTACGTGGGCAACGCTCTCTATCCGGGGCGCGCTGGCGAGGTGCTGCGGGTGGCAGCGCTGCACCATGCGATCCGCGTGCCGCCGGGAGAGGTGCTCGCTTCGGCTTTCATGGACCGGATGGCGGACGTTGTCGCGCTCACTTTGGCGACGCTGTACGTGCTCGCGTTCGTGGCGCGCGAATCGCTCGGCAGGGGCGTCGTCGTTTCGGTGGTGGCGGTGGCCGCGGCGTTCCTCTGTGCGTTCATCGCCGTGGCGACGCTCGGCGCGCGCCTGCATCCGATCGTCGCGCGCGGCTCCGCCCGCCTGCCGGGCCGCTGGAGCGAGAGGGTACCCCGCTGGTACCTCCAGGCAGTCGCCACTTGCCGCGGCCTCGCGGCGCCAAGGCGAGCGGCCGCTACGGTGCTCTTGACCGGCTTCGCGTTTTTTCTCGACTACTGCGCGCTCTGGCTGATGCTGCGAGCATTCGAGTGGTCCCTGCCGGTGCAGGCCGCGATGACCGTGGGCGTGTTTCTCGCGATCGGATCGCTCCTGCCGGCCGCGCCGGGCTACGTGGGCATCTACCAGGTGGCGTGCGTCCTCGCGCTGAAGTGGTACGGCATCAGCGAGAGCGCGGCGCTTGCTTACTCCGTCGTCGCGCAAGGCGCCACGCTGCTCGCGATCTTTGCCCTGGGCGCCGTGGTGGCGCTGCGCTATGGCATGAGCTTGGGCGCGGCGAGCGATCCGGATCGAGTTCCGTAGCCGCCGATGAGCGACCGGAATTCGGGCGAGGTTTGTGCCGTCGTGGTGACCTACCAGCCCGACCGCGTAGTGCTCGCGCGCGTGCTCCGCGAAACGTCGCTCCAGGTCGGGCGAATCGTCGTCGTCGACAACGGCTCCGAGGCGGGCGTGCTCGACGCTCTCGCCGGCGAGTGCGATGCGTGCCCCATCGACATCGTGCGCCTGGGAGACAACTACGGGGTGGCGGCCGCGCACAATGCAGGCATCCGGGCCGCGCGAAGCGATGGCTGCGAATACGTCCTGATCCTCGACCAGGACAGCATTCCCCAGCCCGGCATGGTCGGCCACCTTCTGCAGGCCGCGCGGACCCTGCAGAGCCGGGGCGTGCCGGTCTCCGCGGTCGGGCCGAGGTACCGGGACCCGCACACGCTGCACGAGTCCTACTTCGTGCGCCTCGGAACCTGGGGCTTCGAGCGCACCTACTGCGACAAGTCGACGCGGGACGCCATCGTTCCCGTCGACTTCCTGATCTCTTCCGGGTCGTTGATCCCGATGGCGGTGCTGGACGTGGTCGGCGGCATGGACGAAAGCCTGTTCATCGATCACGTCGACACGGAATGGTGCTTCAGGGCCGGGGCGCGCGGCTACGAAGCTTTCGGAATCTGCCAGGCGCTCATGCACCACTCGCTCGGAACTCGAGCGATCCGCGTGCGCGCGCTGCGCGAGCGCCAAGTCGCGATCCGCAGCCCGCTTCGGCTATATTACATGGTGAGAAACAGCCTTCTGCTCTACCGGCGGCCGCACGTGCCTTCGAGAATGCGGATGGCGGACCTGAAGCGCCTCCTGCCGCTTTGTCTGTTCTTCGGTATGCTTGTGCCACCGCGGGTCGAAAACCTGCGCATGATGCTGAAGGGTGCGTGGCACGGTCTGCGCGGCGTGGCCGGCCGCTACGGCACGCCGCAGCGGAGGTAGAAAATTCTGAGAAAGTCGGCGGCATGAGACTTCTAGCACGATCCACCTGCAAGCTCTGCGGCCGCCCGGGCAGGGAGCTGTACAGCGGCTTGCACGACCGGCTGTTCTCGGCGCCCGGCACGTGGACGCTCAGGGAGTGTCCGGAGGCGAGCTGCGGCCTGCTGTGGCTCGATCCGGAGCCGGGCGAAGAGGACATCGGCCAGCTCTACCGGAGCTACTACACGCACGGTGCGGGTCCCGACCGCGAAGGCCGGCTGCGCCATGTCTTCAGCGTCCTGCTCGCGGTGCTCCTCAAGGTCACGCCGGTCATCCGCGACCGCAAGAAGCTGGCGCGGCTGTTCATCGACGAATTCAAGCCGGGCGACCTCCTCGAGGTCGGCTGCGGTTCGGGCCGGCGCCTCGCGCAGTTCGCGCAAATGGGCTGGCGGGTGCTCGGCCAGGAAGTCGACGCGCAGGCTGCCGAGGCGGCGCGGAAAAACGGGGTCCCGGTGCACGTCGGGCCGCTTACGGAGCTGCGCGAGCGCGGCCTGACCTTCGACGTCATCGTCATCAACCACGTCATCGAGCACGTGGTCAAGCCGGTGGACTTCCTCGGGACCTGCCTGCAGATGCTGCGCCCGCGCGGAGAAATCATCTGCGTCACGCCGAACGCCCGCAGCTGGGGTCACCGCGCGTTCGGCTCGAACTGGATGTCGCTCGATCCGCCGCGCCATGTCAGCCTCTTCACTGCGGCGGCCCTGCGCACGACGGCGCGCAACGCCGGCTTCGATTCGCTTCAGGTATTCACCTCCTGCGCCAACGCCCAGGCGTTCGCTGCCGGCAGCCTGGAGATCGCGAACAAGGGGCGCTTCGACATGAACAGCGTTCCGAGCTGGCGCACCGAGCTCCTGTCCGTGCTGGCGCAATTGCGCGCGCTGCGTGCCTTCCTCAAGAACCGGGACTCCGGCGACGAGCTCATCTTGCGATGCCAGGCGCCCTGATCCGCGCGCCTGATCGGCTGAACGTCTGCGCGAGCATCGTCACCTACCACCCCGGGCCCCGGTTTCCGGAGCATTTCGCGGAGCTCATGCGCGAGGTGCCGAAATGGCTGATCATCGACAATCGCTCCTCCGAGGAAGATCGCCAGCGGCTGCGCCGCATCGCGGGCGCTGCGGTGGAGGTCGTCGAGAATCCCGATAATCTCGGCGTTGCCGCCGCGCTCAACCAGGCCGCGCGCCGCGCGCAGGCGCTCGGCTTCGAATGGCTGCTGTCCTTCGACCAGGATTCCGAGCCGGCGCCGGATCTGCTGGCGCACCTGGCGGAGGCGTACCGTTCGCTTCCCGATCCCGAGAAGCTCGGAATGATCGGCAGTAATTTTCTCGTCGAGGGGACGGACGACCCGTTCTACCGTTGCGACCGCGCCAACGCCATGACGGTCGAGCAGGCATGCCTGATCACCTCCGGAAGCCTGCTTTCGCTGCGCGCGTTTGCACAGGTCGGGCCGTTTCGCGACGAATTGTTCATTGACGGCGTCGACAGCGAATATTGCCTGCGCCTGCGGCGGCAAGGCTTCAAGGTCCTGGCAAGCTGCCGCCCCCTCATGCGCCACAGCCTGGGCAACCTCCGCATCCACCCGCTCCTGTGGAAACGGCCCAGGATCACTCACCACTCCGCGCTGCGGCGCTATTACATGACGCGCAACGCGATCGTGATTGCGCGTCAATACTGGGGCGCGGAGCGTGAATGGGTGAGGCTCAGCCTCAAGGCGCTCGCGGTCGGTTTCGTCGGCGCCATGCTGTTCGAGCGCCACAAGCTGAGAAAGCTGGGCGCGACCGTCCTGGGCGCCGTGGACGCCTTGCGCGGCCGCATGGGCCGCACCGACGCTCGCTGGCTAAGCTCCTGAGCCGTGGCCATGCCGCATGGCATCGTGGCGAAGGGTTCGCTCTGGAACCTCGCGGGTCTAGTGCTGGCGCTTGCCGCGGCGCTGCTCGCCGTGCCATTCATCGTGCGTGGCCTGGGCGTCGAGCGCTTCGGCGTGCTCGCCCTGACCTGGGCGATCATCGGCGCGGCATCGATGCTCGACTTCGGCATCGGCCGTGCGTTGACCCAGGTCGTGGCGAGCCGCAAGGCGGCTGGCGCGACGGCCGATCTTGCAGCGATCGTGCTGACTGCGACGGCGGCGCTCGGTGTCCTGGGTGTGCTGGGTGCGCTCGCGCTGCTTGCCGCGGCCGCGCCGCTTGCCCATTACGTTTTCCGCGTCGGCCCGGCAGTGGCTGCGGAAGCCGAACGCGCCATCGCGCTCCTCGGCGTCAGCCTGCCCTTCGTCCTGTGCGGGAGCGCGCTGCATGGCGTGCTCGAGGGGCACCTGCGGTTCGATCTTTCGAACATGGTTCGCGTTCCGCTTATGCTGCTCAACTACCTCGTCCCGCTGGCGATCCTGCCTTTCACGGCCGATCTCGGGTGGATCGTGGGCGGCACGGTGCTGGCCCGCGGCCTCGCGCTCGCCGCCTATGGCGTGCTGGTCTGGAACATCATGGGGCGGCAGGCGCCCGCGGCGATGGCGCCGATCGCCGCGCTTCGGCCGGTGCTCGCGCTCGCGGGCTGGATGTCGGTCAGCACCATCGTCGCGACGACGATCGTCTACCTCGACCGTTTCGTGCTCGCCGCGCTGGACTCGATGAGCGCGGTCGCCTTCTACGCCACGCCTTTCGAGCTGGTCACGCGGCTTTCGCTCGTGGCGGGAGCGATCGGCGCGGCATTGCTGCCGGTTTTCTCGTCGCTTGGCCGCACTTCGGCGCCCGAAGTGGAGAAAGTCTTCTCGCGCGGCCTGCGTTACGTGGTCCTGCTGGTATTTCCCGCGACGGCATTGATCGTGCTGTTCGCCGCGGACGGTCTGGCGCTCTGGCTCGACCAGCGGTTCGCCGAGGCGAGCACCCGGATCGCGCAGATTCTGGCGGCGGGGATCTTCGTGAACAGCCTCGCCATCGTTCCCTTGATCTTCCTTTACGGTGCGGGCCGCGCCGATACCGTCGCGCGGCTTCACCTCGCGGAGCTGCCCCTCTATGGGCTCCTGCTGTGGGAACTGGTGAACCGCTTCGGCGCCGAAGGCGCCGCGCTCGCTTGGACCTTTCGAGTCGCCGTCGATGCGGCCCTCCTCTTCGTCCTCGCGCGCAGGTTCCATCCTTCCGGATGTCCGCCGTTATGGCGCGTGGGCGGCATCATGGGCGGCGGTCTCGCGATTCTGGCGCTCGGCATTGCGCTACCCGCCGGGAATGCCCGGGCGGTCTACGGAGTCCTGTGCCTGGGCGCTTTCGCCGCGTACGCGTGGCTCGGCCTGCCGAGCAGGGAAGAGCGGGCGGCGGAGCGGAGGAGACGAAGCTGAAGATATCGGTCTGCATGGCCGTGTATAACGGCGCATCTTTCCTACGTCCGCAGCTCGAATCGATCCTCGAGCAGTTGCGCGCCGACGACGAGCTCGTCGTGGTGGACGATGCCTCTCAGGACGAAACGGCCGCCATCCTCGCTCGCACGGACGACGCGCGCTTGCGGCTGCATCGCAACGAGCGGAACCTCGGCGTGCTGGCGACTTTCGAGAAGGCACTGCGCCTCGCGCGCGGGGAGATCGTGTTCCTCAGCGATCACGACGACCTTTGGCTGGCCGGAAAAGTCCAGAAGATCCTGGCCGTGTTCGCGGCGAGTCCGTCGGTCACCATGGTAGCCACCGATGCCCGGCTGATCGACGCGGAAGGAAGGACGCTTGCGCCGTCGTTCTTCGCCCGGCGCGGGCGCTTCGCCGCCGGGGCCGTGCACAATTTCGTGAAGAACAAGTACCTCGGCTGCACCCTCGCCTTTCGCAGCAGCATGCTGCCGGTTTTCCTGCCCATCCCGCGCGACGTCCCGATGCACGACATCTGGTTCGGCATCCTGAACGCGCTGTACGGCGAGACCCACTTCCTCGACGAGCCCCTCGTCGCCTACCGGCGCCACGGCGCCAACGCGAGCCCATTGGTGCATACGAGCTTTGCCCGGGCAGCCCGCTGGCGCTACCGGCTGGCGAAGAACCTTGCCCGCCGCGTGATTTCGCGAGCGGTCCGATGAAGTTCAGCGTCGTGACCGCGTGCTACAACAGCGTGCGCACGATCGCCGGGGCGCTCGATTCCGTGGCGGCCCAGACGCACCCGGACATCGAGCACATCGTCGTGGACGGCGGCTCCGAGGACGGCACGCTGGAGGTGGTCGCGTCCCGGCGGGCGCGGATCGCAAGGCTCATTCCCGGTCCCGACCGCGGACTCTACGACGCGCTCAACAAGGGCGTTGCGGCGGCCACCGGCGAGGTGATCGCGTTTCTGCACTCGGACGACGTCTACGCCGACTCGCAGGTCATCGAGCGGGTGGCGCGCAGGATGTCCGCCGAGTCGCTCGGCGCCCTCTACGGCGACGTCGCGTTCTTCCGCGGGGATGACCTCGCGCGCCGCGTAAGGGTGTACTCCTCGAGGCGTTTCCGGCCTTCGCGCCTCGCCTGGGGCTGGATGCCGGCGCACCCGGCGTTGTTCGTCTCGAAGCGGCTGTACGACCAGCACGGCCCCTTCAAGACCGACTACAAGATCGCAGGCGACTTCGAGTTCGTGGCGCGGCTCTTCGCAAGGCCGGCGTTCCGCTATGCCTACCTGCCGGAGGTGCTCGTCCTGATGCGCATGGGCGGCATCAGCACGCGGGGATGGAAAAGCACGCTGCTGCTCAACCGCGAATTCATGCGCGCCTGCCGCGAGAACGGCATCGGGACGAACTACTTCAAGCTGCTCTCGAGGTATCCGGCGAAGGTGCTCGAGTTCCTGCCGCTCGCGCGCTAGCTGCGCTTGTAGCGGTCCTCGAAGCGCACGATGTCGTCCTCGCCGAGATAGCTTCCCGACTGCACCTCGATGAGGTGGAGCGGCACCTTGCCGGGGTTCTCAAGCCGGTGCTTGGTGCCGATCGGGATGAAGACCGATTCGTTCTCCGACACGAGAAGCTGGTCCTCGCCGCGCGTGACTTTCGCCGTCCCGGAGACGACCACCCAGTGCTCGGCACGATGGTGATGCATCTGCAGCGAGAGCGCTGCGCTCGGTTTGACCACGATGCGCTTGACCTGGAAACGCTCGCCCGCGTCGACGCTTTCGTAGTATCCCCACGGGCGGTGCACGCGGGTATGCGCGACGTGCTCGGTGCGCGCCTTGGACTCGAGGTAGGCCACCGCCTCTTTCACCTCCTGGCTGCGTTCGCGGGCAGCGACGAGCAGCGCGTCCTCGGTCTCGACGATGACGACGTCCTTCAGGCCGATCGCCGAGACATGGCGCTTCTCCGAGCGCACGTAGCAGCCGCCTGAATCGCGCAGGTAGACGTCGCCCACCGCGACGTTGCCCGCCGCGTCCTTCGGGCTGATGCCCCAGAGCGCGCTCCAGGTGCCGACGTCGCTCCATCCAGGATCGCTCTGCACCACGACCGCATCGGCGGTCTTTTCCATCACGGCGTAGTCGATCGAGTCGGCGGGGCAGGCTGCGAACGCTTCGCGGTCGAGGCGCAGGAAGTCGAGATCGCGCACGCTCTTCGAGTAGGCCTTGGTGGCGGCGTCGAGCATCTTGGGCTGCAAACGGCCGAGCTCGTCGAGGTACTTCGCGGCGGAGAACGCGAACATGCCGCTGTTCCAGAGGAACCGGCCGCTCGCGATGAACCCCTCCGCGGTTGCGCGGTCGGGCTTCTCGCGGAAGCTCGCCACCTTGCACGCCGCGCCCTCGAGCGGCGCGCCGCGCTCGATGTAGCCGAAGCCGGTCTCCGGCGCCGAGGGAACGATGCCGAAGGTGGCGAGGTAGCCGTGGCCCGCGAGCTCGAGCGCGGCGGCGGCATCCCGGCGGAACACCTCGGGCCGCGTGATCGTGTGGTCCGAGGGGAGCACGAGCAGCAGCGCGTCCGCGCTGCGTTCGCGCGCGGCGAGCGCGGCCACGGCGATCGCCGGGGCGGTGTTGCGCCCGACCGGCTCGAGGATCATCGGCGCGGCCTGCACGCCGATCTCGCGCAACTGGTCCGCGGCGAGGAAGCGCTGCTCGTCGTTGCAAACCACGATCGGCGCCTCGCAGCCCGGGATCGGACGCACGCGCAGCGCCGTTTCCTGGAGCAGCGTGTGCCGCGAAAGCAGCGCGAGGAACTGCTTCGGCAGGAGCTTGCGGGACATCGGCCAAAGGCGCGTGCCCGAGCCGCCCGACAGGATCACGGGATAAAAGCGCAAGGTCATGGGGGTCCGCATTCTATCCGCGCGCTCGAAATCTACGGCCCATCCATGCCGCGGCTGTTGCGCTGCTCGCGCCGCTCGCGCGCCCTGAGGAGCCGCTCGTCCGGAGTCCAGTCCCGGCTGAGGGGGGCCAATTCCTCATCCCGGGCAAGCGCGCGCTCCCTGAAGTAGGCCGTGACGACCACGAGCGCGAAAAGCGCGATGAAGGCATAGGAGATCGCCCAGTCGGGGACGCCGAGGCGCCACGCGGCCAGGCCCGCCGCGCCGGTGAGCGCCGCGATGCCCATCATGATCCACGCGGTGGCATAGACGGGCACGCCGCGCTCGAGCAGCAGGTGGTGAAGGTGCTCCCGGCCCGCCTCGAACATGCTGATCCGCTTGCTGATGCGCACGAACATCACGCGCGCCATGTCGAGCAGCGGCACCGCGAGGATCCACATGCAGACGATCGGCGGCAGGGAGCGCCCCTCGCCCTGGGTCAGGTCGATCGAGAACCAGCAGAGCGCCAGCCCGAGCATCATGCTGCCGGAATCCCCCATGAACACCCGGGCCCGGCTGCGGATGCCGGGGAAGCGCATGTTCCACATCAGGAACCCGGTCACCGCCGCCGCGAGGAGGACGAGCAGCACCGCGTGCGTCCCGAGGCCTTGCGCGAGCGCGGCATAGGCGAGCGCCAGCATGGCGACGCCCGAAACCCCGCCCGCCGCGCCGTCGAGGCCGTCGATCATGTTGATGGCATTGATCACGCCGAGCGCGCAGATCACCGAGAACGGTATGGCCCACTGGTAGAGGTTCAGCGGGCCGAATCCGAACAGATTGCCGAGCACGTGCACCTGCACCCCGGCCCACGAGGTCATGAGCAGCGTGGCGACGAGCTGAATCAGGAATTTCGACTGGTGCGAGATGTCGTGCATGTCGTCGGCCGCGCCGCCGAACACCAGCAGGAACAGCGCGACCACCAGGGCGACCGTGGCGCCGCTGATCAGGCCGGAGGCCATGGCCGCGAGGAAGAAGCCGGCGAACATGCCGATGCCGCCGGTGATGGGAATCGTTCCGGAGTGCTGCTTGCGGCCGCCGGGCAGGTCGGCGAGTCCGATGCGCTTCGCGAACGGCGTGAGGATGCGCGCGGTGACCCCCGCAACGACGTAGGCGAGCAGCATGCAGAAGGCGACTCGGTTTCCAGGGAGCGGAAGGACGTCGAGCATCGTTCAGAACGCCGTGACCATGCGGTTCCAGAGCTCGCTCAGGGGAATCGGCTCGGCCTGCGGCGTCGCCCGTCCGCCGGTGTCGAGAAAATAGCCGATGCCGTTGTGGTGGCCGTTCTTGATCGCCACGAACACGACCTCCCCGGAGAGGTCGTCGATCGACGCCCGGTCGAACCGCGCCCGGAATCCGGCGGCGATTTCGTGCGGGTAGGAAAGCGTGACGAAGAGCGAGGCGCCGCGGTTGTCGACTTCGAACAGCGGGACGCCGTCGGGCGCCTTGCCGGAGCCGAGGATCGCCGCGACCCGCGCGCCCTGGCCGGCGTCGGCACAGTTGATCAGGAAGTCGCGCGACATGCGGGGCTCCACCGAGAGGAATTCGCAGCCGATGCGCCTCAGGAAGCCGGCATGGTCGCGCAGCCGCCAGTAGAACACCGGCTCATCCACGGGGTCCTGGTGCAGCCCGGTCGCGATCATCACGCGCGGCCGGTCCGAAAGCTCGAGGCACTCGCGCAGCAGGCCGTCGTACAGGCGGTAGATGCCGAGGACGGGGTCGACGCTCTGCGGCAGGTACCAGGCAGGATTGCGGTGAGGGCCACGGTACGCCGGAGAATTGAACATGCAGTGATGCTGGATGTGCGCGGCGCCGTTGAGGAACAAAGTCGCGAAGTCCGGCCTCGTCCCGCGCCACAGATGCAGGAAGCAGTCGGCGAGAAAGCGGTCGAGGAAGATCGCGCGCGGCCAGTGCCGGCGCAAGCCCGAGACGCCCTCGGACAGGTAGGCGGGCCAGTTCCTGAGGCGGCCATAGCGCGCGAGGCCGAGCAGGAGCTGCAGGGCGGAGCGCGCCGTGATCGTGCCCTCGGCGTTGTCGCCGACCGCCTGGCAGATCGCGGCATAGGCGCGGCGCATCGAGGGCGGGGCGGTCACCGAAGTCCGCGTCCAGGGATCCGGAACGAAAAAAGCCGCCTCCGGGACGGCGGGTGCGTTCATCGGAGAGAACGCGCCGACCTTGAGGCCGCGTGCGGCCAGCTCGTCCCAGATCTGCCGCAGCGCCGCCTGCGCGCCGTCGCCGAGCCGGAAGACGCCGTGCTCCCGGTAGGGCTTGCCCGTGTGCACGGTGATCCACTGGATCCAGGGCTCGACGTGGTCGTAGATCTCCTCGGAGCGGGTGCGGGCGTAGCCGTGCGCGGCGAGCACGCGGGAGAACGCGGGCAAGAGCCCGCGCCGCGCATAGTGCTCGATGTATTCGAAATTGAGCTCGTTCAGCTCGAGAAACAGAAGCCGCGCCATCGGGCGCCATTATGCGGCAATGGCGCGCGTGCGAACGAACCGCGCGTCAGGGCTTCAGCCGCTGGAACCGCAGCCAGCGCGCGCTTTCGCCGGAGAGCGGAACCACCAGGAACATGACGCCGGTGATCGACTCGCGCACGTGCGTGACCAGGAACGGATCGGCCTGCTCCAGATCGATCCGGACGCTCTCCCGGCCCGACATGAGGTCGGAGGCGACCCAGCGCCGGGAGACAAGCTGCAGCCTGCCGCGCTCGCAACGGGCCTCGCCGGCCTTGAGACTGAAACGCCTCGGTTCGGGCTTCAGCCCCTCCCCTGCGACGGTAACCTCGACCGCATCCTCGGCGGAAATCTCGAGACGCACGCTGGCCGCCTTTGCCCACGGGCTGTCGGCGCCAAACAGCTCTCGCGTGAGCGACGGTCGCTCCGTCGTGCCGAACGCTTCGCCGCGATCGGCATACGTGCCCTCGAACTGCCGGCAGTCGGCCGCCGCCGGCGCGGAGAGGGGATCCCAGGCGATCGGATAGGGGTTGTCGGTGACGGTGCAACCGGCGAGGACCGCGAGGAGGAGGAGGAGCCGCTTCATGCGCGGCCGTAATACTCCCTGAACCAGGCGGCGAACCGTTGCAGCCCCTGCGCGAGCGGCGTGGAGGGCGCGAAGCCGACCGCGCGCTCAAGGGCGGTGGTGTCGGCATACGTGGCCTTGACGTCGCCGGGCTGCATCGGCTTCATCTCCAGGCGAGCCTTCTTGCCGAGCGCTCGCTCCAGCTCGGCGATGTAGTCGAGCAGCGCCACCGGCTGGTGGTTGCCGATGTTGTATACGGCGTAGCGCTGCGGGTGGTCGAGAACTCGCAGGGTGCCCTCGACGATGTCGTCGACGTAGGTGAAGTCGCGCTGCATGTCGCCGTGATTGAAGACCGAAATCGGCTTGTCGTCCAGGATGGCGCGCGCGAAGAGCATCGGCGACATGTCGGGCCGTCCCCAGGGGCCGTAGACGGTAAAGTAGCGCAGGCCCGTGGCGTGCAGCCCGAAGAGGTGGCTGTAGACGTGCGCCATCAGCTCGTTCGACTTCTTCGTCGCCGCGTAAAGGCTTACCGGGTGGTCGACGTTCTGGCTCTCCGACCACGGCAGCTCGGAATTGGCGCCGTAGACGCTCGAGCTTGAGGCGAACACGAGGTTGCGCGGCGGGTAGTGCCGGCAGCACTCGAGCAGGTTGGCGAAGCCGACGAGGTTCGTCTCGACGTACACCGCGGGATTCTCGAGCGAATAACGCACCCCGGGCTGGGCGGCCAGATGCAGGACCGCTTCGGGTTTCGCCCGTTCAAAAACCTTCTTCAGCTCCGACGCGTTCGCTATGTCGAGCTCGTGAAAGTCGATCCGCAGCCGCTCCAGCCGGTCGCGCTTGAGCTGCACCGAGTAGTACGGCGAGAGGTTGTCGAGGCCCACGACCTCGTCGCCGCGCGCGGCGAGCCGCTGGGCGCAATGCATGCCGATGAAACCGGCGACGCCGGTGACGAGGACCTTCATTCCTGCTCCGCCTTGTGCAGCTCGATCAGCTTGGCGTACTTCATGTAGCTGTTCATGCAGCCGATCGAGATGTGCAGCAGCCCCGGGACGCCGTCGAGGAATCCCAGGCGCAGGACGTAGAACTTGAAGAAGCGCACTACGGGCGAAAGCAGCAGGTGCGCGGCGCCCGCGCTCACGCCGCGCTCGAACGCCTGGCGCGCGGCGAGCGTGGTATAGCGGTTCTGCCGCTCGAGGTACTCGGTGAGGTCGTCGGTGGAGTCGTGCATCAGGTCGCCTTGCAATGTTCCGGGCGTGACTGCGAACAGCACTTTCTCATGGACCAGATCGTCGCTCCAGCGTGCGTTGAGGCGGTTGAAAAGGCGCGGGCTCCAGTCGGGATAGCCCTCGCCGTGAGCCAGCCAGCGGCCCAAGAATCGGTTGCGCCGCGCCATGCGATACACCGGAGAGACCGGCGCGGCGAGCGCCGCGGCAATGCTCGCGGCGAGCTCGGCCGAAACGCGCTCGTCGGCGTCGAGGCATAGTACCCAGTCGTTGCGGGCCTGCTCCACCGCGAACTGCTTCTGCCGGCCGAAGCCCAACCATTCCTTCCGGACTACGCGGGCGCCGTGGCGCGCCGCGACCTCGGGGGTGCCGTCGCTGCTTCCGGAGTCCACGACCACGATCTCGTCGGCGAAGCGCAGGCTTTCGAGGCAGGGCTCGAGGACATTGGCTGCGTTGCGGGTGATGAGGACTGCCGAGAGCGCTGACGGCGTGGCGTTCAAGTGTGTTGAATGGAAATGCGCCGTAGAATCGGCGCTCACTATTCTAATCCGGCCGCCATGCAAAAGCCCAAAGTCGCCCTGGTCACCGGCATCACCGGACAGGACGGCGCCTATCTCGCCGAGCTGCTGCTGCAGAAGGGCTACGTCGTGCACGGCATCAAGCGGCGCGCTTCGCTCTTCAACACCGAGCGCATCGACCACCTGTACCAGGATCCGCACGTCCACGACCGCAGGTTCATCCTGCACTACGGCGACCTGACCGACGGCTCGAGCCTCGTGCGGGTGCTGCAGGACGCGCAGCCCGACGAGGTCTACAACCTCGGCGCGCAGAGCCACGTCGCGGTCTCGTTCGAGGAGCCCGAGTACACGGCGAACTCCGACGGGCTCGGCGTGCTCAGGCTGCTCGAGGCGCTGCGCATCCTCGGCATGGACAAGACCCGCTTCTACCAGGCGTCGACTTCCGAGCTCTACGGCAAGGTGGTCGAGTCGCCGCAGACGGAGACGACGCCTTTCTATCCGCGCTCGCCCTACGGCGTGGCGAAGCTTTATGCGTACTGGATTACCGTGAACTACCGCGAGGCCTACGGCATGTTCGCGTGCAACGGCATCCTCTTCAACCACGAGTCGCCGATCCGCGGGGAGACGTTCGTCACGCGCAAGGCAACGCGCGCGCTTGCGCGCATCGCCCTGGGCGTGCAGGACTGCCTCTACATCGGCAACCTGAACGCGCGGCGCGATTGGGGGCATGCCAAGGACTACGTCGAAGCGCAATGGCTCATGCTCCAGCAGCCGCGGCCCGAGGACTACGTCATCGCCACCGGCGAGAGCCACAGCGTGCGCGAGTTCATCCAGACAGCCGCCGCTCAGATCGACCTGCAGCTCGACTGGAAAGGCAAAGGCGCGGACGAGGTCGGCGTGGTGGCGCGCGCTTCCAAGCGCTGGCCGGCGGCCAAGGCCGGCCAGACCGTCGTGCGCATGGATCCGCGCTATCTGCGGCCCTCCGAGGTCGATACCCTGCTCGGCGACGCGACCAAGGCGCGCCAGCAGCTCGGCTGGAAGCCGCGCATCGGCTTCCGCGAGCTCGTCGCCGAGATGATGGAGCAGGACCTGCGCCTGGCCGAGCGCGAGGATCTGGCGCGGCGGCACGGACACACGGTGCACGAGCGCCGCGAGTAGCGCACGGTGAGCCCCGACGCGCGGATCTATGTCGCAGGCCACCGCGGGCTCGCGGGCTCGGCGCTGGTGCGGCGGCTGCGCGCAAAGGGCTACCGCAACCTCCTGACCCGCACCCACGCCGAGCTCGACCTCGCGGACGGCGCGGCGGTGCGCGATTTTTTTGGCCGCGAGAAGCCCGAGGTGGTCCTGCTCGCCGCGGCGAAAGTGGGCGGGATCCTCGCCAACAACACCTACCCGGCGCAGTTCATCCACGAGAACCTCGCCATCCAGACCAACGTCATCCACGAGGCCTTTCGCGCCGGCGTGGGCGAGCTCCTCTTTCTCGGCTCCTCGTGCATCTATCCGCGCGACTGTCCGCAGCCGATCAAGGAGGCGTTCCTTCTCACCGGGCCGCTCGAGCCCACCAACCGGCCCTACGCCATCGCCAAGATCGCCGGCATCGAGATGTGCTGGTCCTACAACCGCCAGTACGGCACGCGCTACCTCTGCGCCATGCCGACGAATCTCTACGGCCCCGGGGACAACTACGACCTGCAGACCAGCCACGTCCTGCCGGCGCTGATGCGCAAGTTCCACGAGGCCAAGCTGCGCGGCGAGCGTTCGGTCACGGTATGGGGGACCGGCACGCCGCGGCGCGAGTTCCTGCACAGCGACGACATGGCCGACGCCTGCATCCATCTCGTCGAGCATTCGGCCGAGGTGCGAGCGCGCCTCGGCGCCGATCGGGCGCCGCTCGTGAACGTCGGCTGCGGCGAGGACCAGACGATCGCCGAGCTGGCGGCGGCGGTGCGCGGGGCGGTCGGGAGCCGCGCGGAGATCGTGTACGACCGCAGCAAGCCCGACGGCACGCCCCAGAAGCTGCTCGACATCGCCCTGGTGCGCTCCCTCGGCTGGCAGCCGCGCATCGCGCTGGCCGAAGGCCTGCGGTCGACCTACGAGTCTTTTGTCAACCAGTAAGCGACTCCTTTTCGTCAAGACGTCGTCCCTGGGAGACGTGGTGCATCAATGCCCCGCGGTGACCGACGCGGCGCGCAGCCTCCCCGGGGCGAGAATCGACTGGGTGGTCGAGGAAGGCTTCGCCGGCGTGGCGCGCATGCACGCCTTCGTCGAGCGGGTCATCCCGGTCGCGGTGCGCCGCTGGCGCGGCGCCCTGTGGAAAGGCTCGGTGTGGAATGAAATCGCCGCGTTCCGCGCCGCGCTGGCGGCGCAGCGCTACGACGCCGTGATCGATACGCAAGGCCTCCTCAAGAGCGCGCTCATTACCCGGTGCGCATCGGGCCCGCGGCACGGAATGGACCGAGCCAGCGTCCGCGAGCCGCTCGCGGCGTTCTTCTATGACCGCACGCATACGGTGCCCCGCGCGCTGCACGCGGTCGAGCGCAACCGGCGACTAACCGCCGCTTCTCTCGACATTCCTCTCCAATCCAGCATCGACTACGGGCTGCGCCCGTCGTCGGCGGTGGGGGCGCCAGGCCTGCCGGCTTCCTATGCGGTGCTGCTGACGATGACCAGCCGCGCCGACAAGCTCTGGCCCGAGGCGCGCTGGATCGAACTCGGCCGCGCGCTCGGGCTTCCGGCGGTCCTGCCCTGGGGCAACGCCGAGGAGCGCGCCCGCGCCGAGCGCATCGCGGGCGGCCTGGGCGAGGCGCTGGTGCCGGAGCGGATGACGCTCGAAGCACTCGCCCGGGTGCTCGCCGGGGCGAAGAACGTCGTCGGGCTGGACAGCGGCCTGTCGCACCTGGCGGCCGCCTTCGGCGCTCCGGCGGTGGCGATCTTCTGCGGCTCGGATCCGGCGCTCACCGGCCTGTACGGGGCGCCGCGCGCGCGCAACGTCGGTGCGCCAGGCCGGCCGCCGCAGGTCATGGAGGTGCTCCAAGCAGTCCAATGAGGCGCCTGTACAGCACGCTGCTCGCGTTCGCCATGCCGCTCATCCTGCTGCGCCTGTGGTGGCGCGGCCGGCGCGAGCCGGGATACCGGCGCAACGTCGGCCAGCGCCTCGGCCGCTACGAGCTGCCGAGAACGGAAAAGATGATCTGGGTGCACGCCGTCTCGGTGGGAGAGGCGCGCGCCGCCGCACCCCTGGTGCGGGCGCTGCAAGCGGCGTTTCCCGGCCATCGCGTCCTGATGACCTGCACCACGGCGGCGGGGCGCGAGACCCTGCGGCAGGTCTACGGCGATTCCATCGAGGCGAGCTTCGTTCCGTACGACCTGCCCTCGGCGGTAGAGCGCTTCCTCGGCTATTTCAGTCCGAGCCTGGGCGTGATCATGGAGACCGAGGTGTGGCCGAACCTGATCCAGGCCTGTGCCGCGGGGGGCATTCCGCTGGTCCTTGCGAACGCGCGCATGTCGGAGAAGTCCGCTCGCGGCTATGCCCGCCTGAGCAGCCTGACCCGCCCCGCCTTCGCGGCGCTGACCGCGGTGTGCGCCCAGAGCGCGGCCGACGCGGAGCGGTTGCGCTCGCTCGGCGCGGTGCGCGTTCAGGTGAGCGGAAATCTCAAGTTCGATGCGACGCCGAACCCCGCGCAGCTCGCCGCGGGACGCGCCTGGCGCGAGGCGCTCGGCCGGCCGGTGCTGGTCCTTGCCAGCACTCGCGAAGGCGAAGAGAAGCTGCTGCTCCAACACCTCGATTTGCTTTCCCCCGATGTTCTACTCCTAGTCGTGCCTCGCCACCCGCAGCGCTTCGACGAGGTGGCGCAGCTCGCGCAGTCGCGCCGCACGCGCAACCCCGTGCCGGCAGCCACCGATCGCGTGCACCTGGGCGACACGATGGGCGAAATGGCCTTCTATTTCGCCGCGGCCGACGTCGCCGTGATCGGCGGCTCGTTCCTGCCGCTCGGCGGCCAGAACCTGATCGAGTCGCTCGCCGCCGGCACGCCGGTGGTCGTCGGCCCGCACATGTTCAATTTCAGCGAAGCGACCGCCCTGGCGCTCGAGGCCGGAGCCGCAATCCAGGCGAGCGACCCGCGCGCGGCCATGGCGAGTGCGAGCGCTCTGCTGGCGGACGAAAAGCGCCGGCGCGCCATGGCGGAGGCCGGGAAGAAATTCTGCGAGGCTCACCGCGGCGCGGCCCAGCGCCAGCTCGCCGTGTGCCTTGAAGTTTTGGGTTCTAAGGACCCAGAACCCGATTGACCTCTTCCAGGTCCTCCTCGCGCAAGCTGGCGGCGAGGGACTTGAGCTTGAGCTGGTTGACGATGGTGTTGTAGCGCGCCACGGCGAGGTCGCGGCGCGTGGAATAGAGCTGCTGCTGGGCGTTCAGGACGTCGATGTTGATGCGCACGCCGACCTCGTAGCCGAGCTTGTTCGAATCGAGCGAGCTCTGCGAGGAGACCATCGCCTGCTCGAGCGCCGCGATCGCCGAGATGCCGTTGATCACGAGGAGGTAGTTCTGCCGCGTGGACACCGCGGCCGTGCGCCTCGCGTTCTCCAGGTCCTCCTTCGACTTGAGCGACAGCGCCGCCGCCTCGCGCTCGCGCGAGTTGATCGCGCCGCCCTGGTAGAGCGGCATCGCGAACTGCAGCCCGATCGTGGCGGTCGTGATGTCGGCGCCGGCCGGGCTGGTGGCCGAGGTGCTGGAGGCGGTCTGGCCGGTCTGGCCGTAGGTGGCGACGGCGTCGAGAGTCGGAAGGTGCGCGGAGCTCGCGCGCCTGGCTTCCAGCTTGGCGATCTCGGCGCCGGCGTCGGCGATCAGCACCGGGTAGCCCTGCTTCTCCGAGAGCTCGACCCAGCTCTCCATGTTCTCGGGGTTCGGCGGCGCCAGCTTCACTTCGGGGCGCAGGCCCTTCAGCTCCTTGTAGGCCTTGCCGGTGATGAGCTGCAGCGCCTGGTGCTTGCTCTGCAGGTCGTTCAGCGCCGCGATTTCCTGGGCGCCGATCAGGTCATAGCGCGACTGCGCCTCGTGCGTGTCGGTGATGGTGGCGGTGCCGACCTCGAAGTTGCGCTTCGCCGCCGCCAGTTGCTCGCCGGTGGCGGCCTTTTGCGCGCGCACCACCTCGAGGCTGTCAAGCGCGGCCAGCACGTCGAAATACGCTTGCGCGGTGCGGACGATGAGATCCTGCCCGGCCTGGGCGAACGTCGCCTCGGCCTGCGCCACCTGCAGCTCGGACTGGCGGTACTGGGCGTAGAACTGCGGCCGGTAGATCGGCTGCGAGAAGGTGACGGTGTAGCCGATGGTGCGCGGCTCGCGGGTGAAGCTCGGCGTGAGGTTCGTATCGCGCGAGTCGGACTCGATCCGCGCGGCCTGCGCGTTGGCCGAGAGGTTGAGCGTGGGCAGAAGCAGCGCGCGGCCCTGCGGCAGCCGCTCGCGTCCGGCCGCGAGGTTCTGGCGTGCCGCCGCATAGACCGCGTCGTAGCGCTGGGCATCGCGGTAGACCTGCACCAGGTCTTCCGCCTGGACAGCCGACGGCGAAGCCATTGCCGTCGCGACAGCGAAAAGAATTCGAGCAAAAATCGGGGCCCGGCCCCGATTCTTAGTACAGGGGAACGGCCGGGTCGACGGTGCGAGACCAGGCATCGATGCCCCCCACTAGGTTGTGCACGCGCTTGAAGCCCTGCTTTTCCAGGAACATCGCCACCTGCATGCTGCGCCCGCCGTGATGGCAGATCGCGACCACCTGCTTGTCCTCGTCGATCTGCCCGATGCGCGACGGCACCTCGCGCATCGGGATGAGGGTGGCGCCGTCGATGCGCGCCTTTTCGAATTCCCACGGCTCGCGCACGTCGAGGAGCACGGGCTTCTCGCGGCGCTCGTCGGCGAGCCATGCGGCGAGCTCGCCCGCGGTGATCCGTTCCATGTCAGAAGCGGAAGCGCCGCGGCTGCTCGGCGTTTGCCAGCGGCCGCAGGACCGTCTCGAAGAGATCCACGCTGCTCGAGGCGCCGGGCGCGGCGCAGGTCACGAGCCGCGCCTGCATCGCCGGGGCTTCGCCCACCACCGCGAAAAGGCGCCCGCCCGGAGCGAGCTGCTCGAGAAAGCCCTGCGGCAGGACCGGCGTGGAGCCCGTCAGCACGATCGCGTCGTAAGGCGCGTGCCGCACCCAGCCGCGCGCCGCGTCGCCGACCTCGAGGATCACGTTGTCGGCGCCGTGACGCTCGAGATTGCTCCTGCCGAAAGCCGCGAGCGCGGGGCGGATCTCCACCGAGCAGACCTCGGCCGCGCGGTGCGCCATGAGCGCAGTCAGGTAGCCGCTGCCAGTGCCTACCTCGAGCACGCGGTCGGTCCGCTTGAGCGCCAGCTCCTGCAATACGCGCGCCTCGAGCTTGGGCTGCCACATGCGCTCGCAGTCGCCCGCTTTTGTTCCTTCCTCAAGCGGAAGCTCGAGGTCGGAGAACGCGAGCGCGCGGCGCTGCGGCGGCACGAACTCCTCGCGCGGGATCACGTAGAGCAGGTCGAGCACTTCCTGATCCAGCACCTCCCAGGTGCGGATCTGCTGCTCGACCATGTTGTTGCGCGCCTGCTCGAGATTCATTCGTTCTGGGCCCGCTTATCCGGGCCGCTTTTCTACCTACTTGGAGGAGGGCGATTCTAGCTTATCGGCGCGTCACGCCCCACAGGCCTGTGGTACCTTTTCAGGTTCGCGGGGGTCCTCGCGCAGGGTAGCGTTGCTTCCCTCGCCGGGTGAGAGAGTCCCTTTGAACCTGATGCGGGTAATTCCGCCGAAGGAAGCGCAATGAACGCCAATCCGAAGTTCCTGGCCGCGCAAGCGCACGTCGACGAGGCGGCCGTGCAGCCGTTCCCTGGATCGCGCAAGCTGCACGTGGGCCCGCTCGGCGTGCCGATGCGCGAGATCGCGCAGAGCGGAGACAATCCGCCGATCCTGGTCTACGACACGTCGGGGCCTTATACCGACCCGGCGGCGAAGATCGATATCCGCGCGGGGCTGCCCGCGCTGCGCGAGCCCTGGATCGAGCGCCGCGACGACACCGACGTCCTGGAGGGCCCGAGCTCCCTGTACGGGAAGAAGAGGCTGGACGACCCGAGGCTCGCCGAGCTTCGCTTCAACCTGCATCGCAAACCGCGCCGCGCCGCGCCCGGCCGGCGGGTGACGCAGATGCACTATGCCCGCAAGGGCATCGTCACCCCGGAGATGGAGTTCATCGCCAGCCGTGAAAATCAAAGAATCATCTCCGGTCTGGAACGCCAGCATCCCGGGCAGTCCTTCGGCGCCCATCTGCAGAAGGTCATCACGCCCGAGTTCGTGCGCGACGAAGTGGCCCGCGGCCGCGCGATCATCCCGGCGAACGTCAACCACCCGGAATCCGAACCGATGATCATCGGCCGCAACTTCCTGGTGAAGATCAACTGCAACATCGGCAACTCGGCGGTCAGCTCGTCGATCGGCGAGGAGGTCGACAAGATGACCTGGGCGATCCGCTGGGGCGCCGACACGGTGATGGACCTTTCCACCGGCAAGCACATCCACGAGACGCGCGAGTGGATCATCCGCAACAGCCCGGTGCCGATCGGGACGGTGCCGATCTACCAGGCGCTCGAAAAGGTAAACGGCAAAGCCGAAGAGCTCACCTGGGAAATTTTCCGCGACACGCTGGTCGAGCAGGCCGAGCAGGGCGTCGACTACTTCACCATCCACGCGGGCGTGCGGCTGCCGTTCATCCCGCTCACCGCCGGCCGCATGACCGGCATCGTCTCGCGCGGCGGCTCGATCATGGCCAAATGGTGCCTCGCGCACCACCAGGAAAGCTTCCTCTACACGCACTTCGAGGACATCTGCGAGATCATGGCCGCGTACGACGTGTCGTTCTCGCTCGGCGACGGCCTGCGCCCAGGCTCGATCTACGACGCCAATGACGAGGCCCAGCTCGCTGAGCTGCGCACTTTGGGAGAGTTGACCAAAGTGGCCTGGAAGCAGGACTGCCAGGTGATGATCGAGGGCCCAGGCCATGTGCCGATGCAGCTCATCAAGGAGAACATGGAGCTGCAGCTCAAGCACTGCGACGAAGCCCCCTTCTACACGCTCGGGCCGCTCACCACCGACATCGCACCCGGCTACGACCACATCACGAGCGCGATCGGCGCGGCGATGATAGGCTGGTACGGCACCGCGATGCTGTGCTACGTCACGCCCAAGGAGCACCTCGGCCTGCCGAACAAGAAGGACGTGAAGGACGGCATCATCGCCTACAAGATCGCAGCGCACGCCGCCGACCTGGCGAAAGGCCATCCCGGCGCGCAGCAGCGCGACAACGCGCTCTCCAAGGCGCGCTTCGAATTCCGCTGGGCCGACCAGTTCAACCTCGGCCTCGATCCCGACACCGCGCGCGAGTTCCACGACGAGACCCTGCCGCAGGAGGGCGCCAAGGCGGCGCACTTCTGTTCGATGTGCGGGCCGCATTTCTGCTCGATGAAGATCACGCAGGACGTGCGCGACTACGTCGAGCGCGGCATGAAGGAGAAGGCAGTCGAGTTCGTGAAGAAGGGCGGAGAGCTCTACAACAAGGCGTAGAAGAAGAGGGGGCGACCCCATGGACGTTTCGGACCGGCCGGGCGAAGCGGCCTCGCTGCAGCTTTTGCGCGAGCGCTGCGACTTCGCCTACCGCCGCCTGGTCCCCGCCGCGGGCGGCACGCTCGCGGTCAGCGTAATCCTCAGCGCGTTCCTGTGGCGCTCGCAGCCCGCCGAGGTGGTGCTGTCCTGGCAGACGCTGATGGTGGTGCTCGCCGCGTTCATCGTCGGGCTCGCCTGGGCGTATCGCCGCGCCGCCGACCGCGCCCAGCAAGCGAGCACCTGGGCGCGGCGCCTCGCGATCGGCGCGGCGGCGCTGGGTGCGGGCTGGGGCTACGGCGCCGCGGTGTTCTTTCCGGGCGGCGTCGACCACCAGGTGTTCCTGTCGTTCATCGTCGCGCTGGTCACCGCGGGCGCGCTGCCGATCTTCTCGACGCTGTGGTGGGTCTACGCGATCTACGCCGGCGCGGTGATGCTGCCGTTCAACGTGGTGCTGTTCTCGCACGGCACCGAGTTCCTGCGCCTGCTCGGCGCGGCCGTGCCGCTCCTCTACATGGCGAACGTGATCACGGCCTACGAGCTCGGGCGCGCTTTCCTCGCCGCCTACTCGCTGCGCACCGCCTACCAGCGCCTGTCCGCCGACAACGCCGAGATCCAGGCCCAGCTCGCCGAGCAGCTCGACAGCCTGCTCGACGCGCACCGCGAGGTGCAGGCCGCGGGCCGCAAGCTGCGCCTCTTCTCCGAGCGCGCCCCGATCTCGGTGTTCGAGCTCGATCCGGCGGCCACGATCCTCGACATGAACCCGGCGGCCGAGAACCTCTTCGGCTACGCCGCCGCCGAGCTGGTCGGCCGGAGCTGGATCGCGATCGTGCTCGGCCCCGACGAGCGCAGCCGCGCGCAGACCTGGTGGCCCGGGTTCGTCGCCGCCGGCAAGCCCGTTACGCTGATCGCCGAGCAGTGCCTGCGCCGCGACGGCCTCGAGCTCGCCTGCGAGTGGACCCTGACCCCGCTGTCGGACGAGGAGGGCCGCGTCAACTCGATCGTGCTGCAGGGGCGCGACATCACCCAGCAGCGCGCGGCCGAGCGCATGCGCAGCGAGTTCACCTCGACGCTGAGCCACGAGCTGCGCACGCCGCTCACCTCGATCCTCGGCTCGCTGCAGCTCCTGAGGAGCGGGGCGCTCGGCGACATGGACAAGGACCAGGGGGAGCTGGTCGAGGTCGCCGAGCGCAACGGCCAGCGCCTGCTCGACCTCATCAACGAGGTGCTCGACATCGAGAAGATCGAGTCGGGGCGGCTCACGCTGATGCCCGAGCCCATGCCGGTCGATGCCCTCCTGAACGAGTCGGTGCGCCTGAACCAGGGCTACGCCGACCGCTTCCGTGCGAATCTCGCGCTGCATGGCACTGTGCCGGGCGTCATCGTGCGCGCCGACCGCAAGCGCCTCATGCAGGTGATGACCAACCTGCTCTCCAACGCCGCCAAGTTCTCGCCGCCCAACAGCGCGGTCGACGTGAGCGTGTCCAGGCGCGACGACGCCGTGCGCGTCGAGGTGAGCGACCGCGGCCCCGGTATTCCGGAGGCGTTCCGCTCGAAGATCTTCGGCCGCTTCGCCCAGGCCGACTCGGCCGATTCGCGCATCAAGGGCGGCACCGGCCTCGGTCTCGCCATCAGCAAGCGGCTGATCGAGCTGATGCAGGGCCGCATCGGCTTCGAGGACCGGCCCGGCGGCGGCACCACGTTCTTCTTCGAGCTGCCGGTGCTCAGCTCCGCGGAGGGCGACGCCGACAGCGCCGTGCGCGTGCTCCTCACCGAGCCCGACAGCGTGACCGCCGAATACCTCACGATGGTGCTGGAGCGCGCGGGCTACCGCGTCGATCCCGCGCCCGACCCGGGAGCGGTCGGCGAACTGCTCGAGCGCTGGAGCTACGGCGCCTGGCTGCTCGCGCGCCGGCTCGAGGGCGTCGACACCCTGGCGCTGCTCGACGAGCTGCGTCCGCGCCTGCGGCGCACGCGCGTGATCATGCTCGCCGGACTGACGAGCGACGAGGCGGGTGTCGTCGAGCCGCAGCGCCACGGCATCGCCGACTGGCTCACCAAGGCCGATTCGCGCGCCCGGATCCTGGAAGTGGTCGACCACGCCACCGGCCGGGTCGCGTCCTGATCCGTCGGATGGAATGGGTCATCGCCCTCGCCGTGGTGCTCGCGTTGCCCGTCGCGATGTATGTCGGACAGGACCGGCTGATCTTCCATCCGCAGCCTGCCACGGATGCAACAGGCTTTTCCGGCGCTGCAAGCGTCTTCATGCAGGCGCGCGACGGCACTCGCGTCCATGCATGGCACGTCAAGGGCTCGCCGCTGGTGCTCTACTTCGGCGGCAACGCCGAAGACGTCTCATGGATCCTGCAGCGCGTGGCGCAGCAGGCGCCCGGCGCGGGCTGGCTGCTCGTCGACTACCGCGGGTACGGCGCGAGCGCCGGCGCGCCGTCCGAGCAGGCGCTGACCTCCGATGCCATCGAGTGGTTCGACCATGCCAAGCAAAGGCTGAATGCGCAGCGGATCGTCGCGTTCGGCCGGAGCCTGGGTAGCGGCGTCGCCGTCCAGCTGGCGGCGGCGCGGCCGGTCGAGGCCGTGATCCTGGCGACGCCTTTCGACAGCCTGACGAACGTGGCCCGGCGCCACTACCCGTACCTGCCGGTGAGCTGGATGCTGAAGCACCCGTTCGACTCGTTGGGACGGGCGCCTGCCATCGCCGCGCCGCTACTCTGCCTCGTCGCCGAGCGCGACGAGGTCATCCCGGTAGTCCATTCGAGACGCCTTTTCGACGCGTGGAAGGGACCGAAGCGGTGGGTCGAGCTGGGCGGCGCGGGGCACAATAGCACCGACGACGTGCCTGCATTCTGGCAGGCCATCAGGGAGTTTCTTGTCCAACCTCATTGACGCATTCGTCCTCGGCATCGTCGAGGGCCTCACCGAGTTCCTGCCGATCTCGTCGACCGGCCACCTCATTCTCGCCGGCGACCTGCTCGGCGCGAACGACGAGCGCTGGAACGTCTTCAACATCGTCATCCAGACCGGCGCCATGCTTGCGGTGGTGTGGGAGTACCGCGCGCGGTTCTTCAAGATCGATCTGCAGCTTTACCGGAATCTGATCGTGGCGTTCTTCCCGGCGGCGGTGCTGGGATTGGCTTTCTCCAAGTACATCAAGTCGTATCTCTTCCACGCCGTGCCGGTGGCGCTCGCGTTCATCATCGGCGGAATCGTGATCTTGCCGGTCGAATCAAGGAAGAGCCGGGATGTTCGGGTGGAGTCCACTGCCGCTATGACCTGGCTCGATGCGTTGAAAGTCGGGATCGCGCAATGCTTCGCGCTGATTCCCGGCACCTCGCGCTCGGGGGCGACGATCATCGGCGGCATGCTCTTCGGCCTGTCGCGCAAGGCGGCGACCGAGTTCTCGTTCTTCCTCGCCGTGCCCACGCTGGTCGCCGCGGGGCTCTACGACCTGTGGAAGCACCGCGACATGCTGTCCGCTGCCGACGCGCCGATCTTCGGCGTCGGCATGGTCGTCTCCTTCGTCTCCGCGTTCGTCGTGATCCGCTGGCTGATCCGCTACGTCGCCACGCACGACTTCAAGCCGTTCGCGTGGTATCGCATCGGGTTCGGGCTGGTCGTGCTCGTGACCGCCTATCTCGGCTGGGTCGACTGGAAGGACTGACGTCCGGGGTTAGCTCTGCGTCCAGGGCAGGCCGGCCTTGCGCCAGCCGCCGACGGTATTGCGGTGCTGCTCGGCGTCCTTGTCGCCTTCGAAGCCCTCGAGCACGTTGTAGCACTCGCGCCAGCCCGCCTGGGTCGCCGCCTCGGCGGCGGCGCTTGACCGCGCCCCCGAGCGGCAGATGAACATCACCGGCTCGTCCTTGCGCACGCTGGCCCCGAGCTCGCCGAGGAACTCCGGGTTGGGGCGGCTGCCCGGGTAGGTCTGCCATTCGACGGCGATGGCGCCGGGGATCCTGCCGACGTAGAGGAGCTCGGGCTTGGTGCGCACGTCCACCAGCTTGGCGCCGCGCTGCATGCAGGCATGGGCCTCCGCCGGCAGCAGCGCGCCGGCGTAGCTCAAGCCCATCTTCCGGGCCCGTTCCGCGGCCGCCTTCTTCGGGTCGTCCATGGTGGCGGGCATTATAGGGGTGCAGCCGTCGCACCTCCGCTGTGCAATGAAAGCCAGATTGCCCTTATCCGGTGCATTGGCCTTGGGTAGAATGCCCCCGTTCCCGCCACCTCCCCCTATTTTCCGAAGACAGCTCAAGGCGACTTTTTGGCACGGAACATGCTGATGTCGCCGATCCACCTACATCAAACCACCACGCTCAGGAGACTCGCAGATGGCGATGACCGCCGATGACGTATTGAAGCTCGTCAAGGACAAGGAGGTGAAGTTCGTCGATTTCCGCTTCACGGACACGCGCGGCAAGGAGCAGCACGTCAGCGTGCCCGTGAAGTACTTCAACAAGGAGAAGTTCGAGCTCGGCCACGCCTTCGACGGCTCCTCCATCGCCGGCTGGAAAGGCATCCAGGCCTCCGACATGCTCCTCATGCCGGACGCAGCCAGCGCGCGCATGGATCCGTTCACCGATGAGCCGGTGCTCAACATCAGCTGCGACGTTTACGAGCCGATGGACGGCAAGCCCTACGACCGCTGCCCGCGCTCGATCGCCAAGCGCGCCGAGGCCTATCTCAAGTCGAGCGGTATGGGCGACGTCGCGTACTTCGGACCCGAGCCCGAGTTCTTCATCTTCGACGGCGTCACCTGGAACGTCGATATGTCGGGCTGCTCGGTGAGGATCAAGTCCGAGGAAGCCCCGTGGTCGAGCGGCATCGACTACGAGTCGGGCAACATGGGCCACCGCGCGCCGGTAAAGGGCGGCTACTTCCCGGTTCCGCCGACCGACACGCAGCTCGACATCCGTAACGCGATGTGCCTTGCCCTCGAGCAGCAGGGCGTCGAGGTCGAAGTGCATCACCACGAGGTCGCGGCCGCGGGCCAGAACGAGATCGGCACGCGCTTCGCGCCGCTGGTGCAGCGCGCGGACTGGATGCAGATCCTCAAGTACACCGTCTGGAACGTGGCGCATTCGTACGGCAAGACCGCGACCTTCATGCCCAAGCCGGTCGTGGGCGACAACGGCTCGGGCATGCACTGCCACCAGTCGGTGTGGAAGGGCGGCAAGAACCTCTTCGCGGGCAACGGCTACGCCGGCCTTTCGGACTTCGCCCTGCACTACATCGGCGGAATCATCAAGCACGCCAAGGCGCTCAACGCGATCACCAATCCCGGCACCAATTCCTACAAGCGGCTGGTCCCGGGCTTCGAGGCGCCGATCAACCTCGCCTATTCCGCGCGCAACCGCTCTGCGGCCTGCCGCATCCCGTATGTTTCGAGCCCGAACGGCCGGCGCGTGGAAGTGCGCTTCCCCGACCCGACGACCAACGCCTACCTCGCGTTCGCGGCGATGCTGCTCGCGGGCCTCGACGGCGTGCAGAACAAGATCCACCCCGGCGATCCGATCGACAAGGACATGTACCATCTGCCGCCGGAAGAAGCCGCGAAGGTGCCGCACGTGTGCGCGTCCCTCGAGGAGGCGCTCAACCACCTCCAGGACGACCACGCGTTCCTCACGCGCGGCGGCGTGTTCTCCGAGGATTTTCTCGAGTCCTACATCGCGCTCAAGAACGAGGAGCTCACGCGCTTCCGCATGACGACCCATCCGATCGAGTTCGACATGTACTACGCCTCGTAAGCGGTTTTGCGCCTCGAGCGTTGAAGAGGGGGCGGGCATGTGCCCGCCCCTTCTTTTTCGGTATATTGCGCCTGCATGGGGCTTAGGTTATTGATTTTGGGGATATTCGCGGCGCTCATTTGGCAAGCTGCGGGGTCGGCTGCGGCTCAGCCGCGCAGCGAGATCTACAAGTGCGTGGATGCTTCCGGGCGGGCGAGCTACACCAATGACGCGCGCGAGACCGCGGGCCGCAAGTGCCAGCTCGTCACCACGCAGATCAACGTGGCGCCGCCGCCGAAGCAGACGCGAGCGCCCGGCTTCCCGCGCGAGTCGGCGGCCGAACGCGCCAACGCCAAGGGCAAGCAGCGCGAGATCCTGGAGCAGGAGCTGGCCAGCGAGGAGGCCAGCCTGACGCAGGCAAAGGAAGCGCTCGCGGAGCAGGAAGCCGTACGCTCCGGCGACGAGCGCAATTACGCGAGAGTGCTCGAGCGCCTGCAGCCTTTCAAGGACCGCGTCGAAACCCACGAGAAGAACGTAGAAGCGCTCAAGCGCGAGCTGGCGAACCAGAACCGCTAGCGTGGTTTCATTCTCCGGGCTCGAGCTCCTCGCCACCGCGGTGGTCGCGCTCGACGAGGGCTTCGTCGTGCGCTACGCCAACCCGGCGGCCGAGAGCCTGCTGGCCACTGGAGTGAAGAGCCTGATCGGGCAGCGCTTCCTGGGGCTGTTCTTGGAGAAGGAAGTCCTGCTGGCTTCGCTTCGCGAGGCCAGGGCCACCCATTGGGATTACGCCGCGCAGAACGTGACCTACGCGCGAGCGGGACGCGAACCGCTGCCTCTGTCCTGCGTCGTCACGCGCATCGACGTCCAGGAACTCGCGCTGCTCGCCGAGCTGCGGCCGATCGAGCAGCAGCTGCGTCTCGCGCGCGAGGAGCGCATCGTGGCGGGCGAGCAGGCGAACCGCGAGCTGATCCGCAATCTCGCCCACGAGATCAAGAATCCCCTCGGCGGCTTGCGCGGCTCGGCGCAACTGCTCGAGCGCGAGCTCGATCAGCCGGAATTGAAGGAGTACACGCAGGTCATCATCAAGGAGGCCGATCGCCTGCAGGCGCTGATGGATCGCATGCTCACGCCGCACCGCGCGCCGCGCATCGAGCCGCTCGGCGTGCACGAGGTGCTAGAACGGGTGCGCAGCCTGGTCAAGGCGGAATTCGGCGTGACGATCGAGCGCGACTACGATCCGAGCCTGCCGGATCTCGTGGGCGATCGCGAGCAGCTCATCCAGGCGGTTCTCAACATCGCGCGCAACTCTGCTCAAGCCGGTTCTGCTTCCATCGTCTTCAGGACGAGGGCAATCCGGCAGACGACCATTCTCCGGCATCGCCACAGGCTGGCATTAGAATTGCAAGTGATCGACGACGGCCCGGGCGTACCGGAAGAGATCCAGGACAGGATCTTCAATCCGCTCGTTTCGGGCAGGGAAGGCGGCACCGGCTTGGGGCTCTCGCTCGCGCAGACGTTCGTCCAGTATCACCAGGGCGTCATCGAGTTCGAATCCCGTCCCGGCCGCACAACATTCAGGATCCTACTGCCGCTCACATGAAACCGGTCTGGATCGTGGACGACGATCGGTCGATCCGCTGGGTGATCGAAAAAGCGCTCAGCCGCGAAGGCATCGCGTTCAATTCCTTTTCTTCCGCCCAGGACGCGCTCGACGCGCTCTCGGGCGATTCTCCCGAAGTGCTGGTGTCGGACATCCGGATGCCCGGGCTTTCGGGGCTGGAGCTCCTCAACGCAGTGAAGCAGCGCCATCCGGCCGTGCCGGTCATCGTGATGACGGCGTATTCGGATCTCGATTCCGCGGTTGCCGCGTTCCAGGGCGGCGCGTACGAATACCTGCCGAAACCGTTCGACGTCGACCAGGCGGTCGAGCTCATCCGGCGGGCGCTCGACGAAAGCCGGCGCGAGACGCAGGCCGTGGAGACCGTGCTCGAGCCGAAGGAGATTCTCGGCCAGGCGCCCGCGATGCAGGAGGTGTTCCGCGCGATCGGGCGGCTCTCGCAGTCGAGCGCTACGGTGCTCATCACGGGCGAGTCGGGAACCGGAAAGGAGCTTGTGGCGCGCGCGCTGCACCGGCATAGTGCGCGCGCGCAGAAGCCGTTCGTCGCGATCAACACCGCGGCGATGCCCAAGGACCTGCTCGAATCCGAGCTCTTCGGCCACGAGCGCGGCTCCTTCACCGGCGCGCAGCAGCAAAGACGCGGGCGCTTCGAGCAGGCCGAGGGCGGGACGCTCTTCCTCGACGAGATCGGCGACATGCCGCCCGAGCTGCAGACGCGGCTGCTGCGCGTGCTCTCGGATGGCAACTACTACCGAGTCGGCGGCCACCAGCAGATCAAGGCCAATGTGCGCGTGATCGCCGCTACGCACCAGAACCTCGAGCAGCGCGTGCGCGAAGGCACCTTCCGCGAAGACCTTTACCACCGCCTGAACGTGATCCGGCTGCGCCTGCCGAGTTTGCGCGAGCGCTCCGACGATGTGCCTTTGCTGGCCAGGCATTTCTTGTCGATGAGCGCAAGACAGCTCGGCGTAGAACCCAAGCGCCTTTCGGACGACGCGCTCGCGCACCTCGTGCGGCTGGAGTTCCCGGGGAACGTGCGCCAGCTCGAGAACCTGTGCCACTGGCTCACGGTGATGGCCCCGGGACAGGTCATCGACGTCGGCGACCTGCCGGCCGAGTTTCGCGACCAGGTCGCGACCGCGAGCGCGGACTGGCTCGCCGCGCTCGAGCACGAGGCGCAGCGGCGCATGGCGCGCGGCGAAACCGGGATCCTCGACGGGCTTTCGCGCCAGTTCGAGCGCGCGCTCATCATCAAGGCGCTCGAGCGCACCGCGGGTCGGCGCATCGAGGCGGCCAACCTCCTCGGCATGGGCCGCAACACCATCACGCGCAAGATCGCCGAGCTCGGTATCGAGGACGACGAGCCCGCGAAGCCCGAAGAGAGCTAGGCCGTCTTCTTCGCCGCGGCCGGCGCCGCCTTCAGGCCGGCGTCGGCAGCCTTACGGCGATTCGACTCGAGCTTCGCGTCCACCAGCCGCACCACTTCGTCCAGCACGGCGGAGCGCATGCCCTTCTGCGCGGCAATCGCCTGGACCAGGCGATCCACCCGCTCGATGTTCGGCGCGCCGGCGTCGAGCGCCCGAGCCGCTGACGACGGGCTGCCGAGGCTCTGCGCCGCGGCAGCGTATTTCTCGAACGGCACCAGGTCCTTTTCGTCCGCGCCGAGCGAGACGCAGAGCTTCACCACCCAGTTGTACATGTCGCGCGACGCCTGCAGGTCGCCGTGGACCGCTTCCTTGATCGGCCGGATGCCGTCCTTGGTCACGCAACGGTAGTTGCCCGCCATCAGCATCGCCCACTTCGCGAGCGGCACGAACACGGATTCGTGCACCTTGAGCTTCACCGGCAGCTCCAGGCCCTCGTAGCGGACCGCCTCGATGCCCTTTTCCAGGTCGCGGAGGATCTTCGTGTGCGCCTCCGACGGGAAACGCGCCGACTTGAAGTTGGTCGGCAGGCGGACCTGCAGCACGTTGATCTTCTCCTCGGGCGGACGGAACGCCTGGGGGTCCGGGCTGCAGAGGGTCATGAACGAGGGATCGAAGCTGTCCCACACGGTCGGGTCGGTATAGGCGGACCTGAGTTCCTTGACCCTAAGCCCCGGCACGCGCGCGAGGTACGGCAGCGGCGGCATGTTCATGATCGACATGCACGGCACCTTTGCCTTCGCTGCTGCGTCGAGCAGCTCTCGCACTCCCGGCGAGCGGTATTGCGGCTCCTGCATGGCGAGGACGACAAGGTCGTAGTCGCGCGGATTCACCGACGCCGGCGCGCCCGCGGAGAGCTTGCCCGGCAGCTTTTTCGAGTGCACCTCGACGAGCCCCTCGCGGCCCTTGATGGGCATGCGAACGCGCGCGCCGTCGCTGTTGAAGGCCTCGGCTTCGGCTGGCAGGCACACGAGCTTCGCCGCATGCCCCGCGGCGAGCAGCTTGATGGCGAGCAGGGAGCCGTAGGAAGCACCAAGAATCAGGACGTTATAGGGGGCGGGCATTTGGCGATCTCACGATATGAAACAAGGGGTTGGGAGGACAACGCGGAAACTCGAGCCTACTCCGATTGGCGCATGATTTCACGCGGCAGTGCCGCATTTCATAATATGAAATGCGGTCAAAGTTCCTAAGAACTCCATCCGGCAGAGCCGTGAGGTATGTCTCGTTCAGTGTTCGTGTGGTAATGTTGCGGTGCGGCAACCACCCCGCCGACAGTATCTGGGAGCGGGGGGTCGCGGGGGAGATTTGCCGCGCACTCAATAATTTAGTGTCTTGATACGAGAAGATGCTGCTATGCACATGTCCGGTCCGCTACCCAAAGACGTTTCGATTTCGGGACGCATCACCCCTGAGTTCGCGCAGATCCTGACCCCCGAAGCGCTTGAGCTGGTAGCGAAGCTGCATCGCAGGTTCGAGCCCCGGCGGCAGGAATTGCTGGCGCGCAGGGCCGCGCGGCAGAAGGCGTTCGACGCCGGAGCGAAACCCGATTTCCTCGAGGAGACCAAGCACGTCCGCGATTCGGAGTGGCAGGTCGCTTCGCAGCCGACGGATCTTCTGGATCGGCGCGTCGAGATCACGGGACCGACCGACCGCAAGATGGTGATCAACGCGCTGAACAGCGGCGCCTCCACCTTCATGGCGGACTTCGAGGACGCCAACTGCCCGACGTGGCACAACATGGTGGACGGGCAGATCAACCTGCGCGACGCGGTGCGGCGCACGATCAGTTTCGAAAGTACCGCGGCTGACAGTACCCAGAGGTTCTACCGCCTGAAGGACACGACCGCGGTCCTGATCCCGCGTCCCCGCGGCTGGCACCTCGATGAAAAGCACGTCACGGTCGACGGCCAGCCGGTGTCCGGCGGCATCTTCGACTTCGCCGTCTACTTCTTCCACAACGCGAAGGAGCTGATCGCGCGCGGCTCCGGCCCGTACTTCTATCTGCCGAAGATGGAGTCGCATCTCGAGGCGCGGCTGTGGAACGAGATTTTCGTCTTCGCGCAGCTGGAGCTCGGCGTACCCGTCGGCACGATCCGCGCCACCGCGCTGATCGAGACCGTGGTCGCCGCGTTCGAGATGGACGAGATCCTCTACGAGCTGCGCGAGCACTCCTCGGGCCTCAATATCGGGCGCTGGGACTACATCTTCTCCTGCATCAAGAAGTTCCGCTCGGACAGGAACTTCTGCCTCGCCGACCGCTCGCAGGTCACGATGACCGCGCCGTTCATGCGCGCCTACGCGCTGCTCCTGGTGAAGACCTGCCACCGCCGCGGCGCGCCTGCGATGGGCGGAATGGCGGCGCAGATCCCGATCAAGAACGACCCGAAGGCGAACGAGGCGGCGCTCGACAAGGTGCGCCAGGACAAGCTGCGTGAAGTCACCGACGGCTGCGACGGCACCTGGGTCGCGCATCCGGCGCTGGTGCCGATTGCGAAGGAAGTGTTCGACCAGCACATGCCTCAACCGAATCAGTACTCGCGCCAGCGTCCCGACGTCAACGTCTCGGCGCGCGACCTGCTCGCGTTCCAGCCGGAGAAACCGATCACCGAGACCGGGCTGCGCAACAACATCTCGGTCGGGATCCAATATCTGGGCTCCTGGCTCGCCGGCAACGGCTGCGTCCCGGTGTTCAACCTGATGGAGGACGCCGCGACCGCCGAAATTTCGCGCTCGCAGATCTGGCAGTGGATCCGATCGCCGAAAGGCGTGCTCGACGACGGCCGGAAGGTGACGGTCGAGCTCTTCCGCGCCCTTCTCAAGGAAGAGCTTGCCAAGGTGAAGGCCGCGATGAGCGAAGGCAGGTACGACGAGGCGGCGCAGCTCTTCGAGCGCATCACCGCCGACGACCAGTACGTCGAGTTCCTCACGTTGCCGGCCTACCAGCTCATCGGCTAAGAAAGACGGTAACTTAGGGGGTAGCGGTCATGCGCTACTCCATCTTCAGCGTCAACGACCACCACCCCGGGCTGCCGCGCACGGTCCCCGAGCTGTATGCGCAGGTGGTGCGGCAATGCGAGCTCGCCGAGTCCCTGGGCTACGACACGTTCTTCTGCGCCGAGCATCATTTCCACGAGTACGGCGTGGTGCCTGACCCGGCCGTGATGCTCTCGGCGCTCGCGCAGCGCACGGCCCGCATCCGCCTCGGCAGCGCGATTTCGATCCTCACCTTCCACGATCCGCGCCGCATCGCCGAGAGCTACGCGATGGTGGACATGATGAGCCGCGGCCGCCTGGTGTTCGGCGTGGGCTCCGGCTATCTGGCCCACGAGTTCGTCGGCTTCGACCGCGATCCGAAGGAAAAGCGCGAGCGCTTCAACGAGAACCTCGAGCTGGTCAAGCGGCTGATGGCCGGAGAGACGCTCTCCTACCGCGGGAAGTTCTCAAAGAGCGACAAGGCGACGCTCAACGTCCTGCCCCACGAAGGGCGCGTGCCGCCGATCTATGTCGCCGTGCTCGCCCGCGAGGCGGCCTACCACGTGGGCAGGCAGATGAACCGCGTGTTCACGGTGCCGTACGCGTCGTGCAGGGATTTCGACGACATCGGGCGCATGCTGCGGGAATATCGACAGGGCCTCGCCGAGGCCGGCCTGCCGCCCGACGACGACGACCACGTCTTTACGTTGCATACGCACGTGGCGGCGAGCGACGAGGAGGCCGCGCTCCAGGCGAAGGCCGCGTACGACCTCTACGTGGACACGCGCCTGTACGCGAAGAAGCACGTCTACGAGGACATCATCGCCAATGGCATCAACCTTTTCGGCTCGGTGCAGAGCGTGGCGGGCAAGATCCACGCACTGCACGCGATGGGCATACGCCATGTGGCCACGATGCATAACTTTGGCGCCCTCGATCCGAAGCTGGTCGAGCGATCGATGACGCTGTTCGCGCGCGAGGTGATGGAGCCTATTGCAGGTCGGCGATGACGGGGGCGTGATCCGACGGTCGCTCCAGCCGGCGTGGCGACTTGTCGATCACGCACGCGCGGCAATGTCTTGCCAGCTCCCGCGAAAGCAGGATGTGGTCGATGCGCAGGCCCCAGTTGCGCTGGAAGGCCGCGAGCCGGTAGTCCCACCAGCTGAATTCTCCCGCAGGCTGCGGGAAGAGGCGGAACGCGTCCACCAGCCCGACTTCGTCGATCACCCGGCGCAGCGCGGCGCGCTCGGCTTCGGAGACGTGGATCTGCCCCGCCCAGCGCTTAGGGTCGTGAACATCGCGGTCCTCCGGTGCGACGTTGAGGTCGCCGACGACCGCGAGGCGCGGACGTCGCGCCAGTTCTCTTGACAGCCACCCCGTCAGAGCGTCGTACCAGCGCAGCTTGTACTGGTACTTGTCGGAGCCGACCGACTGCCCATTGGGCGCGTACAGGCACACGACCCGCAGTCCGCCGACGGTCGCGGCGATCACCCGCTTGGGATCGTCGGCAAAATCGGGAATGCCGTGATGCACCTCGGCAGGCGCCGAGCGCGCAATGATCGCGACGCCGTTGTAGGCCTTCTGCCCGCAATAGGCCGCTTCGTACCCGGCGGCGCGCAGCTCGGCGAGCGGAAAATTCGCATCCTCGATCTTGGTTTCCTGCAGGCAGGCGACGTCGGGCTGCGCACGCGCGAGCCAGTCGACGAGGTGCGGCAGGCGCACCTTCAGCGAATTGACGTTCCAGGTCGCGAGGTGCAAGAAAGCGGAGCTTAGTTGCTCCGCAACCTCGGCGCGTACGGTCCGGTCGGCGCGGGTTCGGGCTTGGGCTCGTCGGGGTCCGGCGGCGCCGCCTGCGCCCGCTGCGGGCTGGCTCCCGTCCTGGGATAGCGTGCCGAGTCGAGGAGCGCCTCATAGCCCTCGGGCGAATAGCCCCGGTGCACGCTGCGGCCGACGACCAGGGTGGGGACAGTGTCGCCACCGGAGACCGCCTTCAGCTCCTGGCGCGCCGCATCGTCGGCGACCTGCACCTCCGTGAACGGCACCCCGCGCTTGTTCAGCAGCGCGCGCGCCGCGGTGCAGAACTCCTTGCATGAGGGCGCGGTATAGAGCTTCACCGGAAAATTGCGCACCGCCTGCGCAAGCTCGAAACCCTGCTGCGGCTCGGCCACGTTGCCGGCGCCGCTTTTCCTCTGCACGTTGCGCGCGGAAGCAGGCGGCGGCGTGTCGGTGATGTGTATGCGCCCGGTTTCGTCGGTCCAGCGGTAGAGCTGCTGCGCAGCCGCCGCGAAAGCGGCCGCGGAAGCGAGAACCGCGATGGGCGTGCGCATCTTCATGAACGCGGAGCTTACGCGGCGATCATACCATTGTGCCTGAGCAGCGCGTCGACGCGCGGCTCGCGCCCGCGGAAGGCGCGGAACGATTCCGCTGCGGGCCGGCTGCCGCCGACCGCGAGAATCTCGTCGCGGAAGCGCTGCCCGGCGCGCGGATCCATGACGCCGTTTGAGTCGCGCATTTCTTCAAACAGGGAATAGGCGTCCGCCGAGAGCACTTCCGCCCATTTGTAGCTGTAGTATCCGGCCGCGTAGCCGCCCGCGAAGATGTGCGAGAAGCTGTTTGCGAAGCGATTGTAGGCGGGCGGCTTCAGCACGGCGACGCGATCGCGTACCTGCTCGAGCAACTGCTGAGCACTTCGTCCGGAGGCGGGATCGAACTCGGCGTGCAGGCGCATATCGAAGACCGCAAATTCGATCTGGCGCATCATCGCGAGGCCGCTCTGGAAATTCTTCGCGGCGATCATCTTGTCGTAGAGCCCACGCGGCAGCGGTGCGCCGGTATCGACGTGCCGCGTCATGTGGCGCAGCACGTCCCACTCCCAGGCGAAGTTCTCCATGAACTGGCTCGGAAGCTCGACCGCGTCCCACTCGACGCCGTTGATGCCCGACACGCCAAGGTCCTCTATGCGCGTGAGCAGGTGGTGCAGCCCGTGGCCGAACTCGTGGAACAACGTCAGCACCTCGTCGTGCGTGAAGAGCGCGGGCTTTCCGCCCACGGGCCTCGAGAAGTTGCAGTTGAGGTGCGCCACCGGGGTCTGGATCCCGCTCCCCTTGCGGCGGCGCGTGATCGCGTCGTCCATCCAGGCGCCGCCGCGCTTGGTGTCGCGGGCATACAGATCCATGTAGAAGTGGCCCACCACGGCATTTGAGGCGGCGCCCGAGGCGTCGCGGATCTCGAAGAAGCGCACGTCCTCGTGCCAGACCGGCGCCTTCGCGGGCGCGATGGTGATCTGGTAGAGCGCCTGGGCGACGCGGAACAGCCCCTGCAGCACGACCTCCTCGGGAAAATACTGCTTCACCTCCTGGTCCGAGAAGGCGTAGCGCTGCGCGCGCAGCTTCTCGGAGGCGTACGGCACGTCCCACGCCTGCAGGTCGTCGATTGCCAGATCCGACTTGGAAAAAGCCCGCAGCTCCGCCGCGTCCTTTTCGGCGAACGGCCGGGCATGGCGAGCGAGGTCGTCGAGAAAGGCGAGCACCTGCGCCGGCGACTGCGCCATTTTCGGCTCGAGCGAGACTTCGGCGTAGTTGGCGTAGCCGAGTAGCGCGGCGATCTCGCGACGCAGCTCGACGATGCGTGCGATGCGCGCGGTGTTGTCCCACTCGGGCTTGCCGAACTCCGAGGCGCGCGTGGCGCTCTCGCGGTAGAGCGTCTCGCGCAGCGAGCGCTCGTCGGCGTACTGCAGCACCGGCAGGTACGACGGCATGTGGAGCGTGAACTTCCAGCCGTGCCGGCTTTCCTTTTCGGCCGCTTCCCGGGCAGCCTGCACCACGTCCGGGGGAATCCCTCTCAAGCGCCCCGCATCCTCGACGACGATGGAGAAAGCGTTCGTGGCGTCGAGCACGTTCTCCGAGAACTTGGCGGACAGCTTGGCGAGCTCGTCCTGGATTTCCGCGTAGCGCTGCTTTTTCTCCAGCGGCAGCTCGGCGCCGCCGAGCCGAAAGTCGCGCAGCGCGTTGTCCACGATCTTCTTGCGCGCCGGGGACAGGCCGGCGAACTCGGCGGAGCGGGCGAGCTCCTTGTACTTCTGGAACAGCCGCAGGTTCTGGCCGAGCTCGGTCCAGTACTGCGACACCTTGGGAAGCGCGGCGTTGTAGGCCTCGCGCAGCGCGGGGTTGTCCATCACCGCGTGAAGATGCGCAACCTGGCCCCAGGCGCGGCCCAGGCGCTCGTTCACATCCTCGAGCGGCGCGACGAACTCGTCCCAGCTGGGACGAGCGCTCGTTGCAGCCTCGACCGCGGCGCGGCCGGCCGCGAGGAGCTCGTCGATCGCGGGGGCGACATGCTCCGGCTTGATCTCGTCGAAGCGGGGTAATCCTGCAAACTGTAGAAGTGGATTCATTCCTTGGCTGGCACGTGGATTCATTCCTTGGAGGCGGCTCGTATGCAATTTTCCAGCAGCATCGCGATCGTCATCGGACCGACTCCGCCTGGAACCGGCGTGATCCAGCCGGCGACTTCCTTGACGGCGTCGAAGTCGACGTCGCCGGCGAGCTTGCCGTCGGGCAGTCGGTTGATGCCGACGTCGATGACGCAGGCACCTGGTTTGACCATTCCGGCGCCGACGAGTTTTGCGCGTCCGACCGCCGCGACCAGGATGTCCGCGGTGCGGCAGATCCCGGCGAGGTCGGCGCTCTTCGAGTGGCAGATGGTGACGGTGGCGTCTTCTTGCAAGAGGAGGTGCGCCAGCGGCTTGCCGACGATGTTCGAGCGGCCGACGACGACGGCGTGCCGGCCCGCGATCGGCACTCCGGCGTGCTCGATCAGTCGCATGCAGCCGAGCGGCGTGCAGGGCACCACGCCGGGCCGGCCGGCCATCAGCGCGCCGAGATTGGCCGCATGGAACCCGTCGACGTCCTTGGCCGGCGCGATCGATTCGAGCGCGCGCGCGGCGTCGAAGTGTTTCGGCAGCGGGAGCTGCACCAGGATGCCGTGCACGGCGGGATCCGCGTTCAGCGCCGCGACGGTTTGCAGCAGCTCTGCTTCCACGACATCTTCGCCCAATTCCAAGACCCGCGAGAACACGCCGATCTCGTTTGCGGCGAGCGTCTTGTTCCTCACGTAGACCTTGGAGGCGGGGTTGTCGCCGGCGATGATCACGGCGAGGCCGGGGCGCACCCCGCGCTGCACAAGCGCGTCCACCTTCTGCTTCAGCGCGGTGCGCGTCGCCGCGGCGAGGGATTTTCCGTCGAGGATCCTGGCCGTCATGGGGCGGCGCAGTCTAGCATTGAGCCCGTTTTCTAGTTAAGCTAACCGCGCCCCCCTGCAGCAAGACACACACGGAATCGAACCATGGCCGCCGTCCCCCAATTCCCCGCCGCGAACGACCCCGACGCGCTCGAGACCCAGGAATGGCTCGACGCCCTCGAGGCCGTGCTCGAGCGCGAAGGGCCCGAGCGCGCGCACTACCTGCTGGAACGCCTGATCGACAAGGCGCGCCGCTCGGGCGCGCACATTCCGTTCTCGCCGAACACCGCGTACATCAACACCATTCCTCCGCACATGGAGGAGCGCTCGCCCGGCGACGTCGCGATCGAGGAGCGCATCCGCTCGATCTGCCGCTGGAACGCGATGGTGATGGTGGCGCGCGCCAACAAGAACGACGACGAGCTCGGCGGCCACATCGCGAGCTTCGCTTCGGTCGGCACGCTCTTCGGCACCGGGCAGCAGCACTTCTGGAACGCGCCGCACGACGGCCACGGCGGCGACCTGATCTACTTCCAGGGGCATTCCTCGCCCGGCGTCTACGCCCGTTCGCTCATTGAGGGAAGGCTGTCCCAGGAAAGACTGCTGAATTTCCGGCGCGAGGTCGACGGCAAGGGCGTGTCCTCGTATCCGCATCCGTGGCTGATGCCGGACTACTGGCAGTTCCCGACCGTGTCCATGGGCCTTGGGCCGATCCAGGCGATCTACATGGCGCGCTACCTCAAGTATCTCGAGGCAAGGGGGCTCGCGCAGACCGCGAACCGCAAGGTGTGGGTGTTCTGCGGCGACGGCGAGATGGACGAGCCCGAGTCGCTCGGCGCGATCGGCCTGGCGGCGCGGGAAAAGCTCGACAACCTGATCTTCATCGTCAACTGCAACCTGCAGCGCCTCGACGGTCCGGTGCGCGGCAACGGCAAGATCATCCAGGAGCTCGAAGGCGATTTCCGCGGCGCCGGCTGGAACGTGATCAAGGTGATCTGGGGCTCGTACTGGGACCCGCTGCTCGCGCGCGACAAGGACGGCGTGCTGCAGCGGATCATGGAGGAGACGGTCGACGGCGAGTACCAGAACTACAAGGCGAACGACGGCGCGTTCGTGCGCAAGCATTTCTTCGGCAAGCATCCGAAGGCGCTCGAGATGGTCTCGCGCATGAGCGACGAGGACATCTGGCGGCTGAACCGCGGCGGCCACGACCCCCACAAGGTTTACGCGGCGTACGCCGCGGCCGTAAAGCACCGCGGCCAGCCCACCGTGATCCTTGCCAAGACCATCAAGGGTTTCGGCCTGGGCAAGCAGGGCCAGGCGAAGAACCCCACGCACCAGCTGAAGAAGGTCGACACCGCGACCATCCGCGAGATGCGCGACCAGTTCAACATCCCGGTTCCGGACGAGAAGCTGGACGAGCTGCCGTTCTACGTTCCGCCCGCCGACTCGCCTGAGATGAAGTATCTGCGCGAACACCGGGAGAGCCTCGGAGGCTACCTGCCGCAGCGGCGGCGCAAGGCGGACGCCGTTCCAGCCATTCCCGCACTATCGTCTTTTGAACAAATATTGAAAGGCTCGGGCGAGGGCCGGGAAGTCTCAACCACCATGGCCTTCGTGCGCGCTCTAACGGCGCTGTTGCGCGACAAGGAGATGGGCAAGCTCATCGTGCCCATCGTGCCCGACGAGGCACGCACCTTCGGCATGGAGGGGATGTTTCGCCAGCTCGGCATCTTCGCTTCCGAGGGCCAGAAGTACGAGCCGGTCGACAAGGACCAGCTGATGTTCTACCGCGAGGACAAGCAGGGCCAGATCCTCGAGGAAGGCATCAACGAGGCGGGCGCGTTCTCCTCCTGGATCGCGGCGGCGACTTCGTACAGCCATTCGAATCAGGTGACGGTGCCGTTCTACATCTTCTATTCAATGTTCGGCATGCAGCGCATCGGCGACCTCGCCTGGGCGGCGGCCGACCAGCGGGCGCGCGGCTTCCTGCTCGGCGCCACGGCCGGCCGCACCACGCTGAACGGCGAAGGCCTGCAGCACGAGGACGGCCATTCGCACATCCTCTCTTCGGTGATCCCGAACTGCATCTCGTACGACCCGACCTACGGCCACGAGGTCGCGGTCATCATCCACGACGGCCTGCGCCGCATGGTGACGAACCAGGAGGATGTTTTCTACTACATCACCCTGATGAACGAGAACTACGAGCACCCGCCGATGCCGCAAGGCGCCGAGGAGGGCATCCTCAGGGGGCTGTACCTGCTCAAGCCGTCCAAGTCGAAGAGCAAGTCGCGGGTTCAGCTGCTCGGTTGCGGCACCATCCTGCGCGAGGTGGAGGCGGCCGCACAGCTCCTCGAGAGCGACTGGGACGTCGCCGCCGATGTCTGGAGCGCGACCAGCTTCACCGAGCTGCGGCGCGAGGGCCTCGCCGCCGAGCGCTGGAACCTGCTGCACCCGGAGGCGAAGCCGCGCGTGCCGTACGTCGCCAAGGCGCTGCAAGACAAGCCCGGCCCGGTGGTCGCCGCGAGCGATTACATCAAGAGCTTCGCCGAGCAGATCCGCCCGTTCATGCCGCAGGGGCGCTCCTACAAGGTGCTCGGCACCGACGGCTTCGGGCGCTCCGACTCGCGCGCACGGCTGCGCTACTTCTTCGAGGTGAACCGCCACTTCGTGGCGGTGGCGGCGCTGAAGTCGCTCGCCGAGCAGGGCGACGTCAAGCCGAAGCAGGTCGCGGATGCGATCAAGAAGTACGGCATCGATCCGGAAAAACCTGATCCGACGACGGTATAGAAGCGCCTCATGACTCAGGTTGTGGTCCCTGATATTGGAGATTTCAAGGACGTCGCGGTCATCGAGGTCCTGGTCAAGCCCGGCGACGCCGTGACCAAGGAGCAGTCGCTCATCACGCTCGAGTCCGACAAGGCGACGATGGAGATTCCGTCGCCCTCCGCGGGCGTGGTGCGCGAGATCAAGATCAAGATGGGCGACAAGGTGTCGAAGGGCTCGCCCATCCTCGAGCTCGAGGCGAAGGACGAAGCCGCCAGGTCTCAGCCGCGTCCCGAGCCGAAGAAGGAAGCCAAGCAGGAACCAAGGCAGGAACCAAAGCCCGAGTCCAAGCCCACGGGAGACGGTACCTCCACCACGGTCCCGGTGCCCGACATCGGCGACTTCAAGGAGGTCGAGGTCATCGAGGTGCTGGTGAAGCCGGGCGATGCGGTGGCGAAGGAGCAGTCGCTGATCACGCTGGAGTCCGACAAGGCGACCATGGAGATTCCGTCGCCTTCCGCAGGCGTGGTGCGCGAGCTGAAGATCAAGGTCGGCGACAAGGTCTCGAAGGGCTCGCCCATTCTCGTCCTTGCCGCAGCCGCGAGTGGCGCGCCGGCCGCGGCCGCGAGCGCGCCTTCAGCCACGCCCGCACCTGCGCAAGCGCCTTCCAGGCCGGCTACGAGCGCGCCGGCGGCGGCGCCAGCGCCCTCGCCGCGCCCGGTGCCCAGGGAGCCTCAGGAAGAACTCGGCGCCAAGCCGCACGCCAGCCCTTCGGTGCGCAAGTTCGCGCGCGAGCTCGGGGTCGGCCTGCAACAGGTGCAGGGCAGCGGTCCCAAGGGCCGCATCCTTCACACCGACGTGCAGGCGTTCGTCAAAGGAGCCCTTTCAAAAGGACCCACTCAGATCAGTGCCAAAGCGGGCACGCCGCTGCCGTTCAATCTGCCCGCCTGGCCGGAGGTCGACTTTGCCAAGTTCGGGCCGGTCGAGACCAAGCCGCTTTCGCGCATCCAGAAGCTGTCGGGCCCCTATCTGCACCGCAACTGGATCTCGATTCCGCACGTCACGCAGTTCGACGAGGCCGACATTACGGACCTCGAGGCTTTCCGCAAGGCGCAGACCGCCGAGACCGAGAAAAAGGGATTCAAGCTGACGATGCTCGCCTTCATGATCAAGGCCTGCGTCACGGCGCTGCGGCAGTTCCCGGTGTTCAACTCCTCGCTCGACCGCTCGGGCGAGAACATCACCATCAAGAAGTACTACCACGTGGGCGTGGCGGTCGACACGCCCGGCGGGCTGGTGGTGCCAGTGGTGCGCGACGCCGACCGCAAGGGCGTGTTCGACCTCGCGCACGAGCTCGCCGAGATCAGCAAGCTCGCCCGGGAGGGCAAGCTCAAGCCCGGCGACATGCAAGGCGGCACGTTCTCGATCTCGAGCCTGGGCGGCATCGGCGGCACCGCGTTCACCCCGATCATCAACGCGCCCGAGGTCGCGATCCTCGGGGTCTCGCGCGGCGCGACGCGCCCGGTCTGGAACGGGAAGGAATTCGCGCCGCGGCTGATGCTGCCGTTATCGCTTTCGTACGATCACCGCGTGATCGACGGCGCGACCGCCGCGCGTTTCTCGAGCTTCCTCGTCTCGGTGCTTTCCGACATCCGCAAGCTCATCCTCTAGATGGCCGCCGGCACCGAGGTCAGGGTCCCCGACATCGGGGATTTCAAGAACGTCGAAGTCATCGAAGTGCTGGTGAAGCCCGGGGACGCGGTGTCCAAGGAGCAGTCGCTCATCACGCTCGAGTCCGACAAGGCGACGATGGAGATCCCGTCGCCGGGTGCGGGGGTGGTGAAGGAGCTGCGCATCAAGGTGGGCGACAAGGTCTCGCAGGGCTCGCCGATCCTGCTGCTGGAAGGCCAGGAAGCGAGAACCGAAGCTCCGACCCGGCCCAAGGTGCCCGAAGCGCCGCGTCCGGCCGCACCGACGCCGTCGACCGGCGCGGACGTCGAGTGCGACATCGTGGTGCTGGGCGCGGGACCTGGCGGGTATTCGGCGGCGTTCCGCGCCGCCGATCTCGGGCTGAAAACGGTGCTGGTCGAGCGCTACCCGACCCTCGGCGGCGTGTGCCTCAACGTGGGCTGCATTCCGTCGAAGGCGCTGCTGCACACCGCCGCCGTGATCGACGCGGCCAAAGCGCTCGCCTCCCACGGCATCGCGTTCGGCGAGCCCAAGCTCGATCTCGCGAAGCTGCGCGAGTTCAAGAACAAGGTGGTCGGAAAGCTGACCGGCGGGCTTGCCGCGATGGCGAAGCTGCGCAAGGTCACGGTGCTCACCGGCGCGGGCAGCTTCTCCGACGCGCACCACATGGTCGTGGAGACGAAGGAAGGAAAGAAGACGGTGCGCTTTTCGTCAGCCATCATCGCCGCGGGCTCGCAGGCCGCGAAGCTGCCTTTCTTGCCGGAGGACCCGCGCATCGTCGATTCGACCGGCGCGCTCGAGCTGAAGAGCGTGCCGAAGAAGCTGCTGGTGATCGGCGGCGGCATCATCGGCCTCGAGATGGGCACGGTCTACTCGACCCTCGGCGCACGCCTCGACGTGGTGGAGATGATGGAGGCGCTCATGCTTGGCGCCGACCGCGACCTCGTCGCCGTCTGGCAGAAGGTGAACGCGCCGCGCTTCGACCGCATCATGCTCAAGTCGAAGACCACGAAAGTCGAACCTGCAAAAGACGGCCTTCGGGTTTCTTTCGAGGGAGCCGAGGCAAAGACCTACGACATGGTCCTCGTCTCCGTCGGCCGCGTTCCGAACGGCAAGCGGATCGGCGCCGACAAGGCGGGCGTCGCCGTGACCGATCGCGGGTTCATCGAGACCGATTCGCAGATGCGCACCAACGTGCCCCACATCTATGCCATCGGCGACATCACCAAGAACCCGATGCTCGCGCACAAGGCGGTGCACGAAGGCCACGTCGCCGCCGAGGCGGCGGCGGGCCAGAAGTCGCACTTCGACGCGCGCGTCATCCCGTCGGTCGCCTTCACCGATCCGGAGATCGCCTGGGTCGGGCTGACCGAGGACGAGGCGAAGAAGAACGGCACCAAGGTCGGCGTGGCGAAGTTCCCGTGGGCGGCGTCCGGCCGCGCCATCGCCAACGCGCGCGACGAGGGCTTCACCAAGCTCATCTTCGACGCCGACAACCACCGCATCGTAGGCGGCGGTATCGTCGGCACCAGTGCGGGCGATCTCATCAGCGAGCTCGCGCTCGCCGTCGAGATGGGCGCCGACGCGACCGACATCGGCAAGACCATCCACCCCCATCCCACGCTCGGCGAATCGGTCGGCATGGCGGCCGAGGCCTTCGAGGGCGTCTGCACCGATCTCCCGCCGCAGCGGAAAAAGTAAGGTGCAGACGTGAATCAGTCCGAGTTGAAGAAAGCGGTCGCGCAGGCGGCGCTGAAATACGTGGTGGAAGACAAGGTCGTCGGCGTGGGCTCCGGCTCGACGGTCAATTTCTTCATCGACGCGCTGGCCACGATCAAAGGCCGGATCGAGGGCGCGGTCGCCGCCTCGGAAGCGAGCGCGCAGCGGCTGAAGGGGCACGGCATCCGGGTGTTCGACCTGAACAGCGTGAACGAGCTGCCGGTGTACATCGACGGCGCCGACGAGGTGACCGAGCATCTCCACATGGTGAAGGGCGGGGGCGGGGCGCTGACGCGCGAAAAGATCGTTGCGGCGGTCGCGGCGAAGTTCGTCTGCATCTGCGACGCCTCGAAGCTGGTGCCGGTGCTCGGCAGGTTTCCGTTGCCGCTCGAGGTGATCCCGATGGCGCGCAGCTACATCGGGCGCGAGATCGTGAAGCGCGGCGGCGCACCCGAGCTGCGCGCGAACTTCACCACCGACAACGGCAACGTGGTCATCGATTGCCACGGGCTGACGATCCTCAACCCGCCCGAGCTCGAGCGCGACCTGAACAACCTCGCCGGCCTGGTGACCAACGGACTTTTCGCACGGCGGCCGGCCGACGTGCTGCTGCTCGCCGAGCCCGGCGGAATCAGGGCCCTGAGCGCCAGAAAAGCGTAACATTTCAGTCATCTCAAGCTGATACGCTGGGTGCGGCGATGGCTGAACACACCTCCAAGCAGTTCGACGCCGAGCTCGAGCGCGTGCGCTCGCGCGTGCTGCAGATGGGCGGCATGGTCGAGGAGCAGATCACCCGCGCGATGGAGAGCCTCATCTCGGGCAACATGGAGCTCATCGACAAGGTGATCGGCGAGGACCACCGGGTCAACGCCATCGAGGTCGAGCTCGACGAGGCCTGCAGCCACATCATCGCGCGACGCCAGCCGGCGGCGGGCGACCTGCGCCTGCTGGTTGCGGTGATCAAGACCATCACCGACCTCGAGCGCATCGGCGACGAGGCCCAGAAGATCGCGCGCATGGCGAAGCTCATCCATACCGCCGACCGCCAGCACATGCCGCGGCTGGACCTTTCGCACGTTGCCGACCGCGCCACGGCGATGCTGCGCCAGTCGCTAGACGCGTTCGCGCGCCTCGACGTCTCAGAGGCGATGCGCGTGGTCAAGCAGGATCAGGCCGTGGACGACGAGTTCCGCGCCATCATGCGCCAGCTCATCACCTTCATGATGGAAGACCCGCGCACCATCACCCGCTCGCTCGAGATCCTGTTCATCGCCAAGGCGGTCGAGCGCATCGGCGACCATGCCAAGAACATGGCCGAGTACGTCGTCTACATGGTGAAGGGCCGCGACGTGCGGCACACCCGGATCGAGGACGTCGAGCGCGAGCTACTGGAATAAGGGGTCTGACCCCTTTATTTCTGGGGCGGAACGTAACCCGAGGCGGTGTCGGCGCCTTCGCCGAAGAAGTGGCGCTCGGTTTGCTCCATCAGGTACTTGCGCGCCTTGGGATCGGCGAGGTTGAGCCGGTTCTCGTTCACCAGCATGGTCTGCTGCTTCAACCACTGCGCCCAGGCTTCCCTGGAGACGCTCTCCCAGATCCGCTTTCCTAGTGGACCGGGATAGGGCGGGTGGTCGAGGCCGTCGGCTTCCCGGCCCAGTTTCACGCATTTCACTGTTCGAGCCATCGTCCGATTATAAGGGGGTGCGGGGGTAAGGCGATTCTCACCCCCGCGTCCTAGATTCGCTTGAGGAACACCTTCGAGCCCCGCTTCCAGTTGTAGAGCGCCTGGCGCCGCGAGGGCAGCTTGGCCACGTCGCCGGCGCGGAAACCCTGCTCGAGGAACCAGTGCGCGGCATGCGTGGTGAGCGCAAACAGGCGCCGAATGCGCAGGCTCCGGGCGCGCTCCTCGCAGGCCTTCAGCAGGTCCTCGCCGTAGCCCGCGTCCCGATAGCCCTCGGCCACGGCCAGGCACGCGAACTCGGCGCTTTTCTCCTCCTTGAACGGGTAAAGCGCCGCGCAGCCGACGATGACCCCGTCGTGCTCGACCACGAGGAAGTTGCCGATCTCGGCCTCGAGCAGCTCGCGGCTGCGCTTGACCAGCGTGCCCTCGGCTTCGAGCGGCTCGATCAAGGCGAGCATGCCCTGCACGTCCTCGATGCGAGCCGGGCGCAGCTTCTGCACCGTCGCCGCGGTGATCATGGTGCCGACGCCGGTGTGCGTGAAGAGCTCGAGCAGCAGCGAGCCGCTCGCGCGCCGCGTGACGATGTGGCTGCGCGCCACCCCGGCCTTGACCGCCCTGACAGCGTGCTCCATCGCCCGTTTCGTCGTCTGACTCAGATCGCTCCTTTTCGGAAGAAGCGCTTCCGCTTCCTGCGCGGTCAGCTCGGCGATCACTTCGCCTTTGGGATCGGCGGGCAGGCGGTCGGTGTACATGAGGAGCTTGTCCGCCCTGAGCGCCACGGCGACGCTCTCGGCGACGTCCTCCCAGGCCAGGTTGAACACCTCCCCGGTGGGTGAATAGCCGAGCGGGGGCACGAGCGCCACTTCGCCCGCGTCCAGCCGCCGCGCGATTCCCGCGGCGTCGACTTTGCGGACCGCTCCGGTGAACAGGAAATCGGTGCCCTTGACCACGCCGATCGGCCGCGCAGTGATGTAGTTGCCCGACGCGACGCGGATCTGCGCGCCGGCCATCGGCGAGTTCGGCAACCCCTGCGACAGCAGGGCCTCGATCTCGACCCGCAGCACGCCGGCCGCCTCCTTGACCGCCTGCAGCGCGCGCTCGTCGGTGATCCGCAGTCCATGGGCGTAGTGCGAGCGGATGCCGCGGGTCTTGAGCTCGGCCTCGATCTGGGGACGGGCGCCGTGCACCAGCACCAGCCGAATGCCGAGCGCGGCCAGGATGCTCACGTCGTGGATGAAGCTCGCGAAGCGTGCGCGCTCGGCGAACATCTCGCCGCCGAATGCCACCACGAAAGTCCGGCCGCGAAAAGCGTGCAGATACGGCGCGACCTGGCGGAACCAGCGCACGAAGCTTTCGGGGTGTTGCAGCGTAGCCATTTTGTAGTTTCTACAAATTGTAAGTGGTAAACGCCCCGCGTCCGGCGCACGTTATGCTTGGGTCTACGGAGGTTCGCATGAAACCCATCGCATTCTCAGCGGCGCTGCTCCTGGCTCTGGCTACGGCGTGCGCCAACACTACGCCGGCCGGGAGTCCTGCAGCGGGTCCCACCGCGAATCCGGCGCCCGCGCCGGCCGCGCAGGACGACGACGGCTGGAAGGCCTTCGGCCACGCGCTGACCTTGGTGCAGATCCTCGTGCGCACCGCGCAGTCCGACGATCCCGACAAGGCCTTCGACGACGTGCTCGCCGGGCGCAGCGGCGAGGCGAACAGCGCCTTCTCCGGACTGCTTCAAGAAGCGACCGCCGACCTGCCGGCGGAGCACCGCTCGCGCGTGGCGTCGCTCGGGATGGACGTCGCTTCGCTCGCGCGCAAGCAGATCGGCAAGCCGGTCGCTGCCTCCTCCGAGCGGGTTTCCACGGGACGATCGTCTCCCGACGGCGCACTTCAAGCCCGCAAGGACCTCACCGCGATGGGCCTCAAGTACCACGATCCCAACGATTTCCTGGAAGCGGTGCGGCGCGACGACCAGCTGGCGGTGGAGCTCTTCGTCGAAGGTCGCGGCGTGAACCTCGGCGCGAAGGACGTCCAGGGCAAGACCGCGCTCGACATCGCCCGCGCCCGGGGCAACGAGCAAATGGCGCAGCTCATCTCTAGAAATCTCCCCGCAGCGCGCTGAGGGCGGCGAGCGCCGCAAGCGCCGCCGTCTCGGTGCGCAGTGTGCGCGGCCCGAGGCTCGCTCTTACGAAGCCCGCGCGCTCGAGCGCAGCCTGCTCGTCGGGCGCGAAACCGGCTTCCGGCCCGGCCGCGATCGTCGCCCCGCTTTCCATTTTCACCGCCCTGATCGACTCGCCTTCGGCGGACAAGAGCAGCCGCGGCCCCTCGCCGCTCGGGCGGTAGTCCCGGAAATCGATGAGCGGCAGCACCTCCGGAATGCGGTTGCGGCCGCATTGCTCGCATGCCGCGACGGCGATCTTTCTCCAGTGCTCGAGCCGAGCTGACGCACGCGCACCCTCGAGCCTCACCACGCCCTTCCTGGTGAGCAAGGGTTGAATGATCGCGACTCCGAGCTCGACCGCCTTCTGGACCGTGTAGTCCATCCGCTCGCCGGTCGAGACCCCCTGGACGAGCGTGATGCGCAAGGGCGACTCGCGCTCGATCGCGTGGAAGGCCGTGATCCGCACCCGCCGCTTGCCGATGAACTGCGCGTCCCACTCGCCGCCGCGGCCGTTGAAGACGGTGAGCGTGTCGCCCTCCCGCAGCCGCAGCACGCGAGCGAGATGGTGCGCCGGCGCGTCGTCGAGCGAGACCTCGCCCGGGCGCTCGAGCGGGGCGTCGAGGTATACCCTCGGCTTCATGCAAGCAGGCGCTGCAGTCCGCGCCAGATGAGACGCAAAAGCATGACGGCCACTATCGTGAACAGCCCGAGAAGGAGAAAAAACAAGATCGGATGCGCGAACGCGAGCCACAGGCCCACGGGCACGATGGCGTCCTCGGCGAGCGATGCGGTCCAGTTGCTGAACGGCTCGGGCGAGGTATTGAGGGCCGCGCGCGTGCCGGCCTTTGCGAAGTGCACGCCGGCGCTGAGCGTTCCGCCGAGGATCGCGGCGGCGAGCGTCACGGCGGAGTCGGCGTCGCCGAACACTGCCGCAGCGAGCGCGGCGCCCGCGGGGATGCGGATGAAGCTGTGCACCGCGTCCCACAGGCTGTCGAGCCAGGGCAGCTTGTCGGCGAAGAACTCCACCGCCGTCATGAGGCCGCTCGCGCCGAGGACGATCGGATGCTGCAGCAGCTGCAGGTGTGGCGGCAGCTCGAGCCACCCGGCGGCGCCGGCGAGGCCGAGGGCGAAGATCACCGCGTAGGCGCGAAGGCCGCTGCCCCACGCGAGCGCGGCGGCGATCGCGATGTCCGGCAGGTGCCTTTGCAGGAGCTCCACTACATCGTGGCGCCGATGGTCCACGGCGCGAATTCGTCCTCGCCGTAGCCGAATTCTTCGCTCTTGGTCTTTTTCCCGGACGCCGTCTCGAGGATGAGCTGGAGGAAACGGGCACCGGCCTCCTGGATCGTCTCGGTGCCGTCGATCACCGTGCCGCAGTTGAAGTCCATGTCCTCTTCCTGGTGGACGAAGAGCGGCGTGTTGGTCGCGAGCTTGAGCGAAGGCGCGGGCTTGCAGCCGTAGGCCGAGCCGCGGCCGGTGGTAAAGCAGATCATGTTGGCGCCGCCGGCGACCTGGCCGGTCGCCGAGACCGGGTCGTAGCCCGGCGTGTCCATGTAGACGAAGCCCTTCGCCGTCACGGGCTGGGCGTACTCGTAGACGTCGACGAGGTTCGTGGTGCCGCCCTTCGCCACCGCGCCGAGCGATTTCTCGAGGATGGTGGTGAGCCCGCCCGCCTTGTTGCCCGGCGAGGGATTGTTGTTCATCTCCATCCTGTTGCGCGCGGTGTAGTCCTCCCACCAGCGGATGCGCGCGATCAGCTTCTCGCCGACTTCCTGCGTGACCGCTCTGCGGGTCAGCAGGTGCTCGGCGCCGTAGATCTCGGGCGTTTCCGACAAGATTGCAGTACCCCCATTCCTGACCAGCAGATCGACTGCCGCCCCGAGAGCGGGATTCGCGCTGATGCCCGAATATCCGTCGGAGCCGCCGCACTGGAGGCCGAGCGTGAGGTGGCTCGCCGGGACCGGCTCGCGCTTCACCTTGTTGGCTTCCGGCAGGATCGCCTGGATGCGCGCGATGCCCTCGCGCACCGCCTTGGACGTGCCGCCTTTCTCCTGGATGGTGTAGGCGTGGAGCCGGTCGTGGCGCTTGAGGCCCTGCGTCGAAAGCAGGTGGTTGACCTGGTTCGCCTCGCAGCCCAGCCCGACCACCTGGGTGGCGAAGAAATTCGGATGCCGCGCGTAGCCCGCCATGGTGCGCCGGAGAACGTCCATGCCTTCGCCTTCGGAAGCCATGCCGCACCCGCTCTTGTGGGTCAGCGCCACCACGCCGTCGACGTTGGGGTAGTCATCCAGGCGGTTCCTGAAATGCTCGGCGATCATCCTGGCCACGGTCGCCGAGCAGTTCACGCTGGTGAGGATGCCGATGTAGTTGCGGGTGGCGATTCTCCCGTCATCCCGCCGGATGCCGAGGAACTGTGCTGGATCGGCTGCGAAGTCCGTATCCTTCTTGAGCGAGCAAAAGGCGTAGTCGCGCGCGAAGTCGCCCATTGCGATGTTGTGCACGTGCACGTGCTCGCCGGCTCTGATCGCGCGCGTGGCGAAGCCGATGATCTGGTTGTAGCGCCGCACGGGTTTACCCTCCGCGATGTCGCGCGCGGCGAGCTTGTGTCCCGCGGGGATCGTCACCACCGCAGTCAGCTTCTCGCCTTTGAGGAGCGTACCCCCCGGGATTTCCATGCGGGCGATGACGACGTCGTCATCGGGATGCAGGCGGATGGTCAGGTCGGCGGCTTGCAGCATGACGGCACCTCAGAAGAACCGCTTCGGGAGCCAGAGCACGATCTCGGGCACGTAAGTACACAAAAACAGAGTCAGGAGCAGCGGCACCAGCCAGGGCAGGATCGCTACCGTCGTGCGCTCGAACGACAGTTTAGCCACCCTCGAGAGCACGAACAACACCGTGCCCATCGGCGGGTGGAGCAGCCCGATCATCAGGTTCAGCACCATCACCAGGCCGAAATGCACCGGGTCGATGCCGAACTTCAGGCAGATCGGGATCAGGATCGGGACCAGCAGCGTGATCGCTGCCGTCGGCTCGAGGAAGCAGCCGACGAACAGCATCAGGATATTCGCCAGCAATAGGAACACATTGGGGTTGTGCGTGAAGGCGAGTACCCAATTCGCCACTGCGTCGGTGACGTGGGTCACCGTAAGCAGCCAGCCGAAGATCGAAGCGGCCGCGACGATGAACAGCACCGCGGCGGTGGTTTCGATGGTGTCCATGGTCAGCTTGACGAGGTGCCGCCAGTCCAGCGTGCGGTACCACACCAGGCCGAGGAAGAGAGCCCACAGCGAGGCGGCGATCGCACCTTCGGTGGGCGTGAAAACGCCCATGGTCATGCCGCCGATGAGCATCACCGGGGTGAGCAGCGCCATCACCGCCGAGAAGTCGAAGAGCTTGTCCAGCGCGAGCAGCACGGCGAAAGCGATGATCACCGCCCATCCAGCCGGCACTCCTGCTTGAAACAGGAGCCACGCGCTGAACGGGACGCAGGCGACCAGCGCGACTTCGAGGGTCGCCTTGGCCAGCTTGCGCGTCGAGAACGGCACGTCGCGGCCGAAGTTGCGCGTGTGCGCGAAGTACGCCACGGTGAGCATCATCGTGATGCCCATGATGACCCCCGGAATGATGCCGGCGAGGAACAGCTGGCCGATCGAGACGCTCGCCATCATGCCGTAGATCACGAACGGGAGCGAAGGCGGGATGATGGGTCCCACGGTTGCCGAAGCGGCGGTCACACCGACGGAGAATTCCTTCGAGTAGCCGTGATCGGTCATCGCCTTGATCTCGATCGTGCCGAGGCCCGCGGCATCGGCGATGGCGGTGCCCGACATGCCGGCGAAGATCATCGAGCCCACCACGTTGACGTGCCCCAGGCCGCCTTTCAGCCAGCCCACCAGCGCGAGCGCGAAGTTGTAGATGCGGTTGGTGATCCCGGCGGAGTTCATCAGGTTGCCGGCCCAGATGAAGAACGGCACCGCCAGCAGCGGAAACGAATCCACGCCGCCGTACATGCGGTGGATGACGACGAAGTCGGGGATGTTTCCCGAGGCCATCACGTAGGCGAGCGAGGCCACCGCCATCGCCATGGCAACCGGCAGGCCGCTCACCATCAGCGCGAGAAATCCGCTGAGCAGGCCAGAGCCCATCAGGAGGAACCCGCCCCGGCCTCCGCTCCGAACTCGGGTCGCTCGAGCACGCTATGGCCCTGCTTCCAATGGCGCCACGCGACCTGGAGCGAGCGCAGGAACATCAGCAAGAAACCGAACAGCATGCAGCTGAACACGATTCCCACCGGCAGCTCGACCACGGCCATCGGCTGGTTGCCGATGCGCTGGATGAGCAGCCAAGTGAGCCACGCCGCATAGCCAAGAAACACGCAGCGCACGACGTCCACAAGGGTCGAGAGGATGCGCGCCATGGCTCGCGGCATCAGGCGGTAGAAGTAGTCGACTTGGATATGGTTGTTCTTGCGCACCGACATGGAGGCGCCAATGAACACCACGGCCACCAGGAAGTAGCGCGCGATCTCCTCGGTCCATCCTGCGGAGTCGGCGAGCACGTAGCGCGTGAAGACCTGGTAGAAAACCACCGCGGCCATCATCCAGAACAGCGCGAAGCTCACCCAGTCCTCCCAGCCGTAGGCGGACAGGTCCACGGCCTCGTCCTCGACATGGAACTGCCCGTCCGGGCCGAGGACGTGCTCCTGCTCCGGGCTCATCAGTGGTTGTCGCGGGGTACGAAGCTGCCGCTCTTACCCACCAGGAAATCGAGGTCGGCGCCCTCGTGGGCCTGGAGCACGTGGTCGAAGTAAAGGCGCCAGTAGCCGCGCGGCAGCGGCGGCTTGGGCGCTTCCCAGTTCTTTCTGCGTTGTGCAAGAACCTGCCCGGAGACCTGGAGCTCGAGCGTGCGCTTGTCGACATCGAGCTCGATGCTGTCGCCGTTCTCGACCAGGGCGAGCGTGCCGCCCGCCGCCGCCTCCGGCGAAGCATGCAGCACCACGGTGCCGTAGGCGGTGCCGCTCATGCGCGCATCCGAGATCCGGACCATATCGGTGACGCCCTTCTTCAGCAGCTTGGGCGGCAGCGGCATGTTGCCCACCTCGGCCATGCCCGGATAGCCCTTCGGACCGCAGTTCTTCAGCACCATCACGCTCGACTCGTCGATGTCGAGCTTCGGGTCGTCGATGCGCTTGTGGAAGTCCTCGATGTTCTCGAACACCACCGCGCGGCCGCGGTGCTGCATGAGCCTGGGCGTGGCCGCCGACGGCTTGATGATCGCGCCGTCGGGGCACAGGTTGCCGCGCAGGACCGCGATGCCGGCGTGCGGCTTGAAGGGCGACTTGAAGGTATGGATGACGTCGCGGTTCCAGCAGGGCGCGTCCTTGTTGTTGTCCCAGATCGTCTTGCCGTTCACCGTCAAGGCGTCCTTGTTCAGCAGGTCGTTCTCGCCCAGCTCGCGCAGCACCGTGGGCAGACCGCCTGCGTAGTAGAAGTCCTCCATCAGGTACTTGCCCGACGGCATGAGGTTCACGAGGGTATGCACGCCCCGGCCGCTGCGGTCCCAATCGTCCAGCGTGAGCTCGACGCCGATGCGCCGCGCGAGGGCGATGAGATGGATCACTGCGTTGGTGGAGCCGCCGATTGCGGCGTTGGCGCGGATGGCATTTTCGAAAGCAGCCTTCGTCAGGATGCTCGACAGCCTGGCATTGCTCTTGACCAGCTCGACGATGCGCCGCCCGGCCGAGCGGGCTAGCACGTTCCTGCGCGCGTCCACCGCCGGAATGGCGGCGTTGCCGGGCATGCCGACGCCGAGCGCCTCCACCATCGAGGCCATGGTCGAGGCGGTACCCATCGTCATGCAGTGGCCGTGGGAGCGGTGCATGCAGGATTCGGCTTCGTGGAATTCCTCGAGGCTGATCTTCCCCGCGCGCAGCTCCTCCGACATCGACCAGGTGTTGGTTCCCGAGCCGATGTCGGTGCCGCGGTACTTGCCCGAGAGCATCGGTCCGCCCGAGACCAGGATGGTCGGGAGATCCACGCTCGCCGCGCCCATCAGCGTCGCCGGGGTGGTCTTGTCGCAGCCGGCGAGCAGCACCACGCCGTCGAGCGGATTGCCGCGGATCGATTCCTCGACGTCCATGCTGGCGAGGTTGCGGTACAGCATCGCGGTGGGCCGCAGCAGAGTCTCGCCGAGCGACATCACGGGAAACTCGAGCGGGAAGCCGCCCGCCTCGAGGATGCCGTGGCGGACGTGATCAGCGAGGACGCGGAAATGCGTGTTGCAGGGCGTGAGCTCGGACCAGGTGTTGCAGATGCCGATCACCGGCCGGCCGTCGAACTGGTCCTGCGGCACGCCGCGGTTCTTCACCCAGCTGCGGTAGATGAAGCCGTAGATGTCCTGGCGGCCGAACCACTGAACGCTGCGCCAGCCGGGTTTCTTTGCCATGAAGGCTACTTGATGGCCTGGACTTTGTCGTAGAGCGCCTTGTCCCAGGGCACGTCGCCGCCGACGTGGAACTTGCTGAAGACTTTCTTGAACGCGTCGCGGTCGGACTTCACCACCGTCTTGCCGTACTTGCTGGCGAAATCGGTCACCAGCTGCTGCTCGGATTGCGCGATCTCGGCGTTCGACTTCTCCGCGGCCTCGCGAAACACCGTCTCGAATACTTTCTTGTCGGCCTCCGAGAGCTTGCTCCACACGTGGCCGCCGACGATGGCGAGCAGCATTTCAGTGATGTGGCCGGTGAGGTTCACGTGCGTCTGCACCTCGTAGAACTTCTTGGCGAGGATGGTCGGCAGCGGATTTTCCTGCGCGTCGACGGTCTTGTTCTGCAGCGCGAGATAGACCTCGGCAAAGGCGATCGGCGTCGCGTTGGCCCCGAGCACCTTCGGGTACATGATGTAGAGCGGCGCGTCGGGCACGCGCAGCTTCAGACCCTTCATGTCCTCGGGCTTGTTGATGGCCTTGTTCGCCGTGGTGTGGCGCACGCCGTAGTAGAACGCGGCGACCGGCCGGTTGCCGCCTTTCTTGAAATAGGCATCGGTCAGATCGGTGAGCACCTTGCTCTGCGAGTACTTCTTCCAGTGGTCGAAGTCGCGGAACATGTAGGGCGCGCCGCCGATCGACAGCGGCGGGTAGGTGCGCGCCGCGAACGCCTGCCCGGTGTAGATCAGATCCACGGTGCCCAGGGACAGCGACTGGTTGATCTGGGTCTCGTTGCCGAGCTGCGAGGCGGCGAAGACGTCCATCGTGTAGCGGTTATTGGTGCGCTTGGCGATCTCCCCGGCTGCCCAGACTGCGTAGGTGTGGTACGGCTCCGAGGTCTCGTACACGTGCGCGAACTTGAGCTTCTGCTGCGCCAGCCCCAAGGCGGGCACTACGGCAAGCAGCGCGAGTGCAAGCAGACGGAACTTCATGAATCCCTCCTCCTCACCGAAGTTTTGACGTCAATAAGTGGCCCGGCCACCGGAGATGTCGAACACCCCGCCGGTCGAGAACGAGCAGTCCTCGCTCGCGAGCCAGCACACCAGCGCCGCCACCTCGTCGACGTTGACGAAGCGGTTCATCGGGATCTTCGACAGCATGTACTGGATGTGGCTCTCGGTCATCTGCTCGAAGATCGCGGTCTTGGCCGCGGCCGGGGTCACGCAGTTGACCAGCACGCCGGTCTGGGCGAGCTCCTTGCCGAGCGACTTGGTGAGCGACATCACGCCGGCCTTGGACGCCGAGTACGCCACCGCGTTCGGGTTGCCTTCCTTGCCCGCGACCGAGGCGATGTTGACGATCCTGCCGTAGCGCGCGTTGACCATGTGCGGCGCCACGGCGCGGCAGCAGAGGAACTGGCTGGTGAGATTGACCCGCAGCACCCGCTCCCATTCCTGGATCGGGTACTCGACGGTCGGCACGTTCTGGCCGGCGACGCCGGCGTTGTTTACCAGCACGTCGATCTTGCCGAGCTCCTTCAGCGCGTGTTTCAGCGCTTCGTCCACCGAGGCCGGGTCGGAAACGTCGACCTTCGGCGTGCCGTCGAGGTCCCAGATTTGAACGCGCGCGCCCGAGGTGCGCAGCCGCTCCACGATCGCCGCGCCGATACCCTGCGCGCCGCCGGTGACCACTGCGGTCCGGCCTGCGAAATCAAGCTGATTCACGGTTACGCGAAGTATAATCGCTGCCCTCATGGCAGGACGTCTGGAAGGCAAGGTCGCGTTCGTCACCGCGGCGGCGCAGGGGATGGGACGCGCCGCGGCGCTCGCCTTCGCGCGCGAGGGCGCGCGGGTGTGGGCGACCGACATGAATGCCTCCGTGCTCTCCGACCTGGAAGGGAAACAGGGGATTCAAACCCGCGTCCTCGACGTCACCGACGAGGCGGCGATCGCCCGGGTGGCGCGCGAGGCGGGCGACGTGGACGTGCTTTTCAACTGCGCCGGCATCGTGCACCACGGCAGCATCCTCGACGCCACGCCGAAGGACTGGGACCAGGGCTTCGCGGTCAACGTCAAGTCGATGTTCCTGGTGTCGCGCGCGTTCATTCCCGGCATGCTGAAGAAGGGCCGCGGGTCGATCATCAACATGGCTTCGGTCGCCTCGTCCATCCGCGGGCTGCCGAACCGTTTCGTCTACGGCGCGAGCAAGGCCGCGGTGATCGGCCTGACCAAATCGATCGCCGCCGACTACGTGCGGCAGGGCGTTCGCTGCAACGCCATCTGCCCCGGCACGGTCGATACGCCGTCGCTGCAGGGAAGGATCAACGCCTTCGCCGACCCGGTGCAGGCGCGCAAGGATTTCGTCGCGCGCCAGCCGATGGGGCGGCTGGGCACGGTGGACGACATCATGGGGATCCTGGTGTTCCTCGCCTCGGACGAGTCGCTGTTCGCCACCGGGAACGCCTATTCGATCGACGGGGGAATGACGATATGAAGCTGTGCCGGTATGGCAAGCCCGGCTACGAGAAACCGGGCGTGATCGACGGCGAAGGCCGGCTGCGCGATCTCTCCAAAGTGATCGACAACATCGGCCCGAACGAGATCTCGCCGCGCCAGCTGAAGACGCTGTCGCGCCTCAAGGCGGACACGTTGCCGCTCGTGAACAGCAGCCCGCGCTTGGGCGTGCCGTACGTCGGCATCGGCAAGTTCGTCGCCATCGGCCTGAACTATTCCGACCATGCCAAGGAAGCCGGCATGCCGATCCCGTCGGAGCCGATCGTGTTCATGAAGGCGACCACCTGCATCAGCGGGCCGAGCGACGACGTGATCCAGCCGCGCGGCTCGACCAAGCTCGACTGGGAGGTCGAGCTCGGCGTGGTGATCGGCACCACCGCGAAATACGTGAGCGAAGCCGAGGCGCTCAGCCACGTCGCCGGCTACTGCATCGTCAACGACGTCTCGGAGCGCTCGTTCCAGATGTCGACCAGCCAGTGGGACAAGGGCAAGGGCTTCGACACCGCCGGGCCGATCGGTCCGTGGCTGGTCACCACCGACGAGATCCCCGATCCGCAGAGCCTCGACATGGCGCTCGACGTGAACGGCCAGCGCATGCAGACCGGCAACACGCGCACCATGATCTTCGGCGTGGCCAAGATCATCTCCCACGTCAGCCAGTACATGACGCTGCTCCCCGGCGACATCATCGCCACCGGCACGCCGCCGGGTGTCGGACTGGGCATCAAGCCGACGCCGGTGTTCCTGAAGCCCGGCGACGTCATGACGCTCAGCATCCAGCACCTCGGCGTGCAGAAGCAGCGCGTCGTCGCCCACCAGGGATAGCAGAATTCGGAGTCAGAGCCCGAATTCGTTCACGCCGGCGGGGTCATGCAGGCGGCGTTCAGGATGCCCGCCGCCAGCGATACCGCGCCGAGAAGCACCCCCGCGCTAACCTTGCCCTCGGGGATCTGGCGCACCACCACGTCGGGAAGGAGCAGCCGGACCGCGAGGTGGACCACGATCTGCACCGCGAGTGCGATTGCGGCCCAGAGCGCCATGTCCCAGGGGTTCACGCTGTGCACCACCGCGCTCGCGAGCGGCAGCACGAAGCCAATCAGGCTTCCCGACAGGCTGGCGGCCGCGGCGGCGTTGCCCGCGCGGATCAGAGCGAATTCGCGATACGGCGTCGCGCGCACGTAGATCGCGAGATACAGCACCACGAAGCCGATCGACAGTCCGAAGTACAGCAGGAAGTCGTCGAATCCGGAAAGCGAGAACTTGAGAAATTCCATTCGGGCTCCCTAGGTAAAGTAGTGCGGCACGAAGCGGCTGCTGTTTCGGGTGATGGGACTCTCGTCTTCGCGGATTCCGATTCCCGCCGGCCGGTCGCCGACGATCCACGAGCCGATCACCGGGTAGCGGCCGCCGAAGTCCGGAAGCCGGGCGACGCCCTGGTAGATAAAGCCCTCTGCACCGTAATGGCCATCCTCGGCGAGCTCCCCATCCTTCGTCTTCAGGGTGACATTCGCGCCCTCGCGCGCGAGCAACGGTTTTCTTACGTACTCGCCGGAGAAGGCGTCGGCGTCGAAATAGGCCGGAAGGAGGTTCGCGTGCCCGGGATAGAGATGCCACAGCGCGACGAGCAGCGCCTTATTGGACAACAGGAGCTTCCAGGCGGGCTCGAGGATCCTCATCCTGATCGAACCAAGGTGCGCGCCGAACTCCTCGCGTACCAGCCATTCCCACGGATAGAGCTTGAACAGTGTTTGCACCGGCTCGTAGCCGAGATCCACGAAGCGTTCCCCATCCCAGCCGAGGTCTTCGATATGGAGGGGGCGTGCGTCCCAGCCCGCCTGCAAGGCGCAATCGCGCAGATATTCGACGTTGCCGAAGTCCTCTTCGCTGTCGCGCACGCACGCGAGGTGGACCTGGTTCGGTCCGGCCATGGTGGCGAGCGCTTTCCAGCGCTCGACCAGCTTCTCGTGAAGCGAGTTGAACTGGTCGGCCTGCGGTCTTGCGTCCTCGAGCCATTGCCACTGCACCACTGAAGCTTCGAGCAGAGCGGTGGGCGTGTCGGCGTTGTACTCGAGGAGTTTGGGGTCGCCGCGGCCGTCCCAGCTCAGGTCGAAACGCCCGTAGAGCGTCGGTTCGGCGCTGCGCCACGACCTGGCGACAAGATCGTGGAAGGCCTCGGGGATGGCGAACTGCGCGAAGCTGCGCGCCGCGACCACTTCCGCCGCGGCGCGCAGGCACATGGCGTGCAACTCGGAGCTGACCGACTCGAGGTAGTCGATCTGCGCTTCGTCGAAGGCGTAGCAGGCGGACTCGTCCCAGTACACGCCGCCCATCGAATGCCACGAGAAGCCGACCTCGGCGCAGCGCCGCCGCCAGTCGGAACGCGGCTCGATCGTCTCGCGCCGCACTAGCTGCCGGAGAAGAACGAGCGCCCGGTGCTGCCAAAGCCGCCGCGGCTCACCGGCTGGCTGCTTCTTACGGCGTCCATTGCGTTGTTGCTCGGTTTTGGACGGCCATCGCGGTAGCTCGAGCCGTAGTACGACGGCCCGTAGTGGTAAGAAGGCGCATAGCGGCCGTCGCGCACCGGCTGGCACTGCTGCGGATCGCCCCAGTCGCGCTGGCAATCGGCGAGCGATTGGTAGACATCCTGCTGCGGCACCGGCTCGCCGCAACTCGAGATCGTGCCAGCGAGCATGAGCGTGATGGCGGCACTTCTTTTTCTGCGCTGCCGCATGCTTTTTTCTCCCGCGGACAGTGTAATGTCACTTCCATGAACAAGCGCGCCGAATTCGGTTCCGACCTCGAGCAGGCGGCTTTTTGGATGCCGTTCACGGCGAACCGCCAATTCAAGAAAGCGCCGCGTCTGCTCGCGCGCGCCGAAGGCATGTACTACTGGACGCCCGAGGGCCGGCAGGTGCTCGACGGCACTGCGGGACTGTGGTGCGTGAACGCGGGGCATTGTCGGCCGAAGATCGTGGAGGCGGTCAAGCGCCAGGTCGCCACCATGGACTTCGCGCCCACGTTCCAGATGGGCCATCCGATCGCCTTCGAGTTCGCCGAGCGGCTCGCGCGCATCGCGCCCGAGGGCTTCTCGCGGGTGTTCTTCACCAACTCGGGCTCGGAATCGGTCGACACCGCGCTCAAGATCGCGCTCGCCTATCATCGCGCGCGCGGCGAAGGACAGCGCTTTCGCTTGATCGGCCGCGAGCGGGGCTATCACGGGGTCAACTTCGGCGGCATGGCGGTCGGCGGTCTGACCGCGAACAAGAAGATGTTCGGTCCCGGCGTCGCCGGCGTGGACCACATCCGCCATACGCACGACCTCGCGCGGAACGCCTTTTCGAAGGGCCAACCGGCCCACGGAGCCGAGTACGCCGAGGAGCTCGAGCGCTTGTGCGCGCTGCACGATCCCTCGACGATCGCGGCGGTGATCGTCGAGCCGGTGGCCGGATCGGCCGGCGTGCTGGTGCCGCCCAAAGGCTATCTCGAGCGCCTGCGGGAGATCTGCACGCGGCACGGCATTCTGCTGATCTTCGACGAGGTGATCACGGGATTCGGCCGCCTCGGCCACCCCTTCGCCTCCCAGCGCTTCGGTGTCATGCCGGACCTCTTCACCACGGCGAAAGGGATCACCAACGGCACCGTACCGATGGGCGCGGTGTTCGTGAAGGATTCGCTCTACGACGCCTTCATGCAGGGTCCCGAAGGCATCGAGCTGTTTCACGGCTACACGTACTCCGGCCATCCCGTGGCCTGCGCCGCCGGCATCGGCACCCTCCAGACCTACGAGGACGAGGGCCTGCTCACCCGCGCGCAGTCGCTCGAGAAGCATTGGGAAGATGCGGCCCATTCGCTGAAGGGCACGCGGCACGTGATCGACGTCCGCAATTGCGGCCTGGTGGCGGCCATCGAGCTCGAGCCACGTCCCGGCGCGCCCGGCCGGCGCGCCTATGAGGCCTTCGTGAAGGCCTTCGAGACCGGAGTGCTGATCCGGGTGACCGGAGACATCATCGCGCTGTCCCCGCCGCTGATCGTCGAAAAGCCCCAGATCGACCGGCTGTTCCAGACCCTCCGCGAGGTGCTGCAGGAAGTTGCCTGACCTGCGCGCCCCCCGGGGTTCGGGGCGCCTTGGGCGTAAATAGTGCCTTGATTCTATTGGCACACCCGGCATACGCTGCGCTCGGAGGTCAAACAACGATGTCCGAGCCAACGGGTACGCAGTACGGGGGATTCTGGATCCGGTTCCTCGCTTTCCTCGCCGATTCCGCGATCGTTTTCGTCCTGTCCGCCGCGCTCCTGATCGGCGCCGGCATGGCGCTCGGACCGAATGATCTGACGCTTGCAGTGATCGCAGTATGGGTGCTCGGCTTCCTTTACTGGCCGATCCTGCACTCTTCGCGGTTGAGGGGGACGTTCGGCAAGGCGCTCCTCGGGCTCCACGTGACGCGCTTCGACGGTCGCCGCATCTCCATCCTGCGCGCGCTCTGGCGCGAGATCGCCAAGATCTTCTCGAGCGCGGTGTTCATGCTGGGCTACGTCATCGCCGCGTTCCTGCCGCGCAAGCAGGCGTTGCACGACCTGATGGCCGCGACCTATGTGGCGCGGGAAGGCGTGTCGCGCGTGTTCCCCGCAATTGTGGTCGTGCTGGCCGGCTTTGCGGGGCCGGCGTTCGTCGTCCCGATGGTGGTCGACCCCTCGATCCAGTCGGCGATGGAGAAGATGGCCACGGACGCCATTGCGCAATACGACCCCATGAAGCAGCAGACCCGTCCAGCGCCGGCGATGAAGGTCGCGCCGAAGGCCCCGGCGGGTGCGCCGACCCCGGTCGCCAAGGCACCGGCGGCGCCGAAAGTCGAGGCACCGGCGGCAGCGAAAGTCGCCACACCGGTGGCAGTGAGGGTCGACGCGCCGGCTGGAGCGAAGGTCGACGCACCAGCGGCACAGGCACCGTGGGTCAAGCCCGAGCCAGTCGCGCTCGCGCAGCCCGCGCCCCGTGTCGAGGCGGCGAAACCGCTGAGCGAGCCCGCCAAACCGGTGGCCGAACCCGTGAACCCCGCACCGCAGGCGAAGCCAAAAACCGTCCCGGCGAACCCGAAAACCGTGGTGGCGACTCCAAAGCAGGCACCCGTGAAGGTGGTGGCGCGGACAGCGAGTCCTGTCCCGACGGCCGCCACCTCCGACTTCATGCTCGGCTCGGGACCGAAGTACAACGACCTCATGACCGCAGTGCTCGCCAAGGATGTCGCCGCAGTGAACGAGCTGCTGAAGCTTGGAAGGTGGGTCGACAAGCCGGACAGCCGCGGCAGGACGCCGCTGATGGTCGCGACCGCCCAGGACGACCTGTCGACTGCCGAGGCGCTGCTGCGCGCTGGCGCGAGCCCGCGCCCCGCGGTCCGGGTCGCGGAAGAGCGCGGCAACGGCGAAATGGTCGCGCTTCTGAAGCGCTACGGCGGCCGCTGAGGCGCTCTGGCAGTGCCGCGCATTCCAGGACTCGGCTGGTACGCGCTGGCCGGCGCGGTCTTCATCGCCGGACTGGCGCTCGGCGGCTTGCTGGTTTGGCGCTTCGTTGCCGGATTCGAGCCCGCAACGACATTCATGGCTCCAGGCGTTGTGAAGCTCTCGCTCACGACTCCAGGCGAGTACATCCTGTGGCATGAGCACCGGACCGTGTACAAGGGGCGCACGTACGATGTCCCCGCGCAAATGCCCGACGGCACCCGGTACCGAGTGCAAGGGCCGGATGGCGAGATTGCCATCCGCGGCAATTCCGCCATGAGGCTGGAAGCAAGCACTGAAGGACACGAAGGCCGAAGCGTGTCGGTGGCGCAGTTCCAGGCCGCCCAACCCGGCCCTTACGTCGTCGCCGTGGAAGGCGATTTCGAGCCGCGCGTCATGGCGGTGGGTCCGAATCGCACTTGGCCGATCATGAAGCTCGCCGGCGAGGTTTCCCTCACCGTAATCCTTGCGCTCGGAGCGGCGATTGCCGTCGGTCTCTACGGGTTCCTGCGCACCGTGGTGGCGCCCGGGGCGGCCGGTTCCGGCGAAGGCACACAGGATTCGCTGCGCAAGCTCGCCGGGCTGGTGTACGGCCTGCAGGCGGCGTCGATGCTCGTCGGCGTGACGCTCTTCGCCGGAGTGATCATTAACTATCTCAGGCGCGAGCAGGCCGCTGGCACCTGGCTCGAGTCGCACTTCACCTGGCAGATCCGCACCTTCTGGTGGTCGCTCGCCTGGGGCATGCTCGGCATAGCCACCGCCATCGTTCTGGTGGGCGTGTTCATCCTGATCGGCTCGGGCGTCTGGTTCGTCTACCGCATCGTGCGCGGCTGGATCGAGCTCAACGAGGGCCGGCCGATGTACGTCTGAAAAACGAGAAGGGGGCCGGGGGCCCCCTTTCTCGTGCTGCTTCTTCTGAAGAGACCTATTTCGCCGCGGCCCTGACCACCCCCAGCCGGCGGCCGCGGGCCGGCTGTTTCAGGCGCGCCGGGATCACCAGCTCCCGGACGTAGTTCGGCAGCGCGAACACGCCCTCGTGAGTCTCGCCGTTGTAGAAGCGCAGCTCCTGCAGCTTTCTCTGCTCGATTCGCCGGTCGATCTCGTCGGCGGTGAACGCCTTCGGATCGAGCTTGTCGGAGCACACCGCCATCGACCAGAGCGACCCGTAGAGCGGGATGTACATCGTGTAGACGCGCACGATGCGGAACACGCTGTTCAGGCGCTGGGCGAGCTCGGCTACGCGCTGCGGCTGCGCCACCGGCGAGCCGAGGTGCAGCGTGAGCGCGCCGCCCGGGGCGAGCGCGGTGCGAAGCTGCTGGAAGAATTCGAGCGAGTAGAGGGCGGCCGCAGGTCCGACCGGGTCGTTCAGGTCGAGCGCGATGACATCGAAGCGCTCCTGGGTCTCGCGCACGAACTTCATGCCGTCGTCGACCAGGACCCGCAGCTTCGGGTTCTCGAACACCCCGTTGTGCACGGCCTGGAAGTGCTCCTTCGCCACCGCGATCACGTCGGCGTCGATTTCCACCATCGTCAGGCTTTCCACCGAGGGGTGCTTGAGCGCCTCTTCGGAGGATCCGCCGTCGCCGCCGCCGATGATCAGGACCTTCTTCGGCGCGGCGTGCGCCGTCAGCGCCGGGTGGACGAGGTTCTCGTGGTAGACGAACTCCTCCTTCTCGGAGGTCATGTTGAACCCGTCGAGGCGGAAGAGCTTGCCGTAGTGCGGGGTGTCGTAGATCTGCATCTTCTGGAAGCGCGTCTGCCACTCGCCCAGCTGGCTTGCCGCCCGGATGTAGAAGCCGGTCGAGTCGTTCAGCGGCTCCATCAGCAGGTGGCCGCCCCGGTGCACCTCGTGCTTCGCGATCTCGCCGGGCTGGAAGTACTCGACCAGCCGGTCGAACAGGCGTCGGGCCTTCAGCGAGTTGTCGGCGCTGTAGTTGCAGACGTAGACGTCGAGCGTGAGCCCCTGGCGCTCGGGCCAGGTATGGATCGCCAGGTGGGATTCGGCCAGCACCACGGTGCCGGTGAAGCCTGAGCCCTCGAACTGGTGGAAGGTCGCGTCCATGGTCGTGAGGCCGGACGCGGCCACCATCTCGAGGCATTTGGCGCGAAAGCGCTCGCCGTCCAGAAGGAGCTGCGGATCGCAGCGGCAGCCGGTGAGGTCACCGATGAGATGCAGACCGTTCATTTTTCATCCCCTCCAAAATGCGAAGGCGAAGCCCGCGTAGGTAGCCTCGCCTTCCATCCGCGCCTTGCGGCGCACACAGCGTTCTCGATCGCGCTCAACTCGTTCAAAACCTCCTAAACGCCGGTTGTGCCCTTGATCTCTTCGACGATGCGGCGAACTTCGCCGTCGATCAATCTTCGAGCGATCGAGATTTTGCTTGGAAGTCTCGGTAATTGCAAGACTTCGAACCACTTTGCTTCCTCGATTTCGGACTCCTGCCGGCGGATCTCGCCGCTCACCCACTCGCACGCGAACGCGATCATCATCGAATGCGGAAACGGCCAGGACTGGCTCGCGACGTAGCGCGGCCGCGCCACCTGGACTCCGACCTCCTCCGCGACTTCGCGCGCGAGGCACTGCTCGAGCGACTCGCCGGGCTCGACGAAGCCGGCGAGGGCGCTGTACATCCCGGGCGGGAAGTGCGGGCTGCGGGCGAGCAGGATCTCGCTGCCTCGCCTGACGAGCGCCATGACCGCCGGCGCCACCCGAGGATAGGCCGAGAGCTTGCAGGCCGGGCACACGCGCACGCGCTCCTCGCGGTGCGCCTCGGTGCGGGCGCCGCAGCGGCCGCAGAACTGGTGAGTGCGGTCCCAGTCGATGAGCTGCAGCGCCCGTCCGGCGAGCGCGAAGTGCGCGTCGTCGAGCACGCTGAAGAGCGTCCTTAGCCCCTCCCAAGACATGCCGGCGTGTGGCTCGGTTTCCTTCGGCAGCTCGGCGGCCCAGCACTGCGTGCCGTTCAGGACACCTAAATAGAGCCGTCTAAGAGCGGCGGTCCCCAGCCAATCGTGGCTTTTCTGCAACGGCAGCCGCGCCCATGCCGGGCGCGCCTTCACGCGCAGATCATCCGAGGGCACCTCGAGCGGGCCCATCTCGACGAGCAGCTGGTCGCCACGAAAGACGAACCAATGCGCCTCGCCGGGCGTCTCGCAGGCGACGCAGTGCTCGAAATTTGGCGGTCGGGCGAAGGGCAGTTCGTTCATGGGGACGAGCGCAGCGCTGAGTATAATTTGCGCCCTCCGATGGATTCCCCGGTCACGCAAAAAGCTTCGGACACGGAGCTGGCCAACGCCATCCGCGCGCTGGCGATGGACGCGGTCGAGGCGGCCAAGTCCGGGCACCCCGGCATGCCGATGGGCATGGCCGAGATCGCCGTGGCCCTGTGGCGGCGCCACCTGCGCCACAACCCGGCCAATCCCGCCTGGCCGAACCGGGACCGCTTCGTGGTCTCGAACGGCCACGGCTCGATGCTCCTCTACAGCCTGCTGCACCTCAGCGGCTACGCGCTTCCGATCGAGGAGCTGAAGCGCTTCCGCCAGCTCGGCTCCAAGACTCCCGGGCATCCTGAGTACGGCTATGCGCCGGGCGTCGAGACGACCACCGGGCCGCTGGGACAGGGCTTCGCCAATGCCGTCGGCATGGCGCTCGCCGAGCAGCTCCTCGGCGCCCAGTTCAACCGCCCCGGATTCGACCTCGTCGAGCACCACACCTACGTGTTCATGGGCGACGGCTGCATGATGGAAGGCGTCTCCCATGAGGCTGCATCCCTCGCCGGAACCCTTGGGCTGGGCAAGCTGATCGCCTTCTACGACGACAACGGCATCTCGATCGACTCGGACAAGGGCCAGATCGGCGACTGGTACACCGACGACGTGCCGAAGCGCTTCGGGGCCTACGGCTGGCAGGTGATCCCGAACGTCGACGGGCATGACGTGGAAGCCGTCGACCGGGCGATCCGCAAGGCAAAGCGCGAAAAGGGCCGGCCGAGCCTGATCTGCTGCAAGACGGTCATCGCGAAGGGAGCGCCCAAGAAGGCCAACACAGGTGCGGCGCACGGCGCTGCCCTGGGTGCCGATGAGGTCGCCGCCACCCGTGCCGCCATCGGCTGGCCGTACCCGCCGTTCGAGATTCCAGAAGCCGTCCGCGCCGGCTGGGACGCCCGCGAAGCGGGGGGGAAGGCCGAAAAGAAGTGGACTTCGCTCTTCAAGAAGTACTCCAAGGAGTTTCCAGCCGAGGCAACGGAATTCCAGCGCCGCATCGCCGCAACCCTGCCGACGGAGTTCGACAGCCGCGTAGCGTCCCTCCTCGAGGAGCTGAATTCCAAAGGCGAGACCGTCGCGACGCGCAAAGCCTCGCAGAACATGCTGGAAATCCTGATTCCGCTGCTGCCGGAGCTGGTCGGCGGCTCTGCCGACCTCACGGGCTCCAATCTGACCATGGTCAAGGCGTCCAAGGCGGTCGCACCCGGTGTCGCGCAGGCAGGAAATCACATCTTTTACGGCGTCCGCGAGTTCGGCATGTGCGCCGTGATGAACGGCATTACGCTGCACGGCGGCTTCATCCCGTACGGCGGCACGTTCCTCGTGTTTTCCGACTACGCCCGCAACGCGCTGCGGATGGCCGCGCTGATGAGAATCCGCGTGGTCTATGTGTTCACCCATGATTCGATCGGACTGGGCGAGGACGGACCCACTCACCAGCCGATCGAGCATGCCGCGACCCTGCGTCTGATCCCGAACATGGACGTATGGCGGCCGGCGGACACCGTCGA